>SDBT01000526.1_pt1 | contig 60496 bp, 38 predicted proteins | sample 2277101 | NCBI WGS metagenome assembly SDBT01 (sample SAMN10404973, study PRJNA504765) | marine sediment metagenome | isolation source: marine sediment core GS10_PC15, 103 cmbsf | place: Arctic Ocean: Southern Knipovich Ridge | collected 2010 | reverse complement strand
GGCTTCCTGGACTGCGACGCCGCCGCCGCCAACGGCTGCGAGGCGGCCGAGTCGATCACCGCCTGCGGCGCCGCCTGCGCCGACTGCACCGCCACGGTCGAAAACGTCGACAACGTCCAGTGCGCCGCGGGCGTGTGCGGCTACGACCAGTGCGCGGCCGGCTTCCTTAGCTGCGACGCCGACACCACCAACGGCTGCGAGCAAGCCATCAACAACGACTACTGCGGCGATTGCAACATCGCCTGCGGGGCGGGCTATAGCTGTGTAGAGACCGCCGGTGTCTGGGAGTGCAGCGCCGACTGTCCGGACGCCGACTCCGACGGGTACGCCGACGACTCCTGCGGCGGCAACGACTGCGACGACGCGGACGCGGCGGTCAACCCCGAGGCCGCCGAGGTGTGCGACGACGTGGACAACGACTGCAACGGCGACACCGACGAGGGATTCCCCGACAAGGGCACGGCCTGCGACGGTGACGACGAGGACACGTGCCCCAACGGCACCTGGGTGTGCAACGCCGCCGGGGACGACCTGGAATGCACCAACGACGCCCCCTCGTTCGAGGCCTGCGACGGGCTCGACAACGACTGCGACGGGGACGTGGACGAGGACTGGCCCGACCTCGAAGAGCCTTGCGACGGCGAGGACGCGGACGAGTGCGAAAACGGCCTGCTGGTCTGCAACCTTGCCGGGAACGGCGTGGTCTGCGAAGAGCAGGGGCAGGTCATGGAAGAGCTATGCAATAACGTGGACGACGACTGCGACGGCGTGACCGACGAGGACTTCGGCGAAGTCACGTGCGGTATCGGGTTGTGCGAGAGGACGATCGAGGTGTGCATCGACGGCGAGTTCCAGTCCTGCCCGACCATCGATCCGCCCGAGAACGAGGAGAGTACCTGCGACGACGGACTGGACAACGACTGCGACGGCTTCGTCGACGAGAACGACCTGGACTGCATGGGCGGAGGCGGCGGCGACGGCTGCGGCTGCTCGGCCTCCGGCGACAACCGCTCGGGAGTCATTCTGATGCTGCTGGTCGGCCTGGTCGCCGCCCTGCGGCGCCGGTCAAGGGTCTGATCTCTGATCTGATCTCAGGAATACTCTGTGACCCGGGCCCGGAACAGGGAGTCGACCTCGTGCTCGACCTTCTCCGAGTAGGAGACGCAGTCGGGCAGCCTGAGTACGATCTCGGAGCCGTTGTCGGGCAGGCGGATGTGCAGGAGGGCTATGCACTTGCCCTTGTGGCGCCGGAGGATGGCGCGCAGGCGTTCGAGTAGCTCCTGCGACAGGGCGTCGGCCAGCAGGTGGAAGTGGACCCGGCTGGTCTTCTGCTGGCTGGCTTGCTTGAGCGCGCAGATCTCCCTGACATTCACCTTGGGAACCGGGTTCTCGGCGTCCTCGATCTTCACCGCGACCGAGATCAGCAAGGGCCGATCGGACTTGAGCAACTCCTCGTACCGGGTGAACTCCGTAGAGAACACCACCGCCTCGCAGGTGCCGCTCAGGTCCTCGAGTTGCAGGATCGCCATCCGGCCGGTGCCGCTCTTCAACGGCCGCTCGCGCAAGCCCGCCACCATGGCGGCCAGGTGCATCTCCTTGGGACGGCCGCGCGGTGTAACGTCCCGGGCCAGGTCGAGGATGCTGGTGGTGGACAGCCGCGCCAGGACGCTCCGGTAGCGATCCAGCGGATGGCCGGTGATGTAGAAGCCCAGCGCCTCGCGCTCGGCCACCAGCCGCTCACGCTCGGGCCCCTCGGGTACTTCGGGTATGGGGGGGTAATCCGCAACGGGCTTCTCGCCGCGCTTTCCGGCCCCGGACATGCCGGACATCAGGTCCAGCAGCGAGCGCTGGCCCGAGGCCTTCTCCTTGTGCCGCCTGGCGGCCCACTCGAAGGCCCTGTCCAGTGACTGGCTCATGGCGGCCCGGGTGGACCCGAATCCGTCCAGCCCGCCGCTCTTGATCAGCGCCTCGACCAGGCGTTTGTTGACCTTGCGGGTGTCCAGCCGGATGCACAGGTCGTACAGCGAGCGAAACGGCCCGTCCGCGCGCCCCCCTGTAATGACCTCGATACCGGTGTCGCCCAGTCCCTTGACCGCGCCCAGGCCGACAAGGATCCTGCCCTCGTGAACCGAGAAGTCGCGCTCCGAGCGGTTGACGTCCGGCGGCAGCACCTCGATGCCCATCTCGCGCACCTTGGCGATGTGCTTGACCAGCTTGTCGGTGTCGTTCATCTCGGATGACAGCAGCGCGGCCATGAACTCGACCGGATGGTGGGCCTTGAGATAAGCGGTCTGGTACGAGATCAGGGCGTAGGCCGCCGAGTGGGACTTGTTGAAGGCGTACTCGGCAAATTTTTCTATCTTCTCGTACAGTTCCCTCGCTACCAGCTCGGGTGCGGCGCTTTTCTGCACCGCGCCTTCAATGAACTGTGGCTTGAGCTTGGCCAACAGGTCGGCCTTCTTCTTGCCCATGGCCTTGCGCAGTTCATCGGCCTGGCCCATGGTAAAGCCGCTCAGGTCCACGGCGATGCGCATGACCTGCTCCTGGTAGATGATCACCCCGTAGGTGCCATCGAGGATCGGCTCCATGACCGGGTGGACATAGGTGGTGCGGCTGCGGCCGTGCTTGCGATCGATATAGTCCTCGACCATGCCGGCGCCCAGGGGGCCGGGGCGATAGAGGGCCACGGCGGCGATGATGTCCTCGAAGCTGTCGGGCTTGAGCTTCTTCATCAGTTCCTTGAACCCGTCCGACTCCACCTGGAAGACGCCGTCGGTCTCGCCCGAGGTCAGCAGCCGATACACCTCGGGGTCGTCCAGGGGGATGGAGTTGATGTCAAGCTCGACGCCGCTGGCGCGGATCATTCTCAGGGCGTGCGCGATGACCGTCAGGGTCTTGAGCCCCAGGAAATCGAACTTGACCAGCCCGGCCTGCTCCACCTCGTCCTTGGCGAACTGCGTGATCAGCACACCGTCGTCGCCCTTTGTGACCGGCACGTGCTCCCACAGCGGCTTCTGGGCGATGACCACCCCGGCCGCATGCGTGCCCACCTGGCGGATGAGCCCCTCGAGCGCCCGGGCCACCTCGATCACCCGGCGGTACTCGTCCTTCTCCTGCTGGATCTCGGTCAGCTGCGGCTCTTCCGCCAGGGCCGAGTCCAGGGTCACCTTGGGACCGGCCGGGACCAGCTTGGAGATGCGGTCGGTCTCCCTGAAGGAGAGCCCCAACACCCGGCCCACGTCCTTGATGGCCGAGCGGGGCTTGAGCTCCATGAACGTCACGATCTGTCCTACCCGGTCGCGGCCGTACTTCTCGGACACGTACCGGATCACCTCGCCGCGCCGGTCCTGGCAGAAGTCGATGTCGAAGTCGGGCATGTTGCTCCGGTCGGGGTTGAGGAAGCGCTCGAACAGCAGGTCGTAGGGCAGCGGGTCCAGGTTGGTGATCCCCAGGGAAAAGGCCACCAGCGAGCCTGCGCCCGAGCCGCGACCCGGCCCCACCGGGATGTCGTGGTCCTTGGCGTAGCAGATGAAGTCCCAGACGATTAGAAAATAGCCCGAGAACTTCATCCTGTGAATGACCCCCAGCTCGTAGTCCATGCGCTGCTGGTAGCGCCGGTGCTCGGCCGGGTCCAGGACGGCCAGGTGGCGGTCCAGCCCCTGTTGGGCCAGGTGGGTCAGGTAGGAGTCCAGGTCGTAGCCGTCCGGCACCTGGTAGACCGGCAGGCAGGGCTTGCCCAGCTCGAGCTCCAGGTCGCAGTCCGTAACGATGCGAGCCGCGTTCTCGATCGCTTCCGGGGTGTCGGCGAACAGCGACTCCATCTCAGAAGCCGAGCGCAGGTACAGCTCTTCGGTCTCGTGTCGCATCCGGTTGGGATCGTCGAGCATCTTGCCGGTCGAGATGCACAGCAGCACGTCGTGGGCGAAGGCGTCATCCTTCCGCAGGTAGTGGCAGTCGTTGGTGGCCACCAGGGGCAGCCCCTCCGCGGCCGCGATCTCGCGCAGCACCTCGTTGGCCCGCTCCTGATCGGTGAGCCCGTTGTGCTGCAGCTCGATGAAGAACCGGCCCGGCTCGAAGATGTCGGCGTACTCGAGCGCCACCTGCCGGGCCTCGGCAGGCCGTCCGTTCCTGGCGTGGCGGCCCACCTCGCCGCTCAGGCAGGCCGACAGCGCGATCAGCCCGCCGCAGTGCTGGCGCAGCAGGTCCTTGTCCACCCGCGGGTGGTAGTAGAAGCCCTCCATGTAGGCATTGCTGACCAGGTGGGTCAGGTTGCGGTAACCCTCCCCGTTCCTGGCCAGCAGGACCAGGTGATAGTCCTCGCGCACGGTGCGATCATGCCGGCCCTTCGAGCCGGCCACGTAGATCTCGCAGCCCAGGATCGGCTTGATGCCGGCCCTCTCGGCTCGCTGGTAGAAGTCGATGGCGCCGAACATGTTGCCGTGATCGGTGATCGCCACGGCTTTCATGTCAAGCTCCTGAAGCCGCGGGAACAGCCGATCCAGCCGGATCGCGCCGTCTAGCAGACTGTACTGAGTGTGGAGGTGCAGATGAGCAAATCCGGACATATCGATACGACCTTTGAAAAAGAGTTCAGAGGGCCTTCATGGCCTCCCATTGTGGACCCGGCCGCGGGCGATGTCAAGGCCACAGGGAGAGCCGAAGCCGGCATAACCACACGAAAAACAAGAGCTTTTATCCTGCCTCGAACCGCCCGATATTGCGGTGTTTTTGTCTTGCCCGCATCGGCGGGACGCAGGTATGCTTCTGTGGTGTGAATACCTACTTCAACGAAACGTCTATGGTTTTCCAGCCATTTCGGCTGCCCAACACGGAGGTGCTGCCGTGAAGAATACACCATCTTTTTTGATCGGTTTGATCATCTGTTCGATTGTGGCGTGGCCTGGAATGGCAGCGGCCGCCAGGCGGCCCACGGGCAAAGGTCCCTGCAAGGAACCCGCCCAATGCAGGAAGGGCGTCTGTGTCGAGATCAACGAGGACAGCTATTGTTCTCAGACCTGCGGCCGCTGCCCCGCAGGGATGTACTGTGACGACAAGCTGTTCGGCATGATGAACCTGAAGGTCTGTGTCAAGGGTTCTCTCGAGGAGCCGCCAAAGCCCAAGAGCCCGCCAAAGCTGCCGTGCAAAACGGATGACCAATGCCCGGGAGCGTTGATCTGTGCACAGATGATGGGCCAACGCGACTGCACAATACAGTGCACCACGGACGCTCGATGCAAGATGCCGGAAATGATGGGCGTCAAGTTTGACTTCATGGCATGTGGCCTCGATGAGGGCAGGCGAGGCCGCAAGGCATGTCTGCCGAAGAAGGAGTGCATCGCCAATCCCATGGCCTGCATGGGCGTCAATTCCCGGACCATGGGCGGCATGATGGGTATGGCCGGCGCCATGGAACAGGACATGGCCGGCGGATCTGAGCCAACCGCTCCCTGGAAACAGGCGATGTCCGAAAGCCGGTTCAATTCGCTGCTCGGCCAGGTCAAGGATGCCAGCTTCGAGGACGAGCGGACCGCGGTCCTCGACACAGCCTCCAAACGCAACTATTTCAACTGTGACCAGGTGGGCCGCGTCCTTGGTGTGATCTCTTTTAGCGACGAGAAGATATCAGCCTTGCGCATCCTGGCGCCGCGTCTGGTGGACAAAGAGAACAGCCATACGATTCTCGCGCACTTCGAATTCGACGACGACAAACAGAAGGCCCGGCGCATCCTCAACAAGTGAGTAGTGACAACCGTCGTCCGGGCCTTCAGGTAATGTCGCCCATCAGCGGCAGGAAGGTCGAATCGGCTGCCAGGGAGCGGGCCAGCACGAACATGGTTGCGCAGGTGTGCAGGTCGGCTCGGGCCCCGTGCCTGGCCTCGGGGCCCGCCTGGAGCCGGCGCACGGACAGATCGGATGCGTCGAGCTGTGCGAGAATCCCGGGCGAGGCATAGGCAAGCCGATCGCCGGCCAGTGTCAGTGTGTGCATGCCTCCGGGTTCCTTGTACTCCATATTCCAGCCGTCGGCCGTGCGCCGCAGCCTGTAGGCGCGCTCCTCGTCTGCGAAGCTCTCGTCGCCGAAGCACAGCCGCGGCTTGTCGCGATACGGGGCGCCCCGGGTGGGGCAGAAGGTCTGACAGTTGCCGCACTCGTTGCACCAGTCGGCCAGGTTGACCACCTGGGAGGCCTGCTCGACCGCGAACGTCTCGACGCCGTCTCGCTCGACCTTGCCGGCGGCGATCCTAAAGGTCGGAAGGTCGGCCACGAATGGCTCGCAGAGGTACCAGTGGTTGGCGCGGTTGGGACAGACGGTCACGCACAGGGAGCAGAACTCGTCGCAGTCCAGGCACCGGCCGGCCTCGCGCCGGGCCTGCTCCTCGTCGAGCCCCAGGCCCACCTGTTCGAAGCCGCGGCGTCGTTCCACGGGCAACTCCGGGATCGGCTCGGGGTAGATCCGCCGCGACTTGCGGACCAGGTACTCGCGCGGACCGCCGTCCTTTCCGAGCAGCGGCTCCATTTGCTCGGGCAGGCCCTCGCGGCGCAGGATCTCGCGCACCGCCCGGCGGGCGTCGCCGATCGCCTGGACCACGGACGCGCCGCCGTGCACCACGTCGCCACCGGCGAAAACACCCGGCATCGAGGTCTCACCCGTTGCGTCGTCCACTCTCACCGTGCCCCACCCGGTCATGGACAGGCCGGACTTCTGGAGCAACGCGCTCTCGGGCTTTTGGCCCACGGCCACGATCACCGCGTCGGCCGGCAGGACGGTCGTCGATCCGTCGACCGGCACCGGCCGCGGGCGGCCGGAATCGTCCGGCGGCCCCAGTTCCATCCGGACGCACTCGAGCCCGACCACCCGGCCGTCTTCGACTACCACCCGCTCCGGGGAGAACAGCTCGCGCACGGCCACGCCCTCGGCGAGCAGGGCCTCGAGCTCCTCGTCGCCGGCCGGCATCTGGGCCGCGGTGCGGCGGTAAACCAGGGTCACCTCTCCTCGTCGACCCGCGAGACGCCAGGCGGTCCGGGCCGCGTCCATGGCCGAGTTGCCACCGCCGACGACCAGCACACGGCGTCCCAGCTCGACCGGGCGACCGGCGCGAACCCGGGCCAGGAAGTCCAGGCAGTCGAACACGCCCCTGGCGTCATCGCCCTCGATCCGCAGCCGCGCGCCCTGGTGCGCGCCCACCCCGACGAACACGTATCGGTGCTCCTCGCGCAGCCCGGCGAGCTCCACGTCCCTGCCCAGCCGAGTGGAGTGCCGGAACTTCACTCCGAGCTCGCGGACGCGGTCCACGTCGGCTGCCAGCGAGGAGTCGGGCAGCCGAAAGGAGGGGATTATCCGGGCCGGGATCCCGCCGGGCCGTGGTCCTGCGTCGAACACCGTGACGTCGAAACCCAGTAGGGCCAGAAAGTACGCCGCCGCCAGCCCGGCCGGCCCGGCGCCCACCACGGCTACGGACACGCCGTTTCCGGGTGCCCGTTCGGGCGGCCTGCGTCGGCCGGCCCGCTCGACGACGAAGCGCTTGATCTCGCGCACGGCCAGAGAGCGGTCGTACAGGGAGCGCACGCACCTGTCCATGCAGGGGTGGTCGCATACCGTGCCGGTGATCGACGGCAGCGGGTTTTCGCGCAAGATCACCTCCACGGCCTCATCGTAGCGACCGCGGGCAACCAGGTACATGTAGTCCGGGATGTTCTGACCGGTCGGGCAGCCCTCCCTGCAGGAGGCGGCGATGCAATCGAACGGCCCCAGCGGTCTTTTGGTTTTGTACGGCGCGCGACGCCTGGGCTTGCGGTAGCGGCCCGAGCTCCTGGTCCGCCGGGCGTAGTCCCGAAGGTTGAGCCGGGCGCATGTCCGGCCGAAAAGATCCGCCAGGGCCGAGGCCTGGCCGTGGTCCAGGCCGGCCCGGCGGCCGGCCGCCGTCACCCGGTCGAACAAGGGCTCGCATGAGGCCTCCCCGAGCGACTCGAGCACAGCGCGCAAAGAACGCCGGACGCGCCCGGGCAGCAGGTCGAACAGGCGACTTCTGCTGCCGGGTTCAGATAACGCTCTGCGGCAAACAAAACCAAAAATACTGGCCGCCCCGGCGGCGCGCATGTCGTCCGCCAGGCGATCCAGGTACTGCGGCAGCCGGCCGTAGCCGCCGGGCTTCAGCAGGTCGGAGCAGACCGTCACCGGTACGAGGCCGGAGGCTGCCAGGTCGGACAGGTTGAAGGCGTCGGCGCCGCCCGCGAGCGATATTGGAAGCCGGCCGGCAAACCTGTCGGACAGGTCGGCCGCCAGCTGGACCGCCACCGGGTGCAGGGCGCGGCCGGACATGTAGTGCATCTTCTCGTCGGCGGGCAGCACCTTGCGCAGGTTGCGGGTCTCGAGGGTGTTGGTCAGCTTGACCCAGAAGAAGACTCCCTTCTCCTCCGCCGCCCGGTGCAGCGAACGGACTATCGCGACCGCGTCTTCGAGCCCTGGGTCGTGTTCGAAGGCCTGGTCGGGCACCTCGATGTCGTCGAAGCCCAGCTCGCCGTGCAGGATCTCGCGCACCAGCTCCGGGCCCAGCAGGGTCGGGTTGAGCTTGACGGCGGTGTGCAAGCCCAGCTCCGAAATCAAGTACAGGCCGATGCGCTCGATCTCGTCCGGCGGGCAGCCGTGCATGGTCGACAGGGTGACGCTCTCGGACAGCCGGTCGTCCACATCCAGGTCGGCCGCGCCTGGAAAGTCCCTGGCCGCGGTCAGGACCAGCTCGCGCTTGCGCCCGGCCGCGTCGCGCATCAGGTCGAGGAAACGCTGGACGTTGTCCGCGTGGATGCCCTCGAGGTTGTAGCCCACGCTCATGTTGAACAGGAAGCCGTGCCCGTCGATCCCGCCGTCGAGACCCAGGCGCGAGCCCAGCGCGTGCAGCAGGATCCAGGCCTTGAGGTACTCTTCGAACGACTGGTGCAGAGCAAGCTCCTGGGACCACTCGCAGTTGTAACCCACGTCCTCCATGTCGATGCACGGCTTGGACACCGAGAGCTCGTCCAGGGTCTGGACGGTCTTGAGCTCGATGAACCGTGCGCCGGCCAGGTAGGCGGTCACGATATTCTGCGCCAGCTGGGTGTGGGGCCCGGCGGCCACCCCCAGCGGGGTCTGGAGCACACGGCCGTACAGGCTGGTGACGAAGGGATCGCCCGCCCACGGGCGGAAGAACAGCTCCTCGGGCAGGCCGAAGACCGAACGTCGGGTCTCCAGCTCGTCGAACACCCAGCGCATCAGATCTTCGATCGGGGTCGGGTGCATGCGATCTGCCATCAAGATCTCCTCATCGTAGCCCGGATGATCGCCAGGATAAGACCGCCGCCGCTTCCCGGTCAAGCCAGGGCGGCCCAAGAACTCCCTCCCCCCTAGCGGGGGAGATGCTATGTCGTGTTTCGAGGAAAGATTCGCAATCACGCGAAAAGTGGGTCACTCCTGTGTACGTGGTCCGGCACGGGGCCGGCCACACTGATCAGGCAATGTCATTTTAAAGGCCGCCGACGTCTACGCCGACGTCTACGCCGACGTCGAGGTGGCGGGGAACTGGGAACTGAAGTTAACGTACTTCTTTCTTTAACCGCGCCAGGTGCCCGCGGCCCAGTCCCTTGACCTCGCAGCCCAGCTCGAAGTAGCGGCGGATCTTGTCGTCGGTCAGGATTCCGTAGCAGTCGATCACGGCCAGGGGCGCGCCGGCCCAACTGACCACGTCGCCGGGGTCGAGATCGAGATACGGCTCGTGCGGCACGGCCAGGATCATGGCCTCGGCTCCGGCGAGGGTCTTTTCCAGGTCCTTCTGGACCGTTACGTTCTTCAGGTGATCCTGGTTGCGGAAGAATCGGCTCCATGAGCTTCCGGGAGACGGGTAGGTGTCCTGCTTCTCCAGCTCGAACCAGTGCGCCACGTACGGATCGTGCACCCGGATCTCGGCGCCCATCTCCGTGAGCTTCCGGACCACCAGCTCGGACCCCGAGTACCGGGTGTCGCCGACGTCCTGCCGGTAGCTGGCCCCGCAGATCAGGACGTCCGCGCCCGCGATGTAGCGCCCCATGTTGCGGAGGGCGTCGCGCACCAGCTCGGCCACGTGCAGGGCGCGGGTGTCGTTGATGTCGATCGCGGCGGTGGTGATCTTGAACACGCTGTCCCCGTCCTGGAACCCCAGCAGGTGCTCGTAGGCCCAGTAGCCCAGGCCGCCGTCCTTGGGCAGGCAGTAGCCGCCGATGCCGGGCCCGGGGAAGATGATGTTCGAGTGCGTGGGGCGCACCTTGATCGCCTGGATCACCTTGATCAGGTCCACGCCGTTGCGCTCGGCGAACAGGCTCCACTCGTTCAGGAAAGCCAGGATCGTCGCCCGGTAGGAGTTCTCGACGATCTTGGTCGTCTCGGACTCGATCGGCCGGTCCATGACGGTCATCGGAAAATCCGCGGTGTTGATCACCTCGCGCAGGAACTTCTCGACCCGCTCCCGGGCCTCGCGGTTGCAGCCCGCGCACACGCGCCAGAAATCCCGGATGCTGGCCACGTAGTCCCGGCCGGGCATCACCCGCTCGAAGCTGTGCGCCAGCAGGGGCTCGGACTCGATCCCGCGGGCCGCGAAGGCCTTCTTCAGGAGCGGCCAGGCCACGAACTCGGTGGTGCCCGGAGCCACCGTGGTCTCTATCAGCACCAGGCACCCGGGTTGGATCTTCTGCCCAATGGTTCGAAGCGTTTGCTCCAGGGCCGCCATCTCCGTCTCGCCGGTGCGCATGTTTCCGAGTTCTTGCTTGGTGTAGTCGCACTGCACGTCCACCACCACGCAGTCGGCCAGCTTCAGACAGTCGTTGTTGAAGGTGGCGGTCAGGGTTTTCTTGTCCTTGACGCAGCGCGAGATCAGCCGGTCGACCTCGGGGTCCTCCGAACTGACCGGGGACACGCCGCGCTTGAACAGCGGGATCTTCCAGTAGCTCCGCGTGCTGGGCCGCTGGCAGCCGATCACGAATTTTGACGGTTTTCCGTTCTCGTCCTCGGTGTCGGCCACGATGGCGGCCATGACGGAGCCGACGAAGCCCAGGCCCATGACCACCACGATCTCCTGCCCCGCGGAGCGGGCCCCGGCCGCGAGCTTCTGTATGTGCTCGTACTCGGCGGCGTACTCGTCCTGTTCCGGCAGGGGGAACCGCTCGCCCCGGGGTCCGGTCGCGTACTCTCGTTCTTTCGCCATGCTAAACAGCCTCCATAGTTCCAAGTTCCAAGTTCCTAGTTGGAACCGGGAACTTGGAACTAGGAACTAGGAACTTGGAACTAATGATTTAAAGCGGGGATCCTCCTTCCGACGCCCACCAGCTCGAAGCCCATCCGGCTCATCTCCCCCGGCTCGTACAGGTTCCGGCAGTCGAAGATCAGCGGTCGTTTGAGCAGGCCCCTGACGCGCTCCAGGTCGGGGCGGCGGAACTCGCTCCACTCGACCGCGACGATCAGGGCGTCCGCGCCCCGGCAGGCATCGTATAGATCCTCGCCGAGCTCGATAGAGGAGCCGAGCAGGGCGCGGGCTTTCTCCCCGGCCTCCGGATCGAAGGCGCGGATGCGGGCGCCCGCCTCCAGGAGGTCCTCGATGACCGCGATAGCGGGCGAGTCGCTCAAGTCGTCGGTTCCGGCCTTGAACGCCAGGCCCCAGACCGCGAAGGTCCGCCCGGACAGGTCCTCTCCGAACCGCTCCCGGACGCGCCTGGAGATCAGGCGCTTCTGGTCCTCGTTGATCCGATCGGTCGTGTCCAGCATCTCCATCGGCAGGCCCGCGTCTTTTCCCGCATTCAGAAGGCTGCGCACGTCCTTCGGGAACCTGCGCCCGCCGTAGCCGATCCCGGCGAACAGGAAGTCGGGGCCCAGTCGGCTGTCCGCTCCGACCCCGCGCCGCACGTGGCTCACGTCGGCGCCCACCGCGTCGCACAAGAGCGCGACCTCGTTCATGAAGGAGATCCGCGAGGCCAGGATCGCGTTGACGGTCAGCTTGGCCACCTCGGCGGAGGCAGGATCCATGAACAGGATCGGGTTGTTGGTGCGCAGGTAGGGCTCGTAGAGATCCGCCAGGATCTTCTCCGCGTGCGGGTCCTCGACCCCGATCAGCACCCGGTCGGGGCGTAGGAAGTCGTCCACCAGGCGGCCCTCCTTGGCGAACACCGGGTTGTACGCGATCGAGACGGGGGCCTTTCCCTCCTGCCGGAGCAGGTCGTGGAGGCGGCGCGTGGTGCCGATCGGAACGGTCGTGCGGACCGACACGATCAGGGGGTCCCGGGCGGTTCGGGCGATGGTCCGGCAGGCCTCGGTCACGCCGGACGGGTCCGCGGCCCGGTCGGACGCCCCGGGGGGGCCCGCGGCGACGAACACCACCTCTCTGTCCTGGATCGCGGGCTCGGGCCGGTCTGCAAACCACAGGCGTTCTCCCTTCCGGTTGCGCGCGATGAGCTCGGCAAGCCCGCGCTCGTAGAAGGGAAGATGACCGGACTGCAGGCTCGCGATTCGCTCCCCGTCGACGTCGAAGATGCAGACGTCGTTGCCGGTCTCAGCGAGGACCGTCCCGAAGGTCGTGCCGATCAAACCGGCTCCGAGAACCCCGATTCGCATATAGGCATACTGCCTTAAATAGTTCCAAGTTCCAAGTTCCAAGTTCCTAGTTCCAAGTTGATAATTGGAACTTGAAACTCGAATCGTAGAACTTGGAACTTGGAACTTGGAACTAGGAACTAGAGTTAAGGGCGCGCAGGACTGAGTCGAGGGTGGCTTCGGCCTTGACGGGGGGGTTCGCGAACTGCGGGCGGATGTTCGGGAGGGTGGCGCGGTGGTAGCCTACCGTGGCGTCGGGGTCCTTGAGCAGGTGGCCGGTCAGGATGCAGCAGGTCTTTTCGTTCCTTTTGATGACGCCCCTGGCGACTAGCTTCGCGATGCCGGCCACGGCGGCGCAGGAGGCCGGCTCGGCGCCGATGCCGGCGGCGTCCACCCGGGCCTTGGCGTCCATGATCTCCTGGTCGGTGACCCGCGCAACCACCCCGTTCGAGGCCCTGATGCCGCGCAGGCTCTTCTTCCAGGAGACCGGGTTGCCGATCCGGATGGCCGTGGCCAGGGTCTCGGGCTCGTGGACCGGGACCAGGTCACGGCCGGTCCGGAAGGCCGTGTAGAGCGGGCTGGCGCCGGCCGCCTGGATCACCGCGATCCGCGGCAGCCGGTCTATCAGGCCAAGCGTCCGCAGCTCCTCCATTCCCTTGGACAGCGCCGCGCTGTTGCCCAGGTTGCCGCCGGGCAGCACGATCCAGTCGGGAACCTCCCACCCCAGGTCCTGCAGGAGTTCGAACCCGATGGCCTTCTGGCCCTCGATCCGGTAGGGGTTTGTCGAGTTCAGCAGGTAGATGCCCTGAAGGTCGCAGACCTGCTCCACGAGTTCCATGGCCGCATCGAAGTCGCCCGCGATCTGGATCGTGCGGGCGCCGCAGGCCAGGGTCTGGCTCAGCTTGCCAAAGGCGATCTTTCCCTCGGGGATGAACACGTAAGCCGAAAGGCCGGCCTGGGCCGCGTAGGCCGCCATGGAGGCCGAGGTGTTGCCGGTCGAGGCACAGGCCACCCGCTGCATGCCGAGCTTCTTCGCCATGCTGATCCCGACCGTCATGCCGCGGTCCTTGAACGAGGCGGTCGGGTTCTCGCCCTCGTGCTTGAGCCTCAGCATGTCCAGGCCCGTGTACTCGGAAAGCATCCCCGACTCGTAGAGGTTGGTGTTGCCCTCGGGCCTGGTCGTGATCTCGCCGTCCGAGAGCGGCAGGACCAGCTCCCTGAAGCGCCACACCCCGGACCGGTCGATTAGTTTCGATTTTCTCAGCCGTTGGTCGAACGTATGCGTGGATATTCTACCCTCGAGCGCCGCGAGGTCGTGCACCACATCCAGGGTGCCGCCGCAGTCGCAGCGATAGCGGACTTCCAGGGCGCGGTACTCCGCGGCGCAATCCACGCAGACCATCTTCCAGCGCTCGGGCCCTGCTTCCGGCCGAGGGGGGTCGGGGGTGGGGGCGTCGCGAGTCATGGTCCCAGGGCTCCGGGGTTGTCGGCCGGGGAGATCAGCGCGTCCGCCTCGACGCCCTGCCGGGCGAAGACGAGCTTCATCGCCTCAGCCGCCTCCTCGGCCTGCTCCGCCGACCGGCAGATCGAGAACAGGGCCGGGCCGGATCCGCTGATGCCGCTGAGAAGGGCACCGCGCCCGCGGGCCGCCTCGATCGCCTCGGCGCATCCCGGGATCAGCGCCGCCCGGGCCGGGGTGACCACCGGGTCGGGCGCGCAGCGGGCCGCGAGCTCCAGGTTGGCCACGCTGGCCGGGGCGGCGGCGCAGGCCTGTGAGGGAGGGTGCATGGCTCCGGATATTAGCACATGCACGGCCGGTTGCGGATCCATTGCCGGTCCGGTATGGAGGGGGCATGGGCGTGGAACTGGAGATCCGGCCGGCAGCCGAAGCGGACTGCGGGTTGTTGTTCGACTGGGCCAACGACCCGCGGGTCAGGGAGATGTCGTTCTCCGCGGCGGAGATGCGTTACGAAACCCACGAGGCCTGGTTCGCGAGCAAGCTCGCCGATCCCGGCTCGCGGCTGTACGTCGTCTCCGACCGGGCCGGCGGGCCGGTGGGGCTGGTGCGGTTCGAGCTGGACGAGCGGGGCCGCTGGGAGCTGGGGGTGATCGTGGCGCCCGGGCGGCGCGGCCAGGGGCTGGCATGGCGGGTGATCGAGGCGGGCTGCGGGGCGCTGCGCGAGGAGTTCGGAGGCGTCGCGATCCGGGCGCGGACCCGGCCGGAGAACCGGCCGTTCATCCGCGCCGCCGGGCGGGCCGGGTTCGCGGTTCAGGGGCCGGTCCTTGTCCGCGGGCAGGAGGCGGTTTTGATGGTGCTCCCTGTTTCTAGTTCCTAGTTCCTAGTTCCTAGTTCCTAGTTCCAACTTGGAACTCGGAACTCGGAACTAAAGATTTACGCATCTAACCCCCGTACGAGCCGCAATCCGCCTCGGATTGACAGCCGGCGCAGCATCCCCACCAGCACCAGGTATTGCCGTCGAGCTCGCAGTCGTTGCTGCATTCCTCGGCGGGCGTGGATGCGCAGGCGCCCGGGCAGCAGCCCTTGTTGGTGCAGCAGTATTGCCCGGGCGGGCAGGGGTCACCTTCATTGGCAAAGCATACGCAATTTGGGGCCACGCAATTCGGCGCGCCGGAGTCCAGGGGGCAGGTGCCGCCGGTGCACGAGCAGGCACCGTCCGTGCACGTGTCGCCGGCGGTGCAAATCACCCCGCAGATGCCGCAGTTGTTCTCGTCGGTCAGCATGTCCACGCAAGAGTGAATACCCGCGGTTATGCAACACATGTCCGCTAGCGTGCCTGCGCAGTTCTCGTCTCCCTGGCATGTACATCGATGTGTGTCGCTACGGCAGCTTGCTTGCGAGAAAATGTATTCACCTTTGCAATCTGTGTGGTTCACGGTGTCCTCGCATTGACACTCCCAGGTCACCGCATCCACCTTTACACAAATTACCCCCCCAGCTCCGATCGAGCACCCCGAGTCGCAAGCACCGCAGTGGTTGGCGTCGTGGGGTGCGCAGGCGTTGTTGCAGCACAGGTACTCGGGTGGGCAGTCCAGCGCGGGGTTGGTGCAGCCGCAGGTGTTTGCGATACAGGCGTGGCCGGCGGGATTGTCGGTGCAGTCGTTGTCGCAGGTGCCGCAGGTGGTGGGCTCGGTCAGGGGGGTCTCGCAGCCGTTTGCGGGGTTGTCGTCGCAGCTTTCGTAGTCGGGGAGGCAGTCGTAGGTGCAGGTGGCGGCGATGCAGGCGTGGTTTTCGGTGTGGATGTAGACGTTGATATTGTCGCAGCGGTCGTCGCAGGCGGAGCAGTTGTTCATGTCGCTGGGGGTCTCGCAGCCGTTTTCGCGGACGTCGTCGCAGTCGTGGTTGCCCTGGTCGCACTGGGCGTAGTTACAGGAGCCGGCGTCGCAGAAGGGATCCGAAACGTAGGGCATCTGGTCGCAGTCGGTGTCGCAGGCGCCGCAGTGGTTCTGGGAGGTCTGCAGGTCGAAGCAGCCGGTGTCGCAGCAGGCCTCGCCCGCGGGGCAGGGGTCGGAGGCGCCGCAGCGGCACAGGCCGTCCGAGCAGCGGTTGGCGCCTTCCGGGCAGGCCGCGCAGTCCGGGCCGCAGTTGGCGGTGTCGGTGGAGAAGGCGCCCAGGTCGCACTCGGTGGCCAGGATGCCGTCGTCGCAGGCCCACACACCCTCCCAGCAGGCGTCGTCCTGGTCGGGCTCCCAGCAGGTGACGTCGCCGCGGCACTCGATGATGCTGAGATCGAACGGGAGGGAGGCCTGCTCGCCCTCGCCGGCGTTGGAGCTGTCGAGGACGAAGACCGTTATCTGAAGGTCGCTGGCCACCTGGGTGGGAGCCCGGCCGTCCTTGGCGTGCAACTCGCCGGCGTCGATCTCGAGCCAGTCGAGGAAGACGGCCTCCTCTTCTTTGACCTCCATGGACCAGGAGTAGGGCGGGATCCCGTCCTGGGCCTCGATGATCTGGCTGTAGGTGCCGTCGCCCACCAGGGCGTCGGGGAGGATGCGCGGCTTGATGGAGATCGCCTTGGCCCGGATGCAGACACCGTCGGGATCGCACAGGTGGTCGACGGCGCAGTCGCTGTTGTTGACGCAGGTGGTGTCGCCGACGGGTTCGGAGCAGGCGGCCAGGGCCAGCATGCAGGCGAAGGCGAGGAATGTTACCCGAAACTGAAGCATGGCATCTCTCCTGTTCTCTCTTGCTCCCCCCCCTGTCAGGGGGAGGGTTGGGGCGGGGGTACGCCGTGCTTGATCCACATCGCCCGTTCCTTCTCGATCTGGCGGGCCTTGCGGATCAGGTCGATGCGTTCCTTCATCTCCCTGGCGCGGAAGCGCGAGCTTTCCAGCGTGGTGTAGATCCGCTCGGCCTCGTCCCAGGCGCCGATCTTCTCCTCCATTCTGCCCAGCCGGTACAGGTAGGGCAGGTTGCCGGGCTGCAGCTCGACCGACTGGCGATAGAGCTGGCGGGCTTCGAAGTACATCTGGCGGGCTTCTAAGATGCGGCCGTGCAGCAGCACCAGCCGGGCCTGGGAGCGGTCGTTCGAGGCCACGAAGGTCTGCATCCGGAAGATGGTCGCCTCGGCGTCCTTGTAGCGCTTCTGGGAGATGCACAGCTCCACCAGGCGGTAGGCCAACAGCGTCGAATCGGGCACCTGGGCCCAGCCCTCACGCCAGACCTTCTCGGCCTCCTCGACCTTTTTCTGCACCAGGAGCACCCTGCCGCGCATGACCCAGGCGCGGTCGTGCTGGACGTCGATCTCGATCGCCTGGCGGGCCAGGTCGGCCGCCTCGTCCAGCCGGCCGCCTTCCAGGGCCAGGGTGCTCAGCAGGTCCAGGGCGGGAAGCAGGGTGGAGTCGCGCTCCAGGGCCAGGCGGCCGGCCCTGGCGGCCGCCTCTTTGCGGCCCAGGGTGTTGAGGATGCGGGCCGTCTTCAGGTAGGCCCCGGCCTCGTCCGGGGTGGCCATGATGGCGGCCTGCGGGTCGTTGGAGAGCCTGAGCACCTCGGTGACCGTGGCTGTCTGCAGCCCGGGATCGTTCATCGCGGCCAGCCGGTACTCCCCCAGGGCCTGGTCCTTCCGGCCGGTCAGGTACAGGGCCCGGCCGGTCAGGCGGTGGGCCTGAGGGTCGGTCGGGTTGAGGTACATGGCGACCGAAAGCCAGTGCGCCGCCCTGGCCAGATCGGGCTCGGGGGCCTGCAGGTGCGCGCGGCCCAGCAGCAGCGGGGCCAGGTAGTCGGCCGGGTGGTGATCCATGATCTCGCAGGCCGCCTGCCCTAGCCCGGACCCGTCGCAGGGCTCGGCCGGTTTTTCGAATCCCTGTAGGGAAAGCGAAGCCCTGTAGAAGTCGTGTCGCCAGGCGTACGGCGCGGCCAGGGCGGCCGCGGCCATGGCAGCGATCGCCAGGGCCCAGGCCGGCTTGCGCGGCAGGCGCCAGCGGGTCTCTAACTCGCCCGGCCGCGTGGAGTGGGAGAACGGCGCGGCGGCCAGCACGCCGAACAGGACCACGAAGCACAGCATCACCCCGCCGGTCTCCAGGTTGAAGTCCACCTGGTTGTGCAGGAAGACCGCGAACAGGCCGGCCAGGCAGCCCCCCATGGAGTACGATTGCCGGGCGCGCACCAGCCCGAGCAGGAAGCAGCCTACAAGGCCCAGGACGAACGCCCCGCCGAAGACCGGGCCCCAGTCCACCAGGTACTGCAGGGTCTGGTTCTCGGCGTGGGTGAAGGTTGATCGATTGGGCAGGGTCTTGTAGCGCGGATAGACCGCGGCATAGGCGCCGCGGCCGATGCCCGCAACCGGGTGATCGGCGATCATCGGCCCGACGGCGACCCAGGACTTGATCTTGGTCTCCTCGCGGAGCGCGTCCACGTCGCCGAGGGTGCCGAGCTCCTTGATCACGGCGTCGTAGGCCAGGTACCCGGCCACCAGGAGCACGGCCGCGGCCGCGCCCTGGACCAGCGCGGTGCGCCGCAGGCGCCGGGCCCTGCGGGTTGAGGCGAAGACCAGAAGGAAACACATCCCCGTGATGAAGGCCACCATGCCCCCGCGGCTGAGCGACATGAACACGGCCGCGCCCATGATCACGCCCATGAACCCGTACAGGGCGCGGTCCTGCCTTCCGTGGGCGGAAAGCGACAGCCCCAGGGCCACGGGCGAGCACATCAGCAGGAAGCCGGCCAGGTGGTTCGGGTTGACGAAGGTGGAGAAGAAGAAGACCTCCCCCGGCAGGGGGTGGAAGCCCAGGATCTCACTGGCCATGAACAGCTTGGTGAAGAAGCCCACCAGGGCCACTCCGAACCCGCTCCAGGCCACCGCCTTGAGCAGGCGCCGGGCGCGGTGGCGGTCGGTGAAGTAGTTCACCACGGTCAGGAAGGTCAGGGCATACGCCAGAAGCTTCAGGAGCTCGAAGGCGGTCGACGGCGGCGACAGGCTGAGAGCCCGCCACTGCCCTTCGCCCCACAGCGGGGTGCCGGCCAGGGCACGGTCGAACGTCTCGGCGGCGCCCGGGCTCAGCGCCCCGACCGCGAAGCCCGGAAGCGGCAGGATCTGCAGAGCGGTCAGCGCGCAGGCGCCGAGCAGGATCACGCCGAGCGGGAAGACCTTGATCGCAAGCCTCCGGCGGCGGGTCCGGACCAGGAGCGAGGTGTAGGCCGTGGTGGCCAAGGCCAACATGCCCAGCACGGTCCACAGGTGTACCGTGCCGATGGCCAGGGGGGTGTACAGGAGCAACAGGTAGACGGTCAGCTCGACCGTCCAGGTGGTCCGGGGCGGGGCGTGGGGCAGGAGGTTTCCATCCTCGTCCCGCGCGGCATTGTGTTTCTTGTAGGGCATTGGGTGCAGAGATATCAGGGTTTTGGGGGCAAGGCAACGGTTCAGCAACACGAGTGTCTTTTCCGTCGACGTCGACGTCGACGTCGACGAAAAAAATGCTACGCTGCGGGAACCGGCAGCAAAATAGCGGTATTTACATGTGAGGAGAGCGATGGACGAACGTCGGGACGAGGTGGTGATGATGGAGTACCGCGACAGGTGCGAGCCGCAGGCGATGGTGACCCTTTTCAGGCGATACCGAAGGCCGCTCTACCGGTTCCTGTTCCGGCGCACCGGAAGTCCGGACCGGGCCGAGGACCTGGCCCAGGAGGTGTTCGTCGCCTTGATGGACGGGGCCGGCCGGTACGAGCCCACGGGCAGCTTCAAGTCCTACCTGTACCGGATAGCCTCGAACCTGTCGGCCAAGGAGTGGCGCAGGTACCGCCGCCGGGTGCAGCTCGACCACGAGCCAACCTCGCCCGGGCCGCCCGCGCCGGCGCAGTTGGCCGCCAAGGAGTCGGCCGGGGCCGTACGCGCGGCCCTGTTCGCCCTGGCTCCCGATCAGCGCGATCCCATCCTGCTGCGCGAGTACGAGGACCTGAGCTACGCAGAGATCGCGGCCGTGCTGGAGATTCCCACGGGGACGGTCAAGTCGCGCATCGCGCGCGGCAAGCTGGCCCTGCGCGAGGCCTTGCTTCAGGCTCCTGGAGGAGACGGTCATGAGCGACAATGAAAAGAACTGCACCGCGTTTTCAGAAGACCTGGTGGCCCTGGTGGACGGCGAGCTGGACCAAGATCGCACAGACGAGGTGGTCGCCCATATGAAGGAATGCCCCGGCTGCCAAAAGGTCGCGGACGATCTCCGTGCCCTGGGAGAGAAGCTGGCCGGCTGGGGCGCGGGTGAGCCCAGCGCGGAATGGGAGCGGCGCGCCGAGGGGTTCGTCCGTGAGCGGGCGGCGCGGCAGGCAGGCCGGGGCGGGTCGCGGGCGTTTTTCGGCCGGCCGGCCTTTGCCCTGGCCGCGGCGGCCTGCCTGGTGCTGGTGATCGGGATCGCCGGGCTGTTCGCCACCGACTCCGGACGGGCCATGCTCGCCACCTCGTCCGAAGCGCTGTCCGTCGACGAGGAGCACGGCTCGTCTTCGCAGGTCTACGGCCACAGGAGCATGAAGTCATTCGGGCCCGAAGGCGGCGGCACGCATGGATACGCCCCGGCCCCCGGGAGCGGTCGGAGGGCGTCGGGCACGGCGAGGCCGGATCAATGGAACGTCCGGCCCCTGCAGCCGCAGCCTTCCGACATGCCGCTTGCGCAACCCGCGCGCGACCCGTACCGCGGGTACGGCCAGGTCCGGCCGCCTGAGGCCGACCGGAACGGGACCTTCGAGTCCTCCTACCGGCCCGGCGCGGGCGAGCGCGAGCGGGTGGAGAAGCTGATCGCCTCCGGTGTGCTGGTCGACGGCCGGAAGCTCGAGCTGGGCGCGTTCACCGGCAGCTATCGCCAGAACTTCAAGGTGCCGGCGCGCACCGCCCTGGCTCTGTCGTGCGGGCTGGACCACTTCAGGGTGCTGGACTCGGGCGGCGAGGTGTTCCTGCAGGTGGGCATCGCCGCGTCCAGGCGCGAGATGTCCCGGCGCCCGCCGCTCAACATGGCCCTGGTGATCGACCGCTCGGGCTCCATGGCCGAGGGCGACAAGATGGACTCCGCCCGCAGGGCCGCGCTGCGCTTCGTTGCGGACCTGCGGGCCGACGACGTGGTGGTAGTGATCGCTTACGACGACAGGATCGAGATGGCCGGCCCGGGCGAGACCGGGCAGAGCAAGGAATCCCTGCGCCGATTCATCCGCTCGCTTTCACCGCGAGGCGCCACCGACATCCACGGGGCCCTCGACCGGGCCTACCGCGAGATCGGACGCCTGGCCCGGCCCGGGCTGATCAACACCGTGCTCCTGATGAGCGACGGGCTGCCGACCGCGGGCAACACCTCTGCGGCGGATATAGTCGAGCTGGCCGGGACATCCGCCGATCACGGCATCTCGACCACCACGGTCGGGGTGGGCCTGGACTACAACGACGCGCTGATGATGGGCGTGGCCCGCCGCGGGCAGGGCCACTACCACTTCGTCAAGGACGCCTCCTCGATCGAGCCCATTTTCATAGAAGAGTTCGAGTCCCTCAACCGGGTGGTGGCCCGCGCGCTGCGGCTGCGCATCGAGCTGGCCGACGGCGTGGTGCTGCGCCGGGTGCTCGGCTCGAAGGAGCTCTCGGCCGATGAGACGGCCCGGGGGCGGGCCGAGGAGCGCGGCATCGACCGGCGCCTGTACGAGGAGCTGGGCATACAGACCGACCGGGAGCGGGTGGAGGAGAAGGGCGTCAAGATGATGATCCCCTACTTCTTCTCGGGCGACTCCCACGTGGTGCTGCTGCAGCTATGGGTCCCGCCCGGCACGGGGCGGCGCCGGATCGCGACCGCGACCCTCAAGTACAAGGACATGCTGTTTTCGAAGAACGGCATGGACGAGCGCGAGGCCGTGATCGAGTACGCCGGCACCCGGGACGAGTTGGTGGCCTCCATCTCCCGGCCGGTCAAGAAGAACCTGCTCGGCTTCCGCGCCGGCGAGGCCCTTCTGGCCGCGGCCGAGCTGGTGCAGTCCGGCCGGACCAGGAGCGCCGCCCGGATCGTGGACGAGCAGGCGCGCTTCTTCGCCGAGGCCGGCCGCGCCTGGGGCGACGGGCAGCTCACCCGCGACGCCGAACTGCTCGGCCGGTACCGCGAGGTGATCCTCTCCCTGGAAGACATCTCAACGGCCGGCCGCGAGAGCCTCAGGGCCTACCTGAGCAAGACCATGTCGCACTCCGGCTACAATTTGGTTAAGTAGCTTTAGTTCCTAGTTCCTAGTTCCAAGTTCCTAGTTCCGGGAACTGGGAACTAGGAACTAGGAACTTCCTTGCGCCCTTACCCATCTCCGTGATAAAAAACGTTTTTGTATTAACCTGCGGAGCCTATAGGCGTGAAGGCGACCTGCCCTAAATGCCAGACATCCTATCGTGTGGCCGCCGACAAGGTGCCGGAGGTCGGGGCGCAGATCAGGTGTCCGAAGTGCAGCACCACTTTCGTGGTGCGCCGTGCCAGGGACGGTGCGCCCGGCGAATCGCCGGCGGCCGCGCCATCTCACACGCAGGCCACTCCCCTGAGCGACCTGGTGGGACAAGGCGCCCGGCCGCAGGCGCCGGCCCGGCTGCAGCCCGCGCCCGCGCCGCAGGCCGCGACTCCCGACGAAAAACGAGAGGCAAGGTCAAACACGCCCGGCCTGGACGCCCTTGAAGGCGAGGCCATGGTGTCCACGGCCCCCCCGCTGCGGGTGGGGGCCAGCGACAAGACCCGCGCTTCCGCCCGGGGGGTGTCGGCCATCCGGGCGCAGACCGGGAAGGCCTCGCGGGCGCTCGATGGATACCGGGTGCGGACCGCCCGGGGACTGACCTACGACTTTCCTTCCCGTTCGGCCATGGATCGCTGGCTTAGGGAGCGCGAGGACCTGACCGGCTGCGAGGCCGCCGGGCCCGGCGGGGACTGGGTTGAAGCCGGGACGATCCTCGGCCAGAGGCCGGGGACTGACGAAAGCGAGGACGAGCGCAAGGACGCCGAGAAACTGGATCCGTCCAAGCCCATCGACGTGTCCCGCATCAAGCCGGTGGTGGCCATTCTACCCGGCGCGTCGGTGGTCGAGGCCGAGGATGCCGGCCCGGCAGAGGCGGCACCGTACAGCGGGCCGCGGGCCGGAGTGTTGATCTGGTCGACCCTGGTCCTCTTCGCACTGTTGATGGCGGCCGGCGCGGCCCTCAGCCTGACCCGTTACGGGATCGTGGACTTTTCGGTCTATTTGCCGTTTGATCTGATCGGGGTCGAGTTTCCCGCGGCCGATGTCCAGCCGGATGAAGACCTTCGCCGGATGGACGATGCGCCCAGGCTGCCCGTGAAAGAGGACCCCGAGGAGCGCTTTCGCAAGGCGCTCGGGGCCGGCAGGCGGGCGCTGCGCGGCAAGAGGTTTTCCAAGGCGGCCCTGGATTTCAAGCGGGCCTTGTCCGTCCACCCGGGGTCGGTGAAAGCACTCGAGGGGCTGGCCAAGGCTTTCGGCGGGCTCGGAGACCGGGAAAGGGCCATGAACGCGATCGAGAAGGCGCGAGCCATCAAGCTCCGGTAGTCCGCATTGGTGCGCGGAGAGATTTTTTGAAAAGAGTTTGAAAAGAGGATGTGACGATGGACATCAAGTGCGAACGTTGTGGCACCGAGTACGAATTCGACGACACCCGCGTGAACGAGGAGGGCGTGACCGTCAAGTGCAGCACCTGCGGTCACCTGTTCAAGGTCCGCAAGAAGTCCTTCGTGCTGACGGAGCCGGTCTTGCCGGATTCCGAGTCCAATGACGAAACCGCCGATCGCAACTGGATGGTTCGACAACCCGATGGATCCGTGCTGAGCTTCAAGGAGTTGACGACCCTGCAGAAGTGGATCGTGGAGCGCAGGGTCTCCAGGGACGACGAGATCTCCAAAAGCGGCGAGACCTGGAAGCGGCTGGGCTCCATCGCCGAGCTGGCCTCGTTCTTCCAGATCGTGGATCAGGCGTCGTCCGTCTCCATCCCGGCCGTGTCCCAGCCTCCGAGCGCCGCCCAGCCGATGCCCTTCCAGACGCCGGAACACACTCCCACGCCGGGTCCTGTGGCTCAGATGCCCGTCCCGCCTGCGCCCTTCCAGGTGCCGGAGCACACTCCAACTCCTGCTCCTATGGCTCCGGCGTCCGTACAGCAGCCGGCGGTGCCGGTCCAGCCCGTGCCGGCCCAGCCCATGCCGGCGCCGGCGCCTTTCCAGGCGCCGGAACACACGCCCGCGCCGGTCCACGCGGAGCCGGATTCATGGGGCGACATGGGATATGACGTTGCCGAGGACGACGTGGTGGATGATTGGAGGAAACGCGGTCGCCGCAAGTGGTACGTGATCGTTCCGATTCTGCTGATCGCCGCCGGAGCCGGCGTGTTCTACCTCGCGGCCCCCGAGCAGTTCATGGCTCTGCTCGCCAAGGTGACCGGCAAGGGGGCTGCCGAACTGCCCAAGCTGGCCCGGACCCAGTTCCAGTCCGGGCTCAAGCATTTCCTGATGGACTCGGACCCCGAGTTGGACGCGGCCATCAAGGACCTGAGCAACGCGGTCAAGGAGGCCAAGGGCAAGTACCCCGAGGCCATGGGCGTGCTGGCAGAGGTGTACATCACCCGGGCCGAGAGGGCCAAACAGCGTGCCGGGCTGCTTGCGACCGGGTTCGAGGCAATCGACGCGCAGATCGCCGCGATCAAACCCGCCGACGCCAATGCCAAGGAAGAGCTCGAGGAGCTGAAAAAGAAGAAGGAAGAGCTGCAGAAGAAGACCGATGGGCTGCTGGCCCTGGCCAAGAAGGACATGGAAGACGCCAACGAGAAGATCTACGCCGCCCGCGAGGTGGATCCCGACTCGTTCGCGGCCAAGCGGGCCCTGGCCAACCACCTGCGGGTCAGCGGCGCCGACCGGACCCAGATCGAGGTGCCCTTGAAGGAAGCCGCCGCACTTTCCAGGGACGACCCGGGCTTGTTGTTCGTCGACGGCGCATCGTTCGCCTCGGACCAGGCCTCGCTGGACACGGCCGTGCAGAAGCTCAACCGGGCGATCGAGCTGCAGGCCAAGGCCGGCCAGCCCGACCTGTTGCGGGCCCGCTACTCTCTGGCCAAGGCCCTGATCGGGTTGAAGCGCAACGACGAGGCCAAGGTGCAGCTCGAGCGCGTCATTTCGATCTGCGCCGGGCACGAGCCGGCCAAGGCCCTGCTGGCCAGCCTGGCGCCAAAGCCTACGGAGAAGCCCCCGGAGGAGAAGCCCGAAAAGCCCAAGGCGCCTGCCCAGCCCTTGTCCTACGACGGCTGGATGAACCAGGCCGACCGGCTGCAGCGCGCCGGCCGTTCAGTGCCGGCGCTCAAGGCATACGAGGAAGCGCTGGAGATCAAGCCCGGCGACGTCGAGGCCATAAGCGGCAAGGGACTGTGCCTGCTGGACCTGGGCAACAACGTGGGCGCGGTGGCGGCCTTCCGGCAGGCGCTCAGGAACAACTCAAAGTACGGCGACGCCATCATCGGTCTCGCCGAGGCATACAAGTACAAGCATGACAATGCAAACGCCATCAAGTACTACAAGCGCTACCTGGAAGTCCTGCCCAACGGACCCGAGTCCTCGGTGGCCCGGTCCAACCTGGAGCAGTTGAAATAGGGAAACAGGGAAATAGGAGAGCTCCATGTCACCGCTTAAACCGACCAACAAGGAAGACGAGTACTTCGTCCGGCAGGAGGCCCTCAAGCTGCGCAAGCTGGCCATCAAGCAGCGCGATCAGATGGACGATGCGGAGCGCCAGAATCTCAAGGAGCTTCACTTCATGCATTGCCCCAAGTGCGGCATGAAGATGAAGGCCATCATGATCAACGAGATCGAGATCGACAAGTGCTTCTCCTGCGGCGGGCTGTACTTCGACGACGGCGAGCTGGAGAAGGTCTCGGGGCGGACAGACCGTTTCTTCGACGTCGTCAGCGACGTGTTCGAGGGATAAGCCCGGTCTTCTCGTTGAAGGCCGTTATCAGCTCATCGTACTTTTCGGCCATGCGGAAGCGGGCGGGCCAGTAGGTCTTGTGGTCGTGCCACTGGGCGTTGAGCTCGTCCAGGTCCTTGTGCTGCTGCTCGATCCAGGTGAAGTACTTCAGATTGTGGATGCGCTTGCGGGCCCGGTGGTCGAGCTCGAGCATGTGGTCGGTCTTCAGGCCCTGCAGGTGGAGGTGGAAGTCGAGCGCGGCCTGCCCGGCGGTGTAGGGGCCGTGGGCCTGCTCGGCCTCGGCCAGGCGGGAGCCGTAGAGATCCATGGAGTCGGTGAAGACCGTGAAGAGCACGTCGTGCTCGTCGAGCTCGTTCCACCTGGCGATCTTGATGGCGGACAGGAGGTTGCCGATCGAGGAGATGCCGAGGAGGTCCAGCTTTTCCACGGTCTCGGCCGGGACGCCCCGGGTCTCGAGGTACTCGCGGCCGGCGGGCTCGTTGAAAAGGCGGATCAGGGCCATGGGATCGGCGTCGTCGATGGCCACCACGAAGTCGGTGTTGCGCACGTTGTGGATCCAGGGCACGTGCTTGTCGCCGATGCCCTCGATCCGGTGGCCGCCGTAGCCGTTGTAGAGCAGCGTAGGGCACTGGAGGGCCTCGGAGGCGACGACCTTTACGGCCGGGTAGAGTTCCTTGAGCCGGTCGCCCGCGGCTATGGTGCCGGCCGAGCCGGTGGCGGAGACGTAGGCGAAGAAGCGGTCGGCTGAGCCCATCGCGTCGCGCAGCACCTCGTCGACGGCCGAGGCGGTCAACTCGTAGTGCCACATGCCGTTGCCGAACTCGTCGAACTGGTTCAGGACCACGATCCCCTCGCCGCGCTCGCGCTTCAGCTCCCAGCACTTGTCGTAGATCTCCTTGACGTTGGACTCGCAGCCCGGGGTGGCGATGATCTCCGAGCCGATCGACTCGAGCCACTCGAACCGCTCGCGGCTCATCTCCTCGGGCAGGATGGCCACCGCCTCGCAGCCCAGCAGGCTGGAGTTGTAGGCCCCGCCGCGGCAGTAGTTGCCGGTCGAGGGCCAGACGGCCTTCTGGGTGGTCGGGTCGAAGGTGCCGGTCACCAGGCGCGGGACCAGGCAGCCGAACGAGGCGCCCACCTTGTGCGCCCCGGTGGGGAAGAACTTGCCCACCAGGCCGAAGATGCGGGCGCGCACGCCGGAAAGCTCGCGAGGGATCTCCATGAAGTTGACCCCGTGGAACCCCCCGGTCTCGGGGTCGTTCTTCCAGGTGATCCGGAACAGGTTGCGCGGGTGCACATCCCACAGGCCGATCCCGGCGAGCTCGCGCTTGATCCTTTCGGGGATCAGGGCCGGATCCTTCTGCTGGGCGAAGGTCGGGATGATTATATCGCGCTCGGCGCAGCGCCTGGCGGTGCGTTCGATCTGTTCGGAGTGCTCCTCATGGATTTCGATCTCGGGGCTCATGTGTCGGAATCTCGCCTACAGGCAAACCGTCTCGTAGTCGACCTGGATGGTCGCCCCGCGGCCGGGGACCACGTCGTCGCCGAACACGATGCTGTTGGACTCCTGGTCGTAGGTGAAGCCGTCGCCGGACTCGTCCTCGTCGAGGGGCACGGGCTGGGGGCCGGATCCGTCGTGCTCGTCGACCGTGACCACGATGGTGGGCGGGTTGGCCTGGCGGCTCAGCGGGAACTGGGTCCGGGCGGCGAAGGCGTCCAGGCCCAGCTCGCCCAGGGTCGAGGCCCAGTTGGACGTGTCCAGGTCTCGGAACAGCCCGCCGGTGGACTCCTGGGCGAACCTGTAGCGCGACGCGGTATCTTCGACGATGACCGAGATGTCCATGAGCTGGTCGTTGCGGTAGCCCTTGATGGACCTGAAGAAGTCCACGTAGAAGTCAACCTGGGCCGGGCTCTGCTCGGGCTCGTCCGAGACCATGATGATCACCAGCTTGGCGTCCTCGCGCACGAAGCCGCCGTTGGCGGCCGGGGCCGAGACCAGCGGCTCGGAAAGGGCCAGCATGGCCGCGTGCAGCCCGGACTCCTGCTCGTCCGAGCAGCAGGTGCCCACGTTGACGTTGCGGGAGAAGGCCTGGGCCAGGTTGGGGGTGTCGTTGGTGAGGATCTTGGGGTAGCCCGGGAAGAAGACCAGGATACCGGGGTAGATGTTGAAGAAGTCGGCCGGGGTCTCGGGCGCGTTGATCTCGGTGGTTATCACCCCGATCTGGAAGTCTGTGTCCAGGGTGATGGCCCAGTTGATGAAGGTGGAGAAGTTCTGCGCCAGGGCCTGCTGGTAGGGGATCATCGAGCCGGAGTTGTCGATCACCCACAGCACGTCCACCATGGGGTGGTCGAGCTGCTGGAACACGTCGGACTGGGTGGCGATGTCGGTGCTGTCGCCGCTCAGGAGTACCTCGATGTAGGCACCCAGTGCAGCGCTCGACTCGATCACCAGCAAGCCCGTGTGGTGGTCCACTAATTCAGGAGCGTAACGTACCGTCGCCACGAAGTTCTCGGCCGGCCCCAGGGTGAACGGCGGGCTGGGTTCGAGCGCCCTTATGGTGAACTCTGTATCGGTTTGTACAGCGTCCAGGTAGACGTCCTGGATCTCGACAGAGCTGTTGCCGATGTTGTAGACCGTCACGCTCCGCACGGTCGTGAGGCAGCCCGCGCTCACCCAGCCGAAGTCCAGGTAGTCGGGGATCACCATCAGGTTGAGCTCCTCGCCCGCGCCGCTCAGGTTCACCGTCTGGACCGGGGTGTCGGGGTCGTCGCTCATCACGCTCAGCGTGCCCGAGTGGGCGCGGCGATCGATCGGGGTGAAGGCCACGAGCAGCACTGTCTCCGAGCTCGGGGGGATCTGGGCCGGCAGGGAGGGTGCTTCCGCCAGGGTGAAGGCCGTGTCGGTTTCGGGGGTGAAGTCGATCGCGCCCAGCACGCAGGGCTCGGCCCCGCGGTTCTCCACCCGGACCTCCAGCATGGCGGTGCGCCAGAAGGCCACCGTGCCGAATGAAAGCTGGTCGGGGCTCACCTGGATGTCGCACTCGGGCACGTTCGGGTCGTTGCCGTACAGCTCGACCGTCCGCACGGGCTTGAAGTAGTCGTCGCTGATCACGGTGAAGTTGGCCCGGTGGGGGCCCGCGTCGGTCGGGCTGTATCGCACGGTCAGCTCCTCCTGCGCGCCCGGTCCGATCGCGAACCCCGGCAGCGGCAGGGAGGAGAACACGTAGGCGGCCGCGCCGTCGCCGTCCGGGTCGGAGACTTCGATCACGTGGCACTCGGCGGTACCCAGGTTGCGGATGGCCACGTTGCGCGAGGCGCTCTCGCCCACGTTCACCATGCCGAAGTTGAGCCGCTCCGGGACGATCTCGAGGTCGCAGACCGGATCGTCGGCGCCCTCGCCCTGCAGCAGGATGTATCCGCTTTCGGCGGCCGGGTCGTTGGACTGCATGTACACCCGGGCGCCATCCAGCCCGGTGTCTTCCGGCGTGTAGATCATCTCTATCTCGATCCCCTCGTCGGGCGCCAGGTCGAACGGGGTCAGGGGCAGGGCGGCGAATGCGAACTCGGCGCTGGCCTGTTCGTGGAACCCGATCGTGCCGATGGTCAGGTCGAGAAGACCGCAGTTGGAGATCGTGAACGAGCGCGAGGCGGCGTGGTTGATCGCCACCCGGCCGAACTCCAGGGAGAGCGGATCGGAGCAGATGCGCGGGGCGATGCCCTGGCCGAGCAGGTGGACGTCCACCTCGCGGTCGTCCGGGTCGTTGGAGGCGATCCTGAACAAGCCGTCGTCCGCGCCGCCGTCGATCGGCGTGTACCAGACCGTCAGCTCGATCTCGTGGGCCGTGCCGTCCGGCTCGATCGGGTCGATCTGCCGGCCGGAGGGATCCGGCTCGAAGGTGAACTCGGGGGTGGTGTCCCCGGTCATCTCCACCGAGTGCAGGATCAGGATCTCGTCGCCCAGGTTGCGCAATACCACCGGCGTGGGAACCGGCTCTCCGAGCGGCACGAGCACCGTCTCGCCGAAGTCCAGCTCGTGGGGCGCGGTGCATCGGTCGGGCTGCTGGTACTGGTCGGCCGCGTCGGCGCGCAGGCAGACCTGCAGCTGGGGCATGGGCGCCACCAGGCTGTTGCCGGTGAGCCGGATCTCCACGATCTCGTGGTCCGGGTCGTCGGTTTCGATCTTCAGGCTGGCCGCGTGCTCGCCCTCGCCCTGCGGGGCGTAGGCCACGTCCAGGTCCAGGCTTTTGCTGGGCTCCACGGCGCCCAGGGCCGGGTCGAGCAGGGAGAAGGGTCCCGAATCCGGCTCGATGGTCACCGCCAGGACAGTCAGGTCGGCGGTGCCGGAGTTGCCGACGACCAGCGTCCTCTCATCCTGGTTGCCCACGTAGACCAGGCCGAAATCGATGGCGCAGTCGTCGAGCGGACAGGGAACCGGCGCTTCCTTGCCGACCCCCAGGGTCAGGGACGGACTGGCGGTCTCGATGCCCGGATCCTCGCAGCCGCCGAGCAGCAATACGGTCAGGACGATCGTTACGATATTGGCTCTTTTCATCGCTCGCTCTCTTGTAGGGAACGTGAAGGAGGTTAGCCTAGCACGCTGGCTTCTCGATCACAAGCCCTGGTTTTCACGGAAGAAGGTGCTACAATCGTATTGTGATGCGCGAAGCCCGCTACTACGAGAGACGAGACGAGCTGGTGGTCCGCTGCCGGCTATGTCCCCACGGATGCGTGATCAAGCCCGGCCGGCGCGGGGTGTGCAAGGTGCGCGAGAACTCAGACGGCGTCCTGTACGCCCTGAACTACGGCAGGGCCATCGCCGTGCACCACGATCCGATAGAGAAGAAACCCCTGTTCCACGTCCTGCCCGGATCCATCTCCACGAGCGTGGCCACGGCCGGCTGCAACCTGAGCTGCGCCCACTGCCAGAACCACGACATCAGCCAGTACCCGGTCCGCGCTCTTCTCAGCGAGATCCCCGGTCGCCGACTCGAGCCCGAGGAGGTGGTGGCCGAGGCGGTCCGGGCCCGGGCCGCGACCATCTCCTTCACCTACACCGAGCCGACCATCTTCATGGAGTGGGCCCAGGACATCGCCGCGGCCGCCGCCGGCCGGGGCGTGCGCTGCGTTTCGGTCACCAACGGCTTCAGCTCGCCGGAGCCCGTCCGCGACCTGGCGCCGAACCTGCTGGGAGCCAACGTGGACCTGAAGGCGTTCGACGACCGGTTCTACGCAGAGACCTGCGGGGCGCGCCTGCAGCCGGTGCTGGACACCATCCGCCTGCTGCGCGAGCTGGGAGTCTGGGTCGAGGTGACCACCCTGCTGATCCCCGGGCTGAACGACGGGGACGAGGAGCTGACCCGGCTGGCGGATTTCTTGATCTCGGTGGATCCGGCCATGCCCTGGCACCTGAGCCGCTTCCACCCGGACAACCAGATGCTCGACCGTTCGCCCACGCCGGTCTCGTCGATCCGCAGGGCCAGGGAGATCGGCCGCCGGGCGGGCCTGAGGTTCGTCTACTCGGGCAACGTCTGGGGAGACGAGGGCGAGCACACCCGCTGCCCGGCCTGCCAGGCCGTGGTCATCGAGCGCTACGGGTTTTCCGTGAGGAGCAACCGGCTCTCGGGCGGGAAATGCCCGGAGTGCGGAGAGGGTATCGAGGGGATCTGGGACTGATTTTTTTTCTAACCGCAGAGATCACAGAGACCGCAGAGACAGAATTGAGAAATTCCCCAAATTCCTCCTCTGCGATCTCTGCGGTCTCTGTGGTTAAAATCCGGAATGCTCACTGCTGCCCGGCGGTCTTGTTGATCTTCATGGCGTACAATTTCCCGTCGCCTGAAGTGACGTAGAAGAGGTCGCCTACCAGGACCGGGTCGGATTCGATCTTGTAGCCGGTCTTGTACCTGAAGAACTGCTTGCAGGTGGCCCGATCGAGGGCGTAGATGCTGCCGTCGCCCTGGCCGCCGCTGAAGATCACCAGGTTCTCGTAGAACACCCCGTAGGAGACCACCTCGCCCCTGGTGGTGAAGCGGCACTTCTCCTTGCCGGTCTTGGCGTCCAGGGCGTAGAAGTTCTTGTCGTTGGAGCCGATGTACAAGACCCCGTCGGCGATCTTGGGAGAGCTGATCACGTCCCCGCCGGTCTTGAACTTCCACCGGACCTCGGAGCCGGTGGCCGCGTCGATGGCGTAGACGTGGTCGTCCTTGGAGCCGAAGTAGACCGTCTGGCCCTCCACCAGGGCCGAGGAGGTCACACCACCGCCGGTCTTGTACCGCCATTTGAGCGAGCCGTCGGTGGTGGAGAGCGCGTACATGAAGCCGTCCAGGTTGCCCACGTACAACACGCCGTCCTTGACGACCGGTGCGGCGTAGGAGAACGCCTTGGGCGCGATGGCCCCGGCGTCCGGGGCCTCCCCGTCCGGCGCTGCCGGCGGGAACTTCCATTTCTGCCTGCCGTACTTCGCGCTCAGGGCGTAGACGTGGCCGTCGTAGCTGGTCGTGTAGACCACGCCCTCTGAGACGGCGGGATCGGACTTGATCCGCTCGTTAGCCGAGAACTTCCACTTGATCTGCCCGCTCATATCGATCGCGAAGAAGGTCTGGTTGGTGGCCCCGAAAAAGATCCTCTCGCCGTCGGTGGCCGGACGCGAGTATATCTTCGCGCTGGGCGCCGAGTACCGCCAGCGGGCCTTGCCCTTGTGGTCCACGGCGTGCAGGGTGCCGCTCTCGGAGCCAAAGACGATCAAATCGTCCACGACCAGCGGCGTGGAGTACAGCGGGGAAGCGGTGGGAAACTCCCACATCTTCTCGATGTCGGGTGTACAAGCGCTGGCCGTGACGAGCACCAGGCCGGCCGCGCAAGCCAGCGCGCCCGCGAAGCGAAGCATGGGAACCGGACGAGTCATGATTTCCCCAATCCCTCAGGGTTGAACATCTGGTCTATTCAAATTTCTCATAGCAAAACAAGGCGATTCCTGTCAATGTTTTACGGCCCCGCTGCGTCCCTTGGCATTTTGGGGCGCAATTGTGCTATGATATAAGGCGTTCCAGTCCTCTACTCGATCCAGGAGTGGACCGATGAAAAGATCACTGATGTTTCTCTGGCTGTCGGCCTTGGCCGCGGCCGCCTGCTCTGCCGGGACGATCTCCAACCCCTGTCCCGACGGAGAGGTGGTCGATGGGGTTTGCCTGAAGAGCGACTGTCCGGACCGGGAGTGCCCGGAGGGATTCGTGTGTCAGGACGACGAATGCGTCGACGTGGACTGCATCGGCGTGGTGTGCCAGCCGGGAAGCGTGTGCGCGGACGGAGCCTGCTATCCGGCCGATTGCATCTGGCGCAACTGCCCGGGCCTGGGCGAGGTGTGCGTGGAGGAGGAGTGCCAGCCGGCATCGTGCGTGGGGGTCCAGTGCCCTGAGGGCCATCTGTGCGCGAACGGGCGCTGCTATCCCGAGGACTGCCCCACCCAGACCTGCCCGGGCTACGGCGAGGTGTGCGTCGACGATGAGTGCATGGATCGTACCTGCGTGGAGGTCGAGTGCCCTTCGGGACAGCGTTGCGCCGGCGGCTATTGCTACCCGACCGATTGCAGCGACGCCGGTTGTTTCGGCGAGGGGGAGGTGTGCGTCGACGGCGTCTGCGTCCGCCGTTCGTGCGTGGATGTGGTCTGCGCCGAGGGCATGGTGTGCGCCAACGGCTTCTGCTACCCGGCCAACTGTGATGATGTGGACTGCTCGGAATACGGCGAGGTCTGCGTGGACGGGGAGTGCGTGCCTGCCGATTGCGTGGGGGTCGATTGCCCCGCGGGGCAGCACTGCGCCCGCGGCGAGTGCTTCCCGGATGAGTGCGCCGAGGGGCAATGCCGCGAAAACGAGGTCTGCTTCGAGGGCCGCTGCGTGCGCGAGATCTGCGTCGGCGTCCGGTGTCCTCCGGGACAGCGCTGCGCCGACGGGGAGTGCGTGCCCACCGATTGCCAGGTAGCGGGCGGCGACTGCGGCCTTTCGGAGGTCTGCCTGGACGGCGAATGTGTGCCGGCCGACTGCGTCCACGTCCAGTGCCCGCAAGGCGAGGTCTGCGGGTCCGATGGGAACTGCTATCCGGAGAACTGCGCGGCGACCTCCTGCGGTCCGTACGAGGTGTGCCTGGACGATGAGTGCGTCGACCAGTTGTGCGTGGAAGTCCAGTGCGAACCGCCGGCGGTCTGCGCCGGCGGCGCCTGCTACCCCCAGGAATGCGACCAGGTGTCCTGCCCGCCGGGGGATGTGTGCATCGACGGGGAGTGCACCGCCTCCGAGTGCGCCAACTGCCGCTGCTGTCCGGACCACGAGTGCTCGATGAACAACCAGTGCGAGAGGGTCGACTGCTGCTCCGTGGAGAACGCCTGCCTGTTCGACCAGGAGCGGGGCCTTCCGGTCTGGAGCGAGGGCGGCACCGCTTGCAGCGACGGGAATCCCTGCACCGAGGGCGACAGCTGCGGCGGCGAGTGCGTCGGCGCGCCGGTGCTGTGCGAGGACCCGCCGGAAGACTACTGCGACGGATCGACCCGCCACGCGTTCCCTCCCCAGGGGGTGTGCAGCGGCGGGGCGTGCGAGTACCCGGCGGTGATCGAGGAGTGCGAGAACGAATGCGTCGACGGCGTCTGCGTGGGCGAGGCCTGCGGCGGCGCCCGCTGCGATCCCGGCGAGGAGTGCGTGGCCGGGGCCTGCTCCTGTTCGGGCACCGGCCCGGACTGCGATCCCGCCCAGACCTGCTGCCTGGGCGATTGCGTGGACCTGGACAGCGATCCCGGCCACTGCGGCATTTGCGGGTTCGCCTGCGGCGTCAACGCCCGCTGCGACGGGGGCGCCTGCGCCTGCGACGACCATTTCGGCAACTGCGACGGGGACTGGTCCACGGGCTGCGAGGTCGACACCCTGGTCTCCATCCTGCACTGCGGCGGCTGCGGCCGGCCTTGCCCCTCGGGTGTGCACAACACCACCACCTGCGAAAGCGGCGCCTGCGTCTACACCTGCGAGGAGGGTTTTCAGGATTGCGACTCGGACGAGCGCACCTGCGAGTCCGACGCGGCCACGGACCGCAACAACTGCGGCTCCTGCGACTTCGCCTGCGGGCCCCACGCGACCTGCGTCGACTCCACCTGCCAGTGCGACCCCGGCTGGATGAACTGCAACGACTCCTGGGACGACGGCTGCGAGATCGACGTCCTCAACGATGTCGACAACTGCTCGGGATGCGGCCAGCCGTGCGTCGGCGACGGCAACAACACGGTCAGCTGCGTCGACGGCGGCTGCGTCTACATCTGCATCGACCCGTGGCTCGACTGCGATGCCGTTCCGAACACCTGCGAGGTGGACTCCTCTAACGACCACGACAACTGCGGTGCCTGCTTCAACAACTGCGGCGCCGAGGCCCGGTGCGTCGATGGGCGGTGCGAGTGCCTGGCCGGCTTCGGCAACTGCAACGGAGACTGGTCGGACGGGTGCGAGATCGACACCGACTCCACGACTGCCCACTGCGGCGGCTGCGACCAGGCCTGCGCGCTTCCCCACGCCACCGAGAACTGCGCAGGCGGGATCTGCCGGGTGGTCGGCTGCGACGCCGACTGGGGCGACTGCAACGGCGAGGATCCGGACGGGTGCGAGGCCGACCTGCTCGACGACGTGCAGAACTGCGGCTTTTGCTACAACGACTGCGGGCAGAACGCATACTGCAACAGCGGCTCCTGCGCCTGCATGGCCGGCTGGGGCGACTGCAACGTCGACCAGGGGGACGGCTGCGAGCAGACGCTCAACACCCTCCAGCACTGCGGCGGCTGCGGCAGCGCCTGCAGCCTGGCGAACGCCACCGAGACATGCGCCGGCGGCACCTGCCTGATCCAGTCCTGCAACGCCGACTACTGGAACGTGGACGCCCAGGACTCCAACGGCTGCGAGTGCAACGACGCGGGCGACATCGCCGGAACCTGCGGCTCGGGCCTCGACGCCGGCGTCATCAGCGGAGGCCAGACGTCCAGCCAGTCCGGCGTGATCGTGCATCGCTCGGGCGTCCGAGAGGACGTGGACTGCTTCTCCGTGGCGTACGACCGGCCGAATCCGGGCAGCGGCATCTTCGACGTCTTCCTCGACCCGGACCCGGGCAACCTGGTGATCGACGTCTGGCGCGGCGACTGCGCAACCCTGGACTGCAGCGGCGACATCGCCTTCGAGTCGTGGTGTTCGAGCGCGGGCGGACCGTGCCTGACCGGCAACAGCAACACCTTCTACGTGTGCGTCTATGCGAGGACCGGCGTTAACAACCTGTGCCAGAGCTACACGCTGACCTTCCAGCACACGCCCTGATCCCCAGGTCCCGGGTGCCCTCACTCCCCAACGTAGACGACGACTACGAACTAGCGATCGGAGGGGGTGAGGCGGTCCGCTGCCCTGCGGGCCTCGGGGGCGCGGATGGGGTGCTGGCGCTCGATCAGCCGGTAGGTGCTGATGGCCTTCTCGAAGCGGCCCAGCTTGACGTAGCAGGAGGCCTGGTCGAACAGGGCGTCCGCGGCCAGGCGGTGGTGCGGGGCAAAGCGGAAAGCAACATCTGCGGCCCGGATGGCCTGCTCGCAGCGGCCGGCCAGGAACAGGGCCTTGGCCAGGCGGAAGCGCGCGGTAATCGTTCGCGGGCCCACGGGATTGGCCGCGATGAAGGCCCTGAAGCCGGTCGCGGCCGCGTCGTGCTCGCCGCGGGCCAGGGCCCGCTCGGCCAGGGTGTATTGGTCTACAGACGACGAGCCCTGCCTGGTGGCGGCTCGCGTGGCCGGGGCAGTCCTGGCCGGGTAGGCCGTGGTCGCCTCGATGGACTTGGCGTCATCGAGGTCGAAGGCGCCTTCCGACTCGGCGACCATGGCTTCTTCCTTGGGCGCCTGGTCGGCGTACGCGGCATCGGGCGCCGGTGCGGGCGTTTTTACCGGAGCCGTGTGCGCCGCCTTCTTCTTGGCTTCTTTGTCCCTCTTGGGATCCGCCCAGGCCGGCTCAGTTGCACGCGGGGGCGGCACGGCGAACCTGCTCTCGACGCGTTCGGGCTCGGCGGGCGGGGCGCCGTCGCTCCCGGAGGCGCGGCCGGGCGGGGGCGGTCTGGCGAACGGACCGGGTCGCTCCGGCCGCTGGATCTCGCGTCCGGCCTTCTCGCCCGCGGCCGGACCCGCTCCGCCTCCGAGCACGGCGGGGCCCCGGTCTCCGTCTGCCGGCTTGATGACCGGCCGCAGGCCGGCCAGCGAGTCCGCGCGCGCGTCCTTGGCAAGTCGTCCGACGGCCGGGGCCGGCCTGGTCTTGCGTCGTATCTTGACCTTGCCCGCGGCGACGGGTTGCGCCTCGATCTGGCCTCTCGAGGGGGCCGGCTCGGGCCTGGCCTGCTCGTCGAGGGATGTGTCGAGATCCTCCGGAGTCGGCCGGGCCGCGACCTGGGGTTTTTCTTCGGCCGGCCTGGCGCGCTGTAAGGCTTCATTTTGCGGCTTGTGCGGCGCGGGCGGGGCGATCGATTGGACCTCGCTGTCGACCGTGACCGGCTCCGGCGTGGGCCTCGAACCGAGGTAGGTTACCAGGCCGACGCTGACGACGATCACCGCCAGGACGGCGGACACCGCCGCCGGGCTCACGAGCCAGCGCAGCCAGGACGGCCGGGCCGCGAGCCGCTGCTGCTCGGCCGCGCAGGACACCGCGGTGCGGGCCGCGTGCAGGATCCGCTCGCTGACCTGCTCGGAGGGCTCGTCTGCGGGCTGGGCGCGAACCAGCGCAAGCACCCCCTGCAGCTGCTCGATCTCCCGGGCGCAGGCCGGGCACCCGGCCAGGTGGCGCTCGAAACCGGCGCGCCCGCCTTGGTCGAGCTCCCCGTAGAGGAAGTCGACCAGGAGCTCGTCTGTGCGCTTGCAGTCCATGTCCCTACGGCTCCACTCCCAGGGCCAGCAGGCCGGCCTTGAGGTTCTGCAGGGCGTATCTCATCCGGCTCTTGACCGTGTTTGTCGGCGCTCCGACGACCCGCGCGATCTCGTCGAACGGCAGCCCGGCCTCTTCCCGCATCAGGAACACCTCGCGCTGCTCCTGGCTCAGCCCGGCGATGGCCTTCAGGATGTGCTGCCGGACCCGCCGGTCGTGGGCCTGGCTGTCCGGGGCCGGGTTCCTGGATTCGATCCTGTCCATCAGCGTCATGCCGCTCTCCTCGCCGGGAGATACCGGCTGATCCAGGGAGAGGGTCCTGCGGTGACGCATCTTGCGCAGGTGGTCGATGCACAGGTTCCGCGCGATGGTGTACAGCCAGGTGGTGAACTTCGAGCGGCTCTCGAAGCTGCCGGCCTTGTCCACAACCCGCATGAAGACGTCCTGCAGCAGATCCTCGGCCGTGTCCCGGTCGTTGGCGAACCGCAGGATGAAGGAGAACACCCCGCGGCGATGCCGCACGAGCAGGACTTCGAAGGCGCGCATGTCGCCTGTCTGGAAGCGGGCCATGAGCTTTTCATCGGTCGGTTGCTCCGGCATGGCGCAGGCGGCGACTCCCGTTTGGCTCCCGTGTGCGTCGCCCGGCTCTGTTCTGATGGGTACTGACGTCCACGGGTGCCGAGCGATCTGTTAAAAAAGGGGAAATTTGTATGGCAAGGAATGTAGCACGACCGGAGTGGGGGGTCAAATTGACGGGATCGAGAGGCGGTTGTATAAGACTAATATGGCCAGGGTGTGCGCTATTGCCCTGATGGCAGGGATCTTTGCGGGTTGCGGCTCGGGCAGCGACGGCCCCGACGGACTGGAGCGGTACGCCGGCTGGTACGACGTGACCGAGGCGTTCAGCCGCGACACCGGCAACCAGTGCCCGCCCGAGCCGACCGAGATGGTGCAGAACTCGGTCGAGGTGCGGATCGACGGCAACATGTTCGAGGCCCGCTTCTCCGAGCGCTGGAGCACATTGCTGGGCGAGATCCACGAGAACGCCAGCTTCTTCTCCTCGGTGAACCTGGGCCCGGACCAGATCCTGCGCTTCGAGGGCCACTTCAACGGGGACACCCTGGTGGGCTCCCTGGACGACGTACGCGGGGCCTCGTGCACGCGCACGTTCAGCGTCAACGGGACGAAGCGCATCTAAAGGAGGCCGGTCATGCAACACACGCTACTGACCGTCGCGGCCTGGCTGACGGCGGGCCTGGTCGTCTTCGGGTGCACGAGCGGCTGGGCGATCGAGGACAGCCCCACCGACGCCGACCTGTACGCCGTGTTCGGGGTGCCGGGCGGGCAGGTGTTCGCGGTCGGTGCGGGCGGCACCGTGCTCCAGCGCCTGAGCAGCGGCTGGCGCGAGCTGGATTCCGGAACCGAAGAAGACCTCCGCGGCGTCTGGGGCACGAGCGACGAGCACGTGGTGGTAGTCGGCGACAACTGCGCGGCCCTGGAGTATGACGGCGAGTTGAGACTGGTTGTGGTCAGCCAAGAGCCGGCCGGGGACAACTGCCCTAACGGAGGTAATAAGATCGAGGTCGGCCTGGACGCCAACGGCGACGGCGATCTGGACGCCGACGAGGTGTACAGCACCTTCTACGAGTGCAACGGAGCGGACGGCGTCGAGCCGCTGCCGGATCTGCGCGCGCTCGAGGTGGAGGGCTGTCCCGATTTCCGGGGCATCGACGGGTACAGCGCCACCGCGGCAGCGGCCATCGGTGGTTCCCGGATCTACTGGTACGACGGCCAGCAGTTCTCGCGGCGGGTGGACGATCCTTGGCTGGCCGGGAACCTGCAGGGCGTGAGCACGCCCGCGGAGAACGATTACTACGTGTCGGGCGAGGACGGAGTGTTCAGGTGGTACGAGTACGACGGCGAGTCCGAGTCCTGGCACTGGCGGCGCCGCGAGATCGGCATCTGCCCGGTGGACCTGGTCTATGACTGCCCGGTGGCCCTGGTCGACGACGAGTGCCCTGAGGAACTGGTCGGGGAGTGCCCGATGGAGCAGATGCTGCCCATCCTGTGGGACATCTGGGTGGGCGAGTCCGGCCAGGGCGCCGTGGTGGGCACCTACGCGGGCATGTGGCGGATTCCCGCGCCCGAGGAGGGCTCCTGGGAGCCGCTGGACACCGGCCTGGACGGCCAGCTGCGCGCGGTGCACGGCTCCGCAGACCGTGACGAGACCTGGGCGGTGGGCGACAACGGTATCGTGCTGCGCCAGCGCGGAGATGGGACCCACCGCCACTCCATCGGCACCCACGAGGACCTCTACGGGGTGTGGGTGTCGGCCAGCGGCGAGCACGTCTACGTCGTGGGCGCCAGCGGAACCATAGGGCATTTGATCCGCTAGCAAGAACTTCCAAATCTCGGGCAAGATCGGTTAGACTGGAGTATCCGGACGCACGAAGGAGGTGTACCCATGCGAACCCGCCTGCTGATTCTATCTGTCGCCCTCGCGGCCGCCGGCCTGTGGGCCTGCTCCGACGCGGTGATGCCTTGCACGCCGCAACCCGAGATCTGTGACGATCTGGACAACGACTGCGACGGGATCATCGACAACGATCCCATCGACGTCAGCGGCGAGGCCTGCGGCGAAAGCGACGTGGGCGCCTGCGCCCTGGGCGTCCAGACCTGCGTGGACGGGGCGGTAGACTGCGTCGGCGAGGTTACCCCCGCCGACGAGTCGTGCAACAACATCGACGACAACTGCGACGGCCAGACCGACGACGACCTGACCGCCTGCGCCTGCACCGGGGGCAACCCGCCCGGGGCCGAGGTGTGCAACGGGATCGACGACGACTGCAACGAGGCCATCGACGACATTCCCAACTGCGCCTGCACCGGAGGAGCGCCGCCCGGGACCGAGGCGTGCAACGGGATCGACGACGACTGCAACGGCGCCATCGACGACATGGGTGTGCCCGAGGTTTGCAACAACATTGACGACGACTGTAACGGGATCGTCGACGACGATCCCACCGACGTCAGCGGCGAAGCCTGCGGCAGCGACGAGGGCGCCTGCTCCATGGGGGTCGTGGCCTGCGTCGACGGGCAGATCGTTTGCGACGGCGAGGTGGTCCCCGCCGACGAGTCGTGCAACAACACAGACGACGACTGCAACGGCGCCATCGACGACGGGCTGGTCGCCTGCCAGTGCACCGGGGGCAACCCGCCGGGCGATGAGGTCTGCGACGGGATCGACAACGACTGCAACGAGGCCATCGACGACATTCCCAACTGCGCCTGCACAGGTGGCGAGCCGCCCGGGACCGAGGAGTGCAACGGGATAGACGACGACTGCAACGGCGCCATCGACGACATGGGTGTGCCCGAGGTTTGCAACAACATTGACGACGACTGCAACGGCACCATCGACGACGGGCTGGTCGCCTGCCAGTGCACCGGGGGCAACCCGGCGGGCGACGAGGTCTGCGACGGGATCGACAACGACTGCGACGAGCAGATCGACGAGGACAACGGCTCCGGAGGCGAGTGCCGCGGCTTCGGCGAGCCGTGCGATACCTTCTGGGACTGCGTGAGCGGGATCTGCGTGGGCGACCAGTTCTTCCGCTTCTGCAGCATGGAGTGCGATCACCTGGACGCCGGCTCCTGCCCGCCCGACTACCGCTGCCACATGGGGCCCCAATTGGACTACTGCCTCTACAACTGGCCGGGCTGCGACTCCGACGCCGGCTGCGCCCCGGACACGGTCTGCACCGTCCAGGACGCCGACGACGGCCTGAGCGTGGTCACCGAGTGCCGCCCGCCGCTTGATCCGGGCGCAGCGCCCGGGGAGGACTGCGCTGTCGATCCCGATTGCGCCAACGACCTCTGCACCCGGGCCGACATATGCACCGAGGTCTGCTCGTCCGACTTGCATTGCCCCGACTACCTGGGACAGGCCACGGTCTGCCTGCTGACCGGCTTCTACGTCAAGCCCGGCGATTGCGGCCGCGACGAGCAGTGCCCGGCCAACTACGCCTGCGTGGTCGACGAGTGCCAGGGACAGTTCATCTGCGCCGACGACGACGAGTGCGAGCCGGGTTACGGCTGCGTGGACTCGGCCTGCACGCCGGTGTGGCTGGTGGACAGGGTGGGTAACTGCCAGATCGCCTGCGATGCCGACGATGACTGCCCGGCCGGGCTGGTCTGCCTGATGGGCGTTACGGCCGAGGACCCGCCCGCGATCCAGGGCAAGTGCTCGGCGCTTTACAGCGGCGGCAACGCGATCGGCGAGAGCTGCGGACCGGGCTGCAGCTGCGGCCCGGGCTGTGACCACGGCCTGTGCGTCATGATTGCAGGCGACAGCTACTGCACCCAGCTTTGCGGCAACGCCTCGGACTGTCCGGGCGGCTGGAATTGCTCGGTGTTGAACTGGTTCCTGGGCGACCTGGGCACCCTGCCGGCGTCCGCCTGCGTCCAGTAACTACGGCTGGTCTTCGTCTATTTCGAGGTCTTCGTCCAGCGAGTCCTTCTCGCCGATGGGCACCGCCGCCTCCTCGTGGCCTTCGGGCGGGCCCTCTCCGATGATCGGCGGGGCGGCGGTCAGAGGGCCGGCGGGGGACACCTCGATCTCATCGACGACCATGTGATCGACGTCGGCCCGGGACAGGGCGGCGGCGAAGCGGTTGATCAGGCGGATGACCTCGTAGCCCCTGCAGTCGTAGCGCGACACCAGCATGCAGAAGGCGAACACCTCGCCGCCCTGGGTGTGGACGTAGCCTGCCAGGGAGCGGACGTTCTCGAGCGAGCCGGTCTTGAGCCGCATGGTTCGAGCCAGGGCCGGGTGGCGGAAGCGGTTCATCACCGTCCCGTCCGCGCCGGCCACGGCCAGGCTGGCCACGAAGTCGGGGCGCACGTCGAACCGCTTCCACATGTAGGCGAGCACCCTGACCGTCTGGGTGACGGTGACCCGGTTGACGTCGTTGAGGCCCGAGCCGTTGTGCAGCACGTAGGTCGACGGCTCGATGCCGACCTCCTCGGCCAGGAAGTCGGCCAGGACCCGCTGGCCCTTGTGCCAGGTGGCGGGCGGGTCCAGGAACTCGGCTCCCAGGATCTTGTAGAGCTGCTCGGCCATGAAGTTCTGGCTGCGCTTGTTGACCTTGCGCGTAAGCTCGCCCAGCGACGGCGAGGCCAGGACGTAGATCTTGTCCGCCTTGCTCGGCACCTGGCCGCGGCGGATCGAGCGGCGCACCTTGACGCCCGCGCGGCGCAGGGCCTGGCGGAACGAGCGCCCGGTGTACCAGGTGGGCGAGGTGACCCGGCAGAAGTGCCGCGAGCCCGAGTGGTCGATGGACACCCGGCCGCGGGCGGTGATCTTGGTGCGATTGCCCTGCTTGTCCAGGTACAGACGGACCCGGGTGCGGCCCTGGACGGTCTTGACCCTGTTATCCAGCTTGAAGTGATCGGAGTCGGGCACGATCTCGAGCCTGGCCGGGTCGCCGATGCTCTCGCCCGGGAAGGCCAGCACGGCGACCGAGTTGAAGTTCAGGCTGAGCGCGCCCGCGGGCGCCGAGTAGGGACGCGGGCTGTCGTCCTGGCTCCAGCCCGGGCCCATCCGGATCTCGTCGAAATGGGTGTCGTCCAGCACGATCGGGCCGTTGACCTTCTCGATCCCCAGCGAACGCAGCTCACCGGCCAGGTAGGTCAGGCGCTCGTTGACCAGGAAGGGATCGCCGTAGCCCTTGAGGTAGAGCGGACCCTTGATCACCCCGCGCTCGGGCTTCGAAGCCGCGTACACCTCGGTCTTGAAGCGGTAGTCCGGGTGCAGCAGGGCCAGGACCGCGGCGGTGGTGAACACCTTGGTGACCGAGGCCGGGTTGATCAGCCTGTCCGGGTTGTGGGCGAACACGGTACGTCCCGTGGTCAGCGAGTCCACCCGCGCGCCCACCAGGGCGTCGGCGAGCAGGGGATCGTCCACCACCTCCTGCAGGTGCTCGACCAGCGGCCGGTACTGCAGCGCGGGCAGGGGCCTGTGCTCCGCGTCGCCGGCCGGGGCGGCCTCTTCCGTTCCTCCGTCGGCCGACCGGGCCGGCAAACCCCAGGCCGACAACCACATGATGCAGACGAACGCGTGTGCTAAAACCCGATTCACCGGAGAGACCTTAGCGAATTCTGCCCGGAGGGTCAAAGGTTACGAGCGATCCGCGTAACTCCGGGCAATCCCCAACACGGTTAAAGAAGGGGGAGAAGGGAGATATGGGGATGGGGAGGGGATGTGGTGATGAAATAGTCCATTTCATCTCCACCATCTCCTCCCCATCCCCACATCTCCCTTTCTTCTTCTTCTATACAACACCGATGCATGAGGCTATCCTGGCCGGGCTGGAGGGCGCGGATGGACGGCGACGGGAACGTGAAACAAGGCGACATCCCCGGCTCCTGGAACCAGGCCGTCGAGGCGATCCTCCGCCTGATCGGTTACGAGACGGACGTGGCCCGCCGCATGCGCCGGCTGGCCGAGGTTTTCCGGGGCGCCCCGTACGTGGCGAATTCCCTCGTAGGCGGGCCGGACGAGCCGGAGCAACTGGTGGTCCAACTGAAGGCATTCGACTGCGTCACTCTCGTCGAGAACACGCTCGCCCTGGCGCGCAGCACAACCCCGGCGGGGTTTGTAGACGAGCTGAAGAAGACGCGCTACCAGGGGGGCGAGGTGGAGTGGGCGGCCCGGCTCCACTACTTCTCGGATTGGCTGAAGAGCAACGAAAAGCGAGGCGCCGTCCGGAACCGCACTCGCGGGGCCGGCTCGCGATCGATCGAGTCCTGGCTGGGCACGCTGGCGGGCCTGCCCGTCCGGCGCACCCGGCTCCACGTGGTGCCCAAGGGTAAAATCCACCTGGCCCAAAGACGCATATCGAACGGATCCATCGTGGCATTCGCTTCCGTGCGCGCGAAGCTCGATTTCTTTCACGCCGGCCTGTTGTTCCGCGAGGCCTCCGAGGCCTCCGAGGCGTCCGGCAGCCCCGCGGAAGAGATGACGCTCTGCCACGCCTCCCGCAGCGCCGGGAAGGTTCTGGCGGAACCGCTGGGCGATTTCTTGAAGCGAAACCGCATGCGCGGGATCGCCTTTGCCGCTCCCATGGGAACTGGAGACTTCCGATGACAACGGTGGCCGCCGTGGTTGCCTGGACCGGAGCACCCACAGGCACCGGCATCATGGAATCCCTGAAGAGGTGTGCGTCGATCCGCGAGGCGGCAGTGGTGTTGCCGGCCGGGACGTCCGCTCCGGCTGGACCGCAGTCGGTCATCCGGGCGGATAGCTTGTGGTCCACGTCCGCCGTGGTCGACGTGTTGCGCTGGTTCGAGTGCACGGGCGCCGGGTTTCTGCTCTGGTGCCTGTCTCCTACGCCGGAGTTGCCCCCGGCCGGCCTGAAGCGCCTGGTGGACTGCGCGGCCGATTCGGGCGCGTCCCTGGTCTACTCCGACTTCTTCGATCGGAAGGCGGGCGGGACGGTGCAGCCCCACCCGTTGATCGACTTCCAGCCGGGCAGCCTGCGCGACGACTTCGATTTCGGCCGGATCCTGTTGTTGCCCGGGGCCGGCCTGGCCGGCCTGGCGACCCGCATGGAGAAAGAGACGCCCGACCTGCGATTCGGCGGGTGGTACGACCTGCGCCTGCGGCTGACCGAACGGGGTTCGGCCGTCCATCTTGCGGAGCCCACCCATACGCTTGCCGAGCGGGAGGAGCGCGCTGGCGCGGGCGGCCAGAAGATCTTCGACTACGTGGATCCCCGCAACCGGGACTACCAGCTCGAGATGGAGCAGGTCGCGACGGCTCACCTGAAGCGGATAGGCGCCTGGCTCGTCCCCCCGAACGAGCCCCTGGTCGAAGAAGACGGCCCCTTCGCGGTAGAGGCCAGCGTGGTCATTCCGGTCAAGAACCGCGCCCGCACGGTCGGCGACGCGGTCTCCAGCGCGCTCTCCCAGGCGGCGCCCTTCGAGTTCAACGTCATCGCGGTCGACAACCACTCGGATGACGGAACCACAGAAATCCTGGCCGGGATCGCCGGGCGCGATCAGCGCCTGGTGCATCTGATACCGGAGCGCAAAGATCTGGGCATCGGCGGGTGCTGGAACGAGGCGCTCTACTCGAAAGCCTGCGGGCGGTACGCCGTGCAACTGGACAGCGACGATCTGTATTCCGGGACGGACGTCCTTTTGCGGATCGTCGCGGAGTTCGAACGCTCCCCCTGCGCCCTGGTGATCGGCTCCTACACGACCGTCGACTTCGATCTCCAGCCCCAGCCCCCCGGCCTGGTCGACCACCGCGAGTGGACCGATTCGAACGGGCACAACAACGCGCTGCGCATCGCCGGACTCGGCGCCCCGCGCGCGTTTCACGTCCCCACCCTGCGCACTATCGGGTTTCCCAACGTGAGCTACGGCGAGGACTACGCGGTCGCGCTGCGCCTCTGCCGGAGTTATCGGGTCGCTCGAATCTACGACTCTCTCTATTGGTGCCGGCGCTGGGAGGAGAACACGGACAGCGCGCTGTCGCTTCAGACCAGCAACCGCTACGCCGCCTACAAGGACCGGCTGCGCACCATCGAGATCGCCGCTCGCAGGGAGCGCGCAGCGCGCATGAAATGAGCTGGAACCGAACCATACTCGACACGGCGCGACCCGGCGACGACCTGCCCCGGAAGATCGAGGCCTTGCTTTCGCAGCAGCGCGCGAGCTGGAAGGCGCTGCGCGATGGCGAAGCGGCCCTTTCCGGAATGCGGAGCAAGGTCTTCTACCCCGACCGCCCACGCGTGGTCGTTCAGGCCAATCCCGGACGCCGCGGGTCGACCCACGCCAGGGTGGATCCGCAGTCCATCGCGCGCCGCGCCTGCTTCCTGTGCCCGGAAAACATGCCTGCTGCGGAACGGGGGATCGGCTTCGAGGAGTTCGTCGTCCTCCCCAATCCCCATCCCATTCTCCGGCGACACTGCACCATCCCGGCTCGCGAGCACCACCCCCAGCTGCTGGCCGGGCGCATCAAAGGCATGATCGCGCTGGCGCGAGCGGTCGGACCGGACATGCTGGTCTTCTACAACGGCGCCCGCTGTGGTGCGTCCGCCCCGGATCATTTCCATTTCCAGGCCTGCTGCGCCGCGGGCGTTCCGCTTCTCACCCACCTGCCCCTCTCCGGTCATGGAGACGATAGTTTTCCCTACACGAGCTTCGGGCGCAGGATGCTGGTCTTCAACGACCGGGACGAAGGCCAAGCCGGGGTGCACATCAGCGAAGCGCTCGAGGCTCTGTCCGCGCTGAAGGAAGAAGACGCAGAACCCATGCTCAACGTGCTTGCTCTGTTTCGGGATGGACGCCATTTGATCGTCCTGTTCCCCAGGGCGGCGCACCGGCCGGATTGCTACTTCGCCGACGGTGACGCGCGAATCGCGATCAGCCCGGCCGCCCTTGAGATGGCGGGGATCCTGGTAGTGGCCGAGACGGAACATTTCGAACGCGTCGATGCGGAGACGGCGCGGTCGATCTACGAGGAGGTGAGCCTGGATGCCGGACGTTTCACCAGGCTGGTGGAGGCGGTCACGTGATCCCGTTCTCGCGCGATTCCAGGCAGGAGCCGTTCATCTCCGTGGGCCTGATCGAGAAGGCGGAGTCGGTTGCCGTCCGGCTCGCGGGGGAGTTCGCGGACGGCGCCGGGCGTACGGTCCCGCCGGGTGAATACCGCATCCAATGCCGCCAGGGTGTACTCCGATGCACCGGGGCCCTTTCTCTCGAGACCCGGGAGCTGGAGCTCACACCCGCGGATCTCCAGTCCGGCGAGTTCTCGCTCGAGGCGACCATCGGGATCGACTTCCACTGGCAGCAACGACAGCTGCAGACCTTCCAGGGCAGCCTCAGGCTCGTGGCTCAACAGGACGACCGCCTGACGGTCATCAATCGCGTCCCTGCAGAGACCTACATCATCTCCGTCATCTGCTCCGAGATGAACGCCGCATCACCGCCGGAGCTGGCCAAGGCCCACGCAGTCATTTCGCGCAGCTGGCTGCTCGCGCAACTGGAATCGAGGGCCGTCCCGGGGAGGACCGCGCCCGAACAGCCGGACCGACAGGATGAGATCCGTCGCTGGACCGATCGCCGGGCGCACACCGCCTTCGACGTATGCGGAGACGACCACTGCCAGCGATACCAGGGGATCGGGCGGGTCGCGTCTCTTCAAGTCGCCGACGCGGTCCGTAGTACGCGCGGGCAGGTGCTGACCTTCGACGGCAAGGCATGTGACGCCCGGTTTTCCAAGTGTTGCGGCGGCGTGACCGAGGACTTCCGGACCGCCTGGGGCGACGAAGCGATCCCCTACCTGGTGCCCGTGTTCGACGGCCCCGAAACCGCGACGCCCCTGCCGCAGCTCGCCGAAGAGCAGCCGCTGCGGGAGTTCATCGCCAGGCCGCCGGACGTGTACTGCAACTGCACCGATGAAGGCATCCTTCAACGGGTCCTGACTTCATACGACCGCGACACAAAGGATTTCTTCCGCTGGCGGTGCAGGCTGGACGCCCGGGAAGCAGGCGCGCTGGTGAAGAAGAAACTCGGCATCGATCTGGGGCGAATCGTCTCTTTGGAGCCCGTCGAGCGGGGACCTTCCGGAAGACTGATGCGCCTGCGGCTTACGGGCGAGGCCGGCAGCCTGGTGGTCGGCAAGGAGCTGGAGATCCGCCGGGCGTTGTCGCCCTCCCACCTCTACAGCTCGGCCTTTGTGATCGACGCGCAAGGACCGGCCGCCAGGCCCGATGCCTTCGTGCTGACCGGCGCCGGCTGGGGCCACGGGGTAGGTCTTTGCCAGATCGGCGCGGCCGTGATGGCCTGCAGAGGAATCGCGCACCGGGACATCCTGAAGCACTACTACCCGGGCAGCGAGATCGAGCGTTTCTACGCTTAGCGCCTCGCGTTCACGGGTTCTGTACAACACCGAGGCATGAGGCTATCCTGTTTGGGTCTGGGGGAACCGGAGGAGCGGGTATGACACGCCCTGATCGGGTGCTGGCACTTGCGGTGATGCTGGCGGTGTGCGGGCCGTCGGGCGCGGACGAGCCGGTGCGCTGCGAGGATCCGGTCTTCTTGCAGACCGAGGCCCGGATCGCCGAGTTCCGCAGCACTGCGGAGCAGGTACGTGGCTGGCAAGGGTTCCTCGGCAACCACCCGGACAACCCCTGCGCGGACCTGGCCCGGGCCAGGGTCGAGGCCCTGGTCGCGTCCGTGCGGATGGGAGACGAGAAGGCCGGGCGCGACCACTGGGAGCAGGAGGCCCGCGGCGGAGTGGTCGAGCCCAACCGGGACGAGTTCCCGACCCACACGGTGTTCCCCGACGCTCATCCCGTCGACCGGGTGCGCGTGCTGAGCGAGGTGATCTGGCTGGGCGACGGTTTCAAGTCCGACTACGGCGAGGAGAACATCCAACTGAAGGTGGACCGAGAAGCGGTCTGGACCCTGTTGCTGCGCGGGGAGTGGGCGGTGATCTCGCACCTGGCCCTCCAGGTCGATCTGCCGCTGGTGGCCGGCGGGCTGCGGGACGAGGGATTTCTCTTCGCTCTCGGCAACATCGGCGTGGGGATTCGGGGGATCTGGGGCACGCGCCTGGGCGAGGGACGCTACCCGTGGGTGATCTCCGGCGGCATCCTGTGGGGCTCGGGTAGCTCGCTCTGGTCGGGCAATCGCAACGCACCGCTGCTCGAAGCCGCCGCGGTCGGCGGGGCGCACCTCCGCCATTGCTACCGGTACGACTCGCCCGACTACGCGATCCACGTCGAGAGCCAGATCGGCATTGGGGAGCATTTCCTCGGACTCGGGCTGACCTACCACGTCTACGCAGGCGGGGAGCACGTGGAGAAGATCCTGCGCTTCGACCTGGCCTGGGACTGGAGAGCGTCGGGATGGATCGAGGCCGGGGTCGAGATCAACGGCGGCCTGGGCGACGGCGAGCCGAGAGTGGGCGCCACCGCCAACGAGTTCATGTTCTTCGTATACGCCTCACCCGTGGCGCGCCTGCGCTTCGAGCGGTACAGCGCGGCCGTGGCGCTGCGGGTGCCGCTCGCCGATGCCCGGGACTGGAGCCGGCTGGTCTTCGCCGTCGAGCTGGCGGTCGGGTTGTAAGAGCCTGGTCAGGCGCCCAGCCGCTTCTCGAGGGTGGCGATCTTCTCCATGGCCAGCTCGAGCTTGCTGTTGGTCACGCGGTAGACCTGCGCGTCGATGCGCGAGCGGCGGTTGGCCGCCTCGAGCTTGTCCTTCAACTTGCGCACCTGTTTCTCGAGGTCCCCGACCTTGGCGCTCTCCCCGTGCCGGGCCTTGGCCAGATCGTCCTTCTTGTCCTCGATGGTCCTCTTGAGACCGAGAACCTCGGCCTTGAACTCGTTCGCCTGCTCGCGCATGCGGGCGAGCTCCTCACTCGCCTGCTCGGCCTGCTCGCGCAGGCGCTTGGCCTCGGCCTTGGCCTCGAGCAGGGCCTGCTCGCGGGCGAGTTCGTACTCTTCGTCGGGAGGCTCTGTGCGCTCCTCTTCCGAGCGCTCCTTCTCGAATGCCTTTTTCTTGACCTTCTTGAGCTCCTCCCGGGCCTTGTCCAGTTTGGACCGGAACTCGTCGACCTGCCTGCTCTTGTCGTCGCGGCGGGCCTGGTAGTCGCCGGCGCGCCGCTTATGCTCGGCGAGCTCGGACTGAAAGGCCGATATGCGGTCGGCACGCCTGGCGGCGACGAAGACCGCCACCATGAAGAGCACGGTCGCCAGGCCCGCGGCTGACGCCAGGATCGAGATCACCATTGGCGGGTTCCTCCTCTTGCGTGGCTGACCCGAATAGCACGAACCGGGCCGACGGAGCAAGTCGATTGACAATCCGGGTCCGATCGGGGATATACCCGGACCAGCCGGGAGGTGGCCATGGCGCATCGCATCGAGGTCGGTCTGGCTGAGGGTGTCAAGGATGCACCGGGCGAGAAGGTCCGCCGCCGGGTGGCGTCCGAGCTCGGCATCCGGCTCGACGGGGTCCGCAGCGTGGACGTTTACACCGTCGACGCGGAGCTCGGCGGCCCGCAGCTCGTAGAGGTGGCCGGCGCGCCCCTTTCCGATCCGGTGATCCAGCGAGCCGCAGTGAACGCCCCACTGTACGGCGAGCAGGCCCGGTTCGACTGGGCGATCGAGGTCGCCCTGCGGCCGGGGGTGACCGACAACGTGGGGCGCACGGCCCGCGAGGCGGTCGAGCTCGCCCTGCAGCGGCCCTTCCGGCCGGGCGAGGGCGTCTACCACGCCCGCCAGTACCTGCTGCTCGGCCGGATCGAGCGGGACGATGTCGAGAGAATCGCCTCGGAGTTGCTGGCCAACGGGCTGATCCAGCGCTTTGAGATCCTCGACCGCGAGCAGTACCTGGCCCGGGGCGGCTTCGCCGTGGAGGTGCCCAAGGTGCGCGGCAGCGGGCGTCCGGAGGTCCAGACCGTCTCGATCGAGCGCGACGACGAGTCCCTGCAGATCCTGTCGCGCCGGAGAGTGTTGGTGCTGAGCCTTTCCGAGATGCACGCCATCCGCGACTACTACCGGCAGGACGGCGTCCGGCGGGCTAGAAAGAAGGCGGGCCTGGGCGCCGATCCCACGGACGTGGAGCTCGAGGCCCTGGCCCAGACCTGGTCGGAGCACTGCAAGCACAAGATCTTCAACGCGCGCATCCGTTATCGCGAAGGCGACGGCCCCGAGGAGATCGTGGACTCGCTGTTCGACACCTGCGTGCGCGGGGCCACCGAGCGGGTGCGCGCCGACCGCGGCGAGGCGGACCTGTGCCTGAGCGTGTTCGTGGACAACGCCGGGGTGATCCGCTTCGATGATGATTGGAGCCTGGTGTTCAAGGTCGAAACCCACAACAGCCCCTCAGCCCTGGACCCATACGGCGGGGCCCTGACCGGCATCGTGGGGGTCAACCGCGACCCGTTCGGCACCGGCATGGGGGCCCGGCTGATCTTCAACACCGACGTGTTCTGCTTCGCCGGCCCGTATCGCGAAGAGGAAGTGCCCGAGGGGCTGCTGCATCCCCGCCGGGTACTCGAAGGGGTGCGCGAGGGGGTGGAGCACGGCGGCAACAAGAGCGGCATCCCCACGATCAACGGTTCGGTGCTGTTCGACGAGCGCTACCTGGGCAAGCCGCTGGTGTTCTGCGGCACCGGAGGCCTGCTGCCGGCCAGCCTGCACGGCAAGCCCGGCCATGAAAAACGCGCCCGGCCGGGAGACCGGATCGTCATGGTGGGCGGGCGCATCGGGGCCGACGGCATCCACGGGGCCACCTTCTCGTCCGAGGAGCTGCACGAGGGCTCGCCGTCCACGGCGGTGCAGATCGGCGACCCGATCACCCAGAAACGCATGACCGACTTCCTGCTGCGGGCCCGTGACGAGGGCCTGTACGCGGCCATCACCGACAACGGGGCCGGCGGGCTCAGCTCTTCCGTGGGCGAGATGGCCGGGGACACGGGCGGCTGCGACCTGGACCTTTCCTGCGCCCCGCTCAAGTACTCGGGCCTGGCCGCCTGGGAGATCCTGCTCTCCGAGGCCCAGGAACGCATGACCCTGGCGGTGCCCCCGGACAGGATTCCCCGCTTCATGGAGATGGCCGGCCGCTTCCAGGTCGAGGCCACCGATCTGGGAGAGTTCACCGCAAGCGGCCTGTTCCTGGTTCGCGATCAAGGGAGCACGGTCGCGATGCTCGAGATGGAGTTTTTGCACCACGGCCTGCCGCGCATGGAGCTCGAAGCGCGCTGGGCCCCGCCCGGCGACCAGGAGGTACTGCCCGACCAGCCCGCGGATCACGGCCGGATGCTGCGCGCCATGCTGGGCAGGCTGAACATCTGCTCCAAAGAGTACTGGGTGCGCCAGTACGACCACGAGGTGCAGGCCGGCACGGCCGTAAAACCCCTGTGCGGGGCGGCCGACGACGGTCCGTCGGATGCGGCCGTGTTCCGCCCGCTATTGGACTCGCACCGGGCGGTGGCGGTCAGCCACGGCATCTGCCCGCGATACAGCGACCGCGACACCCACGCCATGGCCGCCTGCGCCGTGGACGAGGCCGTGCGCAACGCCGTGGCCGTGGGCGCCGACCCGGATCGCATGGCCGGGCTGGACAACTTCTGCTGGTGCGACCCGGTCCTGGCCGACAAGAACCCGGACGGCGACTTCAAGCTCGGCCAGCTCGTGCGCGCCAACCGGGGCCTGTACGACACCTGCGTGGCCTACGGCGTCCCGTGCATCTCGGGCAAGGACAGCATGAAGAACGACGCGGTCATCAAAGGCCGGCGCATCAGCATCCCGCCCACCCTGCTGTTCTCGCTGGTGGGCCTTCTGGACGACGCCCGCCGCGCGGTCACCATGGACGTCAAAACACCCGGGCACCTGGTCTACGCCCTGGGCCGGACCCTGCCCGAGTTGGGCGCCTCGGAGTACTACGCCCAGGCAGGAGGCGCCGGCGGCGAGGTGCCTCGCGTGCGTGCAGACGAAAACATCTCCCTGTACCGCTCCTTGCACAAGGCCATGCTCGCCGGGTGCGTGGCTTCGTGCCACGACTGCTCGGACGGCGGGCTGGGCGTGGCCCTGGCAGAGACCGCCTTTGCAGGCTTGTACGGCCTGGAGGTGGACCTGCGCCGTGTCCCGGCCGAGGGGATCGAGCGCGACGACCTGCTGCTCTACTCCGAGAGCCCCGGCCGGTTCGTGACAAGCGTGCCGCCCGAGCGGGCCGATGAGTTCGAGAGGCTCATGGCCGGGTCGGCCATGGCCAGGATCGGGACGGTCACGGAAGAACAGGTGCTTTCGGTCGCCGGCCTGGGCGGCGAGGTCATCCAGGCCGAGCCGCTCGACGAGCTGAAAACGGCCTGGAAGCAGCCGCTGGATCTGTAGGAGGATAAACCATGGCCAACGTCAAAGCCCTGGTGATAAGCGGCAACGGCACCAACTGCGAGCGCGAGACCGCGTACGCCTGCAAACTCGGCGGGGTCGACGAGGCCCGCGTGGCGCCCATCTGGGACCTGGCCGCCGGCGACGTCCGCCTGGCGGATTTTCAGCTGCTGTGCCTGCCGGGCGGCTTTCTGGACGGCGACGACCTGGGCGCGGCCCGCGCCTGCGCCAACCGCTACCGGCACGCCCGCATCAGGGGCGGCCCCGAGCGCCTGTGGGACGCCCTGAAAGAATTCGTGCTGGCCGACAAGCTGGTGCTCGGCATCTGCAACGGTTTCCAGCTCATGGTCAAGCTGGGCCTGCTGCCCGAGCTGGACCCGGCCCGGCCAGCCCAGACGGTCACCCTGACCTTCAACGACTCGGGCCGCTTCGAGGACCGCTGGGTCGACCTGGTGGTGGATCCCCAAAGCCCCTGCGTGTTCACCCGCGGCCTCGAAAGACTCCAACTGCCCGTGCGCCACGGCGAGGGCAAGCTGGTCGCCTCTGGCAACGACCTGCTGTCCAAGATCGACGACCGAAACCTTGTGCCCGTGCGCTACGCCGACCCGGCCACCGGCGAACCCACCGAGCATTACCCTCAAAATCCCAATGGATCCCCCGGAGGGATCGCCGGCCTGTGCGACCCCACCGGCCGCCTGTTCGGCCTCATGCCCCACCCCGAGGCCTTTCTCCACCGCACCCACCACCCCCGCTGGACCCGCCTCCCCGACCTGCCCGAGGAAGGCATGGGCGTGGCCCTGTTCCGCAACGCGGTGGAGTACCTGCGCTGACTTTTCTGGCCTTCTCGGCTACCCTGCTAACCCCTCATAATCACATCGAAACTTGCTTGGCGATCTGCCCTTTTTCGGGAAATGGCTATCTGTTGTGTTGACAAGTCCTCTATCTGTTGGACATAGTAGAAAAGGTGATTAGATTTTCGGTACGGTTCTCGGTGCGTGGTCAAGCAGTGGGTGAGAAATGGACATGACTGAGATACGCGGGCTTGCGCTTCAAGCGTTTGACGGTAGCAATATTGTCAATGAGATCGGTGCAGATCCAACTCCGCAAATCATTGAACTGACTCGCTTCAACATTGACCGGATGATGTTGAGGAGTGCAACAAGTGTGTCCAGGCCATCTGGTCGATACAATTGCCACGGACTGGTGTTTGCGAGCAGAAGGACAAACATCGATCCAATGTGTTTTGCTGACGTGCAGCATCATGGCATTGACGTGTTGTTGCAACGGGATGGCTATGTCCTTGTCGAGCCACCTCCGAGAGTAGGTGACGTGGCTGTCTACCGTTTCGCTAGCGGTGAAATTGATCACACTGGAATTGTCTGTCGTATTGATTCGATTTTGGGAGATCGAGTTGATGAAATTTCAAGAGATCGAGGGATCGTGTTTGTATGGAGCAAGTGGGGTGTTCTTGGAGAATTTGTACACAGGGCATATCCTGATTGTACGCCATACAAGAATAGTGACTTGGAGTACTGGAGGCTGAAAGCATGACTGAGCCCTTCCTTTCTCAAGGAGAGCTTGAGCAAGCAGCATTTGAGTTGTTGACGTGCAGCTCGATTTCGAGGTACGTGCGCCAAGCAAAAAATGAAGCTGCAAGATCCAGGGTTTTCCGAACACTTCAGGTCCAGCCACAGTTGGCAAAGAGAATAATTACTCGAATCCGCGAATTGCGGCGAGCGCTGGTCAAGCGAAAACAGAGAGATGTGCCGGAGATTGAAATGGCAGTTCTCTTGGCGGGTCTTTCTCGAACTGCATTCAGGGAGGTAGACGAGCTCCTTGTCGAGATTGGACTGCTGGAGACTCCGGTGTTTTCTTTGCTGAGTGCACTTTCAAGGATACTGAGACAAGAAAGACCAACAAGTATCTCGATACTGTTGCAAGAACCACCTTCTCCTGGTGCGAGAGAGTCTGATTCCTACAAAAATGGGTCAAGTGATTTCACTTTTCCCATTCCGGGATTCAAGCGGATTCCACAGTCAATCAAAAACATTCCTACAGAGATGAAAGAGATGTGGGCATAGAGAAAGAAGGAGACCAGCGTGCCGCAATGCTATCTTCTCTCGGTGAGCGCAGGGTCATCAATTGACCAGGCAACCAACAATGTCTCTCTGTTTAATCTGGTGGAACAGGTTGCAGCCCCTCAATTGGGTGTTCCTGTTCCTCTCGAAGTCCACGTATATTGGCAGCTTGAGCAGAGCGAATATGATCGGGATATCCAGATGAGAGTTGGTTTCATTCCAGAGGAGCCAACAGATGGGAATTCTGTGGACTGGCTTGAGCCTGCCACATTCAGATCAAGCACTCCGCGAATGCGCACACGAGGAATGGGCTTGAAGCTTCCAGGGCAGCCGGGATTCTATCGTTTGATTGTTGAGTGGTTTGATGAGACTCAAGACGAGTGGATACGCTCCAGTGCCTTCTGGCCTTTCTTGCTGGAATCGGCACCGAACGATGATACCGTAGTAGAAAGCTAGCGCAGCAAACTTCGTGGTACAAGTTAAGGTGAGTCAGGAACAGGGTCCCGGCATTGTCGCGTAACGTTCCCGAATATTCGTTGACGTCGTCGTAGCCATATGCGTCTCCGTTGCCGATGAAAACAAATGCAGATTCCGGCGACGACGACGGCGACGTCAACGGCAACGTCAACGACTTTGTCCAAGACCCTGGAGTCAGGAGAACGTGGAAAGCCGTGGGCAGCACGAACGACGAGCGCGTGGACCTCAGTGTTCCTTTTCGCGAGAAGGACGAGGCCAAGGCCCTGGGCGCGCGCTGGGACCCGGTCTCGCGGACGTGGTACGCCCCGCCCGGAATCGATCTCGCGAACATGGGACGCTGGCTGCCGGCCGGGGTGCTCGGCGACGTGGACCCTCTGCCCGGCGCCGATAAGGGGCTCACCCTGACGGCGTTCCTCGGCAAGGTGAAGAGCGCCATCGCCAGCGCGATCCCCGGCCAGGAGTGGATCCGGGCCGAGATCAGCGAGCAGCGCGAGAAGAACGGCACCCTGTTCCTCAGCCTGGTCGAGCGCACCGGAGACGGCCAGCTGCTCTCCAGCGCCCGGGCGATCATCTGGTCGGAGAACGCGGCCGCGATTCAAGAGAAGTTCGCCCGGGCCACCGGCGGCGATCTGCGGCCGGACATCAAGATCCTGCTGCTGGCCAGGGCCGGCTTCCACGTCCAGTACGGCTTCAGCCTGGTGATCGAGGACATCGACCCGTCCTTCACCCTGGGCGACATGGAGGCCAGGCTTCGCGAGATCCGAAAGCGTCTGAAGGCCGAGGGCCTCTACGACAAGAACCGCGGTCTCGCCCCTCCGCGAGACTACGTCCGGGTCGTGGTCATCAGCCCGGAGAAGGCGGCCGGCCTGGGCGACTTCCGCAGGGAGGCCGACCTGCTCCAGCAGGCCGGCCTGTGCCGCTTCAGCTATCACCAGGCCGTCTTCCAGGGAGAGAAGGCCGCGGCCTCCGTGGCAACGGCGGTGCGCGCGGCATGGCAAGAGCACCGGCAGCGGCCCTGCGACGCGCTGGTCCTGATCCGGGGCGGCGGCGCGGTCACCGACCTGGCCTGGCTGAACGACCTGGAGCTGGCGCGCACCCTTTGCGATTCGCCGCTGCCGGTCCATACGGGCATCGGACACGAGCGGGACTCCACCATCCTGGACGAGGTCGCCGGGCGCAGGTTCGATACGCCGTCGAAGGTGGCCGCCCACATCAAGAGCACCATCCTGGACAACGCCAGGGACGCACAGCGCGATATGGACGCCATCATACACCACGTCCGCCGCTTGCTGGCCGCCCAGGAGCAGGCGCTCGACCTCGGGCGCGGCCAGGTACGGGACGGACTTCGGCGACAACTGGCCCAGGCGGAGGAGTCCTGCCGGCGGCGCCGGGTGGAGATCCGGACCAGCGCGGGCCTGCTGGCCGACATGAGCGCCCGCTCCGTAGAACACCGGCTGGAGCGAATAACCCACCAGCTACGGGAGAACCTGAAAAGCGCCGCGGAGCAGATCGAGTCGTTCGCCCGGCAGATAGTCGGCCTGGGTCCGGCGGCTACCTTGAAGAGGGGTTTTGTTCTAGTCAGGGACGTGGACGGCAACCCGGTGACCCGCAAGCGGGAGGCCGTCCGGCACGCCGAGCTGAACATCCAGTTCCACGACGACCACCTTCGCGTAGGAAACCTGGAGCACGATCCGGAGGAGTCATGAACGACACCGACAACACCGACAACACTGACAGCGACAGCTTCAACGCCAGCTACAAGATCCTCAAGGAGACCGCCGACTGGCTAGCCAGGCAGGAGGAACCGGACATCGACCGTCTGGTCCCCAAGGTCGAGAGGGCCATGCAGGCCTATCAGATCTGCAAGGAGCGTCTGGAGAAGGTGAAGACCGCGCTGAAGAAATACCTGCCCGAAGAAGATGCCCCCGCAGGGAACGACCGGGACGAAAAGGACGACGACGTCCCCTTCTGAGACCGTCACCACTCGTCGGGCGAGGTGGCGGCGATCTCCACAAGCCGCAGGTCGCACCCGTCCCAGGGATCGAATCGCGGCTCGCAGTCGGCCACGAGTCGCCCGGACTCAATCCGGCAGCACCACTCACGGAGGACCACCCGGCGATCAGGCCCAACGGTCCCGGGTTACAGAGAGCGACTTGACGGAGCCCGATCTCAAACCCGGCTTGGCTCTTGGTGTGGACTCGCCATCAGCATCCTGGCAATATCAGCGAAACAGCCCGGAATTTTCGGGAAGTGGAATTTTGGTGTTGTCTTCTGTCGGCCGTTCTGATTTAAGGTAGTTTTCAGCAGCTTTGGTTTGTCGGTCATCCGGTGGCGGATGTAACCGACGGAGCCGGAGGCGGTCATCGTTGAAGTGTCCGGATCCCGGACACGGTGTCCTGGAACCGGACAGGCCGGCCGATTTTTGAAGATGGAGAGTTTGTGGCTAAGCCGTTGAATATCATTTGTAAAATAGATCGATGCTCCAAGGGGAACGTAGCTTGCATTCTCCTGTCGCCCCATGGGCGCGCGTTGCCAGGAGATTTCGGCGAGGAGAGAAAAGCGCCGGGGCTACGCGGCCAGGCGGCCGGAGCAAAGCGAGCTGGACAGGCCGTCGCCCGCCGTAGCGGGCTATGGCCCGCGAAGGCAGGTGCGTTACTACGGGGCGTGCACGCCCGAGGTGCGCAAGCGCCTGGGTATTTCTCGAGTTCCCTCGAGGCTGAAGATACCCGCCCGCACGGCGGCCCGCGGCCGCCGGAGCTGGGCGCGGCTGATCTGGAAGGTCTACGGCGTGGACCCGCAGGTATGCCCCAAGTGCGGAGGGGAGCGGGAAATAATAGCGGTGATCCTGCAAGACGAAGTCCTGGTCAAGATCCTCGACCACGTGGGCCTGCCCACTCGTCTGCCGGTCTTCAAACCGGCACGCGGGCCACCGGTTCATGCCGCAGGGGAGCCGACCACCAGGAGCCAGGTCCCACTGCATTTCGAGGAGGGATTCTTTGCCGATCCTGACTACAGCGAGTTCGACTGCATTGACGACGAGCCACCCGAAGTCGACCGAAGTCCCCCGAGCCGGGTCGAGAGCAAAGATTCAAGACCCCCAAGAGACCTCCTGGAGCTTGTCAACCACTACCCCGGCAAGAAGCTGTGCTGGGCCTCTGAGTTGCTGGAGGACGAAGGGAAGAAGAAGGAGTGAGATTCCGGGCCGCCATCACGTGGCTCTTCGTCACCCTTCTACCCTGAAACCAGCCCCCTCCGGAAGCACTACGAGGCTGTCAGCCGGCAGTCACGTCCAACCGCAATGCCTTGATAATTCAGTAAAAAACTGTTCTGTCAAAATTTCCTATGGAGTCTGGGAAGGCCCGGCAGGGTGCCGAACACGCGGATCCCATTTTTTAGTTGACATTTTCACCAGATAACGATTATTTTTCAGGAAGGTCGAAAATGCACCCTTAATCCGAACACGGGATTCGGTCCGGGAACATTCTACAACCAATGGAAACAAGGAGGTTCTATCGATGAAAAACTTTCAACCGGTTGCTTTCATTATCTTTCTACTCGCTTATTGTGGCTGCGATAGCGCCAGTCCTGCACCGACTGAAGGCTTGCTAGGAAATCCTTGTCGGGAGGATGGAACATGCGATGAAGGGCTCGAATGTATCAATGAGATCTGCGTCGATCTAACCGGCGTGGTTAGATGCAACCAGGGTCAAACCGAATGTGACAACGGATGCACCAATCTCGACACCGACCGCGACAACTGTGGAACCTGTGAAAACACCTGCAATCCAGGCGAAGTTTGCGACGGCGCGGGCAACTGCTCACTGAGCTGTCAACAGGGACTTGTCGACTGCAACGGCACCTGCATCGATCCCCTCACCGACGAGACTTACTGCGGCGCCGGCCCCGACTGCTCGGCCGACCCCGGCACCACCTGCCTGGCCGGTGAGATCTGCGACGGCGCGGGCAACTGCTCACTGAGCTGTCAACAGGGACTTGTCGACTGCGACGGCACCTGCATCGCTCCCCTCACCGACGAGACTTACTGCGGCGCCGGCCCCGACTGCTCGGCCAACCCCGGCACCACCTGCCTGGCCGGTGAGATCTGCGACGGCGCGGGCACCTGC
>SDBT01000525.1_pt1 | contig 60516 bp, 55 predicted proteins | sample 2277101 | NCBI WGS metagenome assembly SDBT01 (sample SAMN10404973, study PRJNA504765) | marine sediment metagenome | isolation source: marine sediment core GS10_PC15, 103 cmbsf | place: Arctic Ocean: Southern Knipovich Ridge | collected 2010 | reverse complement strand
GATTATTGATTGGGGTGATACTGTTATTGGTGACCCCGCGATAGACTTTGCCTGCCTGTATACCTGGTATGGGGAGAGTTGGCTGGAAAACGTTTTGGCGCATTACACCGGCAAGTTGGACGCGGAGGTGATTTCCCGGTCACGCTATCTGGCGGCATGCCTGGCCATTCATTGCATCACGCTTGGTCGAGACCTGGGTCGCGGCCAATGGGTCGAGGCTGGGTATGCGGCTTTGCAGTTGGTCCTTGCCACCTGAAGCGAGGTGGATTGGTAGTCCTGCACATTGTTGCTGACCCTCGTAACAGGATGAAATGACTTGTCACAAAAGGATGGCGGCTAACCAGCGCATGAAGCCTACCTGCTAATCGAGTGTCCTGTTGTTGCCAGGTTTCGTTTTTGCAGCGGTTGGGTTCACGGGTGGTGTTATTGCGAAACCCGCAGGTGGCTTATGCGCCATCCGTTAGTGCGCTTAACAATCCCGATCCTTGCAGGTCCAATCTTGGCTTCACAGAAAAGGGGTCTAAGAACAAAGCGGGAGGGCCAAGACGCCTCCCGCTTTTGCTTTTCGAACTGGGCCTTTGGTTAATCCAGCGGACTGCGAACCGCCAGGGCGACTCGGTTGAGAACGCGGGTGTAAATGTCGCTGGTGTGATGGGGGATGAAACGCTTAGCCCAGTAAACGTAGGCTTTCTCAGTACTGTAGGCATAGTGCATAAGACAGATGGCATCGCGGACACTTCGACAACCCTTCGGCAGGCTCAGGACATGGCTCAGCGCAGGCCTGATGGAGGAGTTTCTTGGGTCTTGGTTCCATCGGGGTTTCCTCCGGACTTGACAGGTTGTGGTTGTTCTGCTATAATGCCTGGTAAGGTGACCATGGGCATACGCCAAAAGAGTGCGCATAGAGTTATTATACAAGAGGATTTCCGCAAATGCAACCCTGTGATTGTTTAGGCGGATTCCGTCTAAGATACCGGAATAGCGGGAGAAGACGGATTCCGTATACTCAATAGTTAGGCAGCGCGCAGACGTGCCTCGGTGACTCGCTATCCACTATTACTCCTCTCCGGTTGCGCAGAAAGCGTGTCGAAGAGCCACGACACGTACTCCGCCTATGATTCAGCGGAGATCTCGTTCGTCGAGAGCCCTGCCCCCGCGTGCAGTTTCGATGGGGCGACGGTGGAAGCCTCGCCAATTCTCCGGATCGGAAGCGACGAGCCGGGACCATTTCTGTTCGGCCTCATCGCGCAGGGTCATCATCTAGATCATGGGGGAATTGTCGTGGCGGATGTTGCTGCGATGAGGGGTCAGGGTGTATAATGATGACGGTGTGTGCGTCACATCATTCAGCCGCTCTGGGCCTATATGACCCCCTTATAGTTGGTTGGCCCTTTCCATCGCTCTCAACTTCGCTCTGGTTTTATAGAGGACCAGCCCGGGCAATCCTATTTTCTCTGCCTCTCGGCTACGGAGCCCGAAGTTGTGTTTCACTTAGCGATTTGAACGGAGACTAATTATGGAAGAGCTGTTTCGGTACCAGCAACTGCGACAATCGCAAAAGCTTTCTGAAGAACAAAAAAGATTCATCGGGCTGCCCTTGTATCCCGACGACGATTACTCGCCGCTGGCCAGGAGGCTGATCGAGATCAACAAAGGAAACACTGCCAGCGACTCGGTGGCCGGGCGGGTGGAAGAACACAGTCGCACTGAGAAACCTATTGAGGACCCGGCCAATCTTCAACCCGCGATCCGTGCCTTATACGACTGGCTGAATTTCAAAGCCCGACCTCTCAAGACCACCGAATTTGCAGATTTCATATTGTCATTAAATCCCTTTGAGGCATTCGATCTCAGAAAGGAATGGATCACCTACGCCGACAGCTTGTTGATTGCCATTTATCAGCGAAACATCAGCATCAACTATTGCGTGGATTTTCAATTGCTGATCCGGATCTGCTACTTGTTCCACCTATGCATAGTTGTCGAGGATGGCAAAGTGCAAGTGAGAGACGACATAAGTGCAGCCCTGCTCGATGTCATCCTGACTCAACCGGTACTCCTACCGCCCCTGGTCCTTCGAGGGAGGTGTCCCACTGATTGTCGCAGAAAGGGAAAGGTCGAACTGCCCCGAACTCTGGCTGTATCCAAGAGCACGTCTGAGAATCCTTGTGAATGCAAATGCGACGAGTCGTGCCAGAAGCCAAGCGGCCACTGCGTTTGCATTAATACCTATATTGCCGACCTCTTCATCATCAAAGAAGAACTCGCTCGGTACGAGGAAGGAGATATTGCCTACATTGAGAATATCCTTGCAGGTGAGAAGAAAGTGCGACGCCACCGCAATCTATATCGCACGGAAGAAACCAGCGAGGAAGAAATTGAAACCATCAGTTCCGAGGAAAGAGATCACCAAGTCTCTGAAAAATTCTCGCTTCAGGAAGAAGTGAAAACCACCATTGATTCGGAAGTAGGAGTCGATGCAGGCGTTACCTCTACCTTAAAATACGGCAAAGCCGTCACTGTGACACCTCATGCAAACGTCACTGCCAAATTTTCCAAGTCACAGGCCGAGAATCTCGCCCGTTCTTATGCCAAGGAGATCGTGGACCGCTCCGTGACCAAGATTCAGGAGAAGGTCAGAAAGCTCCAGGTCAGCAAGATCCTCAATGAAATGGAGGAAAGGAACAAACACTCGATAGATAATACACAGGCGGGCGCCGATCACAGGGCAGGAATCTATTACTGGGTAAATAAGATCACGCATGCACAAGTGTTCAATTATGGAAAGCACTTAATGTTTGATATGATTGTGCCGGAACCGGCAGCTACGTTCAAAAAACTATTTGAACTGAAAAATCAAAAAGACAACAAACACATTTTTCCGCAGAGACCTGCCATAACGCTTGGCAGTATCACAAGAAATACCTACCTGCACATACTGAATGATCACGGGCTTTCCGGAGCAATAGAACCACCGGATGAACGCACTGCCATTCAATTTGCTTTTCATCAGAATCTTACTGAGCCTGAGAAACACGTTACTGCCGGCTTTTCTTCGGCCGAGTTTAAGTCGGAACAAATTCCGGATGGATATAAGACCGAAAGTTTTGATTATAGTATCAACTGTTTTGTTGGCGATCCAGATGCAAAAGGCGGCGCAAATGAAGCGTCTGTTTCTGTCAATGTCGGCAATACCTCTTTGCTGGCCAAGGCTGTAGCTGCAACAAAACTTGACCATATTAATGACTGGAGCACCCAAAATACCAACGTACCAATGAACGGCGAAACCGGAGTGATCACCGCTTCTGTCGCAGGCTATTCAAGCGTTGCATTAGAATTGAGCGGTACGATAAGCATCAAGTGTAAGTTAACTGATGAAGCATTTGATAAATGGCGTGTCAAGATCTATAACCTTGTGATGGATGATTACACAAAAAAGCTGGAGGTTTTTGAATCCAATAAGAAAGAAGATCCATTGATACAGATAAAGGGAAGAAATCCTTTTCTGAACAGGGAAATCGAAAGAAATGAATTGAAGAGGCATATCATAGCGCTATTGATGTGCAACTACTTCAATGGCATCGGATCAATGATGGAGAAGGTAGCGCCCTGCGGATACCCGGAGATCGATTTTGCGACACTGGAAAAGGATGCCCCGATCATCCAGTTCTTCGAACAGGTCTTTGAATGGAATTATTGTAATTATCTCTTCTATCACAGTATGTGGGCTCGCAAATGCAAATGGCCCGAACTGATTGACGAGGATTCCGGAGATCCGCTGTTCGACAAGTTCCTGATGGCCGGCGCAGCCCGGGTACAAGTACCGATCCGCAACGGAATGGAGGACTTTTTTGCCTGGTTCCTGAAGACCGGGCAGATCTGGGGTGCCAGCGGCATTCCGCCTGTATCCGGCGACGACGAATACGTTTCCATGATCCAGGAGTTGAAGGAATCAAAACAGTGTGACTACACGGATCGTCCGGGTCTGATGGAAACCACCAATGGCAGCGACGTCTTGAAATTGACGGACAGCACTTTTTATTGGGACCTTGTGAACAACCAGGTCAATACCCTTGCACTGAACAACGACAAGGACCGCGAATTGCTGATCAACTATGAGTTGTATCGCATCGTCAAAGTGGAACAAGCCACGATGGGAGACCCAACTGCTTGGCTCATTACAATCGACAGACCATATAGCGACGTCAGTGCGAAGAATCTGAAACATGCGGTGGGCGCCTTATATGTAGGAGCACCCTGGGAAGTTGTAATACCGACCAAACTGGTATATCTGCGGAATACCACGGATAAACTGCCAACCTATCCGTTGGTCTGAGCACTATGGAAAGCGAATCAGGTTACTTACCTCTGCAGCAGCCCGGAGCAGGATATAGCGCGCCCGGAGCGGCCAACTACAGCGCGCAACAAGCTCCGGCGTCGCCGTACGGTCCAGCGGCTGGTGGAGGAGGTTCGACGAAGACTCCCGCGAAACCGCGCGCACTCCCGGAAGTGGAGTTCTCTTTCTTTGTTCTGTCAACGATTAAGGCTGCCCGCATTTCGAAGTTGATTGCAAACGCCATGCACCTCATCCAGTTTATCTGGCGGCCCAGAGCAGACAAGGATGACTACGATCGCACCAAAAGATTCGAAGTAAAGTCAAAATGGAGCGGCAGCTTCAAAACCATTGACAACAGGAAGGGAGAATTCAGCAGGATCGAGTTTCCGCGAAATGGAGGCGCGGCGAAAGCGCTGAAGCTGGTCAAGGACAATTTTTCCAATCCCAATTTGGATGCAGTGGTGCCGGTTTTCATCTGTAACTCCGCATGGTATGAGAGAATGGAGCCCGGACTGCCGCGCGACGGCCTCATGAGAGGATTTACGATGGTTAAATCTCTCCCCTGGTTTGCCGGTGAACGAGCAATTCTCTTGTTTGCAAGTACCGCTGGCCCGAAGGTATTGGCACATGAACTCAGTCACTGGTGCGGCTTCACGCACGCACGCTTCAGGGGCAATGCGGACAATATCGGCTCTATCGGCGGCGCTGGTTGGGACATCGACCGCATGCAGCTAAGGAACTATTACCGCTGGGCCACACAAATAGGGTTTAGAAAAACCCTGGCAGGTCAGTGAGACGAAACATATGACCGTGAACGTCGAGGACGATTATAGCGATTGGCAGTCCCCGGAAGGAGGCTACGGTACTAGTCAGCAGCCCGGCACATTGTATGCCGACAAGAGTACGGCCAAGCAAAAACCGCCCCAGCCTCCGAAGCCCACTGTGGTGCGAGCCGTCGTGCGCGATGTGCGCCTGCATTTCTATTTGCCAATACCACGGGGCCATCAGGCATTCGTGGACTATTTGGATTTCTCCTGGGACAAGACGGGCATTGGTCCTTTCACTGCATTCGGTGTCTCGTTGTCCTTGCTCACCGACGAAAAGAAAGGAATTGACGAGCTCAAAAAATCGCTGAATTCCTCCGGCACAATCGCCGTTTACATGGGCCACACGAGTTTGGTCGAAAAGAAAAAGAAAGTCTACGTCGCCGAAGGACTTGCGCCGCAAGGGGCGAAGAAGCCAATCCTGAAAAATGGCGCGATTGTCAGCCTCTTGAAGAAAGCCAAGGCCAATATCGTCATCCTCGCAGGCTGCGCAACCGATGCCTGCGTTCCCTCTAAGCTGAAGAACGATGTGATCGTCATCACGACGGCATCGGGTCGCGACGGTGTTACGCATAGCGCGTACTGGGCCCGCGCGCTAACTGGCCTTTTGTTGGCGCTAGTCGGTTGGGAATTCGACGGGAATACAGTCACGCAGCGGATAGCAGGTACCGCGACGGTGCAGGACGCCATCGACATCGGCAACAAGTTTTTCCCAACCGGCGATTCGTTCGTGTTGGCGAGTGGGGATGGAAGCATAAGGGAGTTTTGAGCAGCACACGTGCGGAGCTACGCGTAGAATTTGGGGTCAGGCCTGCGATTCTAGCATGGCTTCGCGGACGCGGCATTCAAAGACAATACGGATAATATCGGCGCTATCGGCGACGCTGGCTTGGACAGCGACCGCGAGCAGTTGATGAAATATTACCGCTGGGCAACAGAAATAGGATCCAGAAAGATCCTTGCGGGTCAGTGAGACGAATCTTATGACCATGAACGTCGAGGACGATCATGGCGATTGGCAGTCCCCGGAAGGAGGCTACGGTACTAGTCAGCAGCCCGGCACATTGTATGCCGACAAGAGTACGGCCAAGCCCAGACCCTCGGCCGGCGCGCAAGGCACCAGCGGGGGATCCACTCTGCAAAAACCCACCGCCGCACCCGTGATCCATATGAGTGTGAATCCGGGCTCGAAAATCAAGCTTGCGCCCTTCGTTGACCTCATCAACAAGACCCCGGGAATAGCGCCTGAGTTCAAGGGAAAGATCAAGCTGGACAAGAACTCCAATACCATTGCGGCACCCGATTTCTCCGCCAACAAGGTGGTGCCTGGCAAGGAATGGCTCTTCGACCTAGGAAAAGCCGGGAATGATTGGGAGATCACAACGGCAACACTTGAACTTTCGCTGGATGGACCCACCTCCTTCAAGTTCAAGGAAGACCTGGCCCAGGGAGAAGAAAGGGGTTTTATTACCAGCTCGGATCCGGATGATTCCTTGTTGGCACCCTCCCATGACTTTTCGGATGTACGCCGTGGATTGATCCTTGGCCTGACGATTCCCAATCAGGCCCTGCTTAACAAGAATCCGCCACCTCCCGATCGTCTGCCGCCGCCTCAAATTGCTCGGCTGAAAAGCGGGAAGGGACTAATCCTAATCGCGCGGGAAATCGTGGTTAAAAAAGGTGGAAGCGTTACGAAAGATGCCGTGGCCATTCCCAAGATGATGATCGCCATGACCTTCTTTCACGAGTTGTCGGCGCATGCAAGCTTCTTCCAACTCGGGCAGGATGCGGCGCATTCAGAGCCGAGGGATCCCGCCAACAACGCGGTAGACCGAAATGCTGCGCAAGCTGAATCAAGCTATCAGCCGCTTCTTTCCAAAGAGCAAGCCGCCATGGAAAAGAAGCTGCAAAGCTTTGTCGATGCGATTAGGAGATTTCGGGGGTTGTGAAATGGGGAGATTTTAAAGCTTCATTAACAACGGGAACTCTAACTACATCAGGCCACCAAGGTCTTGGAACCAATAAGTACATGTCCCCAGAGCAAGCAGTTAGGCCAAAGGATGTAAACGTTCGTTCAGAATGTATTCGCTTGGAATTACTCTCTTTGAGTTATTTACTAACGAAATCCTTCCTACTCCACATCACGAATTTCAAATAAGTCGCCAGCGTTTACAAAGAAGCGGAAATGTAATCAGTGAACTTCACGAATTGGGTTACGGCATACTACCAAGTTGGTGTGAGAATTTATTTATTATGATCTATGATATGTTCCTCACATCCCCATCGGGGAGACCTTCTTCTGTTTACACACAAGGAAGCCTAAAAACGCTAATTAAACAGCTTGAAATATTCCAAGCATATAATGCTGCCTAACCCCGCTCGCACCTGACCGCTGCTGCGCAGCGCGGATAAGCGGCGCGTTTTTCAAACATTCAACCGAGGCAAAGCGGCTTGCGGGTTCGCACCGCATCGGCAGGTGAAGCCATCGTTAGCGCGCCTGGACATTCCTCACCCTCTCAGGCCCAATTCTGGCCACGGCGAAAAGACATCCAAATACAAAAGCGGGAGGTGCTATAGACCTCCCGCTTTTTCCATGACCTGATCAATCCCCAAGCCAAACCCCAACCCTCGACAGTTATCTCGTCCCTCAGAGGGTGCTACCGAAAGAGGTTCAAGCTGTGCTCCAGGAAGAGCGGCAACAGGGTGATTGCCAGGATGTTCTGCATCTTGATGAGAATGTGCAACGAGGGGCCCGCCGCGTCCTTGAGCGGATCGCCTACCGTGTCGCCAATCACCGCCGACTTGTGAGCCTCCGAACCTTTCCCGCCCAGATGTCCGTCTTCGATGTACTTCTTGGCGTTGTCCAAAGCGCCGTCAAGTGGGTCAGGAACACTTCCACTGACGTCACGGACACTTCGACAACCCTTCGGCAGGCCCCTGGTCCTTTGGCCCAGAGACAAAGGGCTCAGGACGGGAGGGTGTCCCGCGCATAGCGCAAGCCTGATCGAGGAGTTTCCTGGGAGTTGCTTCCACCGGTTTCCTCCGCCAGGATTTGACTTTTTCCGGTGTTCGCTGTATAATTCTTCCAGGTTGCACCTTAACAAAATAATCCAGGGTAGAATTCTATTATCTACAATAACAATCAATTTGGGAAGGTACAAAATGAGCGATTTAACATGGATTGAAATAATCTATTGGGGGGCCACAGTTATTGGTGGAACACTCTTTGTGCTTCGGACAATACTGCTACTAGTAGGGGGAGGAATTGGTCATGATGATTTCGATACTCATTTTGATGGCGGAATAGATGTAGATCATACGGATTCTTTTGCAGACTCAGACTTTAGTTTCAAGTTGTTGTCAATGCAAGGTTTGACGGCTTTCTTTATGATGTTTGGGCTGGTAGGATTGGCTTTATTAAAAGCAAAGATAGCAGTAGCAATAACAATGTTTGGTGGGGGAGTAGCTGGATCGTTTGCTGTTTGGGTCATAAGTTTGATTTTTGTTCAGATGAAACGCCTGCAATCTGATGGCACCTTAAATATTCAAAATGCAATCGGCCAAAGTGGTTCAGTCTATTTGATTATTCCAACTAAAGGAACTGGGCAGATACAGGTTACAGTGCAAGGAGCACTAAGAATATTCGATGCGATCTCAACTGATGGGAATATTATCGAAACTGGAAAGAAAATCCGTGTATCGGGAACAATTGATAACAACACGTTAGTAGTCGAAAAAATATAAAAACATTAAAATACATTTACGGAGGACAATAATGGACGCTTTAGGTTATGGAATGTTAGCACTCGTTGCTTTTGTAGTTCTAGTTTTCTTCACGATCGTTTTTATGGCAAGCCGCTATAAGCGGTGTCCATCAGATAGAGTTCTTGTGATCTACGGTCGCGTAGAGAAAGGGCGGTCAAGTACGACAATGCATGGGGGTGGTGCATTCGTGTGGCCCCTAATACAGGATTATTCATACTTAAGTTTGACTCCTATAACAATAAGCATTCCACTAGAAAATGCGCTATCGTTACAAAACATACGAATTCACGTCCCGAGTACTTTTACAGTGGGCGTTAGTACTTCACCGGATATCATGAGCAATGCTGCTGAACGCATCCTTCATTTGCAGCAACCAGACATAGAAGAGATGGCTAAAGAAATTATTTTTGGTCAGTTGCGCTTGACAGTCGCATCATTAACGATTGAGCAAATCAATCAAGATCGTGAAAGTTTCTTAAGTGCCATTAGGCGTAACGTTGAACCAGAATTGAATAAGATTGGTCTTCACCTAATTAACGTCAACATAACAGATATCAGAGATGAGTCAGATTACATCGAAAGTATTGGGAAGAAAGCGGCGGCTGAAGCTATCAACCAGGCAAGAATTGATGTTGCTGAACAGACTAAATATGGTGCGATTGGTGAAGCACAAGCAATGCGAGAACAAGAAATTAAAGTTGCGGAGGCGATGGCCGAAGCCGAAATTGGTCGAAAAACTGCTGAAGCTAATCAACGAAAGCGTGTTCAAGAACAGGAGGCAGATGCTGTACAAGGTGAAAATATAGCGAATGCGAATATCGCTGATTACAATGCCGAATTGGAAGTGAAACGTGCTGCTGCATTGAAGCAAGCTGAAATTGCTAGATTCAATGCCCAGGTAGCTATCCAGCAAGCATTCTATCAGGCAGAGCGAGAACGCTTACGAGCTGAAGAAATTGTTCGCCAAGAAATTGAGAAAAACAAGGTTGAAATTGCCGCTGAGGCTGAAGCTGAACGAGTTCGGCGGGAAGCCAAAGGTGTTGCGGATGGGATACTCTTCAAATATGAGGCTGAGGCTGCTGGTATTCAAAAGCTGTTGACATCAAAAGCAGAAGGGTATAAGAAATTAGTGGAAAGTGTTGGTGGCGATTCTCAGGCAGCGGCTACGTTATTAATGATTGAAAAGTTGGAAGAACTCGTTTCGCGCCAAGTTGAAGCGATTAGCAATCTTAAGATTGATAAGATCACGGTCTGGGACTCGGGTGGGAATGATAGTGGTTCGGTAACATCTAACTTCATCTCCAATCTTTTCAAAAGCTTACCACCATTGCAAGATATCTCTGAGATGGCGGGTTTTGAATTGCCAAAATACTTGGGGAAAGTAAAAGACAAGGATGATCTGCAAGAAAAAGTAGTAATTGAACAAGCTCTGGATGAAACAGAAATTACGAATGAACCTGATGAAGCAATTTCTTAAAAAACACGAAGTTGATTTTGGTGTGATTTGAAGCATTGATAATTCCAGCGGTGGCTAACCCCGCATGCACTTGACCGTGCTATGCACGGAGGGTATGCGGCGCGATTTGCCCATTCAGGTTTGGGTAAAAGCAGTGCTTGGAGCAAAAACGCACGGCAAGTGATGCCACCGTTAGGCGGCTGAACAATCCTCACCCTCTCAGGCCCAATTCTGACCACGCCGAAAAGACATCCAAATAAAAAAGCGGGAGGTCTAAGACACCTCCCGCTTTTTCTGTGAACTGATCAATTCCCAAGCCTGGCCCAACCCTCGACAGCTATCTCACCCCTCAAGAAACCGCAATTATGCCCCACGAAGAAGAAATGTCAAGGAAAGACTCCTTGACGTTCTAGACAAAACCCAGTTTCCACTCTGCTCTTGCCGGATCGCCAAAGGGAAGACTATCGAACCCTAGAACAAGTGGAAGGCAGCGATGATCGGGGCAAATAGAGAGGATACCAAAGACATCACGGTGATCAGCGTGTTGAGGGAGGGGCCAGCCGTGTCTTTGAACGGATCGCCGACGGTGTCGCCTACGATGCTGGCCTTGTGCGCGTCGGAGCGAAGGCCACCGAACTCCCCCGATTCGATGAACTTCTTGGCGTTGTCCCACAGCCCTCCTGCGTTGGACATCAGCAGGGCGAAGATGACGCCGGTGAAGATGCTCCCTCCCAGGAATCCTCCCAGGGCCTCAGGGCCGAGGACGATGCCAACCAGGACAGGGAGAACGATGGCCAGGAAGGCCGGTATCACCAGGGACGACAGTGCACCCTGGGCAGCCAGATCCACACAGGCTGCATAGTCGGGCCTCTCCGTGCCGGCCAGGATGCCAGGGCGCTCTCTGAATTGCCGGCGGATCTCCTCGATCATATCGAAGGCGTTGTGCGTAACAGATAGCATCGTGAGGGCGCTGAACAATGGCGGCGTCACCGCGCCCAACAGGACGCCAGCGACGACAACGGGTTCGCGCAGGCTGATGACCAGTTCCACCCCCCTGGCCCCAACGACCTCCGCGTAGGCTGCAAAGAGCGCCAGGACGGTGAGGGCGGCGGCGCTGATGGCGAAGCCTTTGGTGATGGCCTTGGCCGTGTTGCCAGCCGCATCGAGCACGTCGGTCGTGTCAATGACTTCCTGCGACATCCCAGCCATCTCGGCGATGCCCCGCGCGTTGTCCACGATGGGCCCGTAAGCGTCGGAGGAAACGATCATGCCACTGATGGACAACATCCCCACCGCGCTGATGCCGACCCCGTAGACGCCGCTGATCCCGGAGGATTCCGCCAGATAGTAGGAAAGCAGCATTGCCACGACGATGCCAATGATCGAAGGAACAACGCTGATCAGCCCAAAACTGTAGCCGGTGATGACGTTGATGGCCGCGCCAGAACCTGAGACGCGGGCCGTCTCCAGCACCGGGCGGAAATCAGACGAAGTGTAGTAATCGGAGATGAAGCCGATGACGACGCCGGTAACAAGCCCGGCCAGCGTAGCCCACAACACACCGAGGCTGTAGCCGCCTAACAACACGACGGCAGCAACCAGCACGGCGAAGATGGCGCAGGTGATGATCGTCCCGCTATTGAGAGCCCGGCCCGGCTTGCCATCTTTGCCCACGCGCACGAACCGGATACCAATCAGCGAAGCGATGATGCCCAGCGTGCACAGAACCAAAGGAAACAGAACGTACCTGGCCCGCAGCGGGGCATCGCCGGCAAAGAGTGAAGCCCCTAAAAGCATGGCAGCCACAGTGCTGGCCACGTAGCTATCGAAGATATCCGCGCCCATGCCGGCCACATCGCCGACGTTATCGCCGACCAGGTCAGCGATAACGGCCGGGTTGCGGGGGTCATCCTCAGGAATGCCGATCTCGACCTTGCCCACCAGGTCGGCCGCGATGTCGGCTGTCTTGGTGTAGATCCCGCCGCCTGCTTTGGCCAGCAAGGCAAACGCCGACGCGCCAAAGCCGAAGCCGAGGATGATCTCCGGATCGCCAGTGAAGAGGTAAATCGTGCCCATACCGATGATAGCCAGGCCCACCATAGCCAGGCCCATCACCGAACCGGCGTAGAAGGCCACCCTGAAAGCACGATTGATGCTCTCATTGGCCGCTGCTGCGCTTCGCACGTTGGCAGCCACGGCGACACTCATACCCATGTACCCGGCGAGGGCAGAACATATCGCGCCGGCCAAAAAGGCCAGCGCCATCGTGATACCCCGTGACGGGTTAATGGCTGCCGCCCCCGTGCCCAGATGCTCGATATCGAAGCTGAACACGATAGCAATGATGATGCCGAGCGCGACTGCAACGAGGGTGAGTGCCAGATAGAGACGGCGCAAGTAGGTTTTCGCCCCCTCTCGAATCCAGGACGCGACTTCCTGAGCCTTCTCGGACCCTGCATCTTGCCGGTTGACCCAGATATATAGCCAGGTCGCTACCCCGAGCGAAACGGCGCCCGCAAAGATGGCCACAAAAATCCAAAGCTCAGATCCTACCACCGTCGTCCCTCCCAACGCGCAACGTGAAACCTAATCCCACATCCCACATCCCAGAATCACATATTGGCAGAACGCCACCAACGATAATGTTTGGCCCGCAGTTCCTCCTGTGAGGGTAGGGGGAAATACAGGAGCCCCTCTTGATTCCCCACAAAGATCCCGCTCTTTATGGTGCGGTATGGGAACGAAGCCGGCTGGACGCGATTGACCATTTTGGAATGGACGGTCTTGGTCCTCAGATCCATCAGACACTGGCGCAGATGGCCGATGTTGGAATAGGGCAGATCACGCACAGCGCCGCGTTCAGGGTCCACGGCCAATTCACCCAGTCGCAGCTCCACAAAGCAGATTGCCGGCAGAGAGAGAAGGCTAGTCGGAGTCTTGACGATAAGATCGTAAAATCTACGAGGGCCCAGGGTGCTGACTATCAGGGGATGCACAGGCGCTATTTCCTGATAGAGATGCAATCCTACCGTGTCTTCGGGAAACTCTTCGCTCGAATCCAGGCCCAGTAGCCGCCCGTCCTGAGTCACAAGATAGAGCTTTTGGATAGCGTCCAGGGACATATGCTCCAACGCCCGATAGACAGAGATATAGATCGAGCGTTTCGGGCTTCCATCTTCGTGAGGCACACAGCGCCGGATGCCCTCTTCGATGCGGAAGAAGCTGTGCCTGAAGTCTGGACTGATTTCAAAGAAGATAGCTTGTCCGCGTGCCTTCTTCGTACTTCCAACTGAGTAGTAGACGCCAAATTCTTCAGGTGTCAACATGGAAGCGATCAGCGCTTCGGGCATCATGGATAAGTACAGGTGGACAGCCATAGCCATCTCCTCCTTCCCACCACAATCAGTCCGTGGCCCCCTCAGCCGCAATGCGTTGTGCGCACTCCGCCAGTTCGCGAAGCCGCTGGGCCTCAACAGAGAGGCCGCGTGCGCGCCGCATGTGCTCGAAGGCCTGGCTGTATAGCGCGGCTGCTTTCTCCCACTCGTGGGTGAACTCAGCGATGCGGGCTGCCTGCTCAAGCGGCATCGCTGCCAGTTCCCATTTGCCCTCGTCGGTATACTGGGCAGCAGCCTTCTCCAGGTCAACCGGGCGCTGTTTAGGCAGTCGGAGCTCCGGCTCTGCCAGGACGCGCTCGATGGTCGGCAGCAGCAGGTCGTACCAGTTCGACTTGGGCAGGTACTCGTAGAAGTCCAACTGCGCAGCGCGCGCCTCTGTCTCCAGCGAGGCGTAGCCAGTGAACATGATCACCCGCAAGTCGGGCTGCAACTGGCGTAACATCGCCGCTACCTGGAACCCGTCCATCTCAGGCATCTTCATGTCCAGCAGGGCGACGTCGGCAGGGGTCTCCCGCGCCTGCTCGAGTGCCTCGCGGGCAGTGCTGGCCGTCACGACGGTATATCCTGCCTGTTTCAGGTAGTCCCCCAGGCTCTCAAGTACTAGCAAATCATCGTCCATCATCAGTATCGTTGATGACATTGTACTTCACCTCCTAAATGAATGAAAGTCACTACTCGGCCTGAACCGGCAAGCGGACGGTAACGGTGGTCCCTTCGCCTACGGCACTGGTCACCTCGATGCGACCGCCGTGGTTTTCGATGTTCCTGCGGGCGACGTAAAGCCCCAAACCGCTCCCCTTTTGCCCGTTTCTCCAATCCGAGAATCCGATGCGAAAGATCTTCTCCTGTGTCTCCAGGGGAATACCGATGCCCGTGTCCTCGATGTCAATGGCGACCCACTCCCCTCCGGCTCCCCCCTGGGAGGGAGGAGGGGCTTCCTGCCGCGTGCGCAGCGTGAGTGTCCCGCCGTTAGACATGGCCCGACCAGCGTTGGTCAACAGGTTGTGAAAAGCTCGCTCCAACTGGGCACGGCTGCCGTACATCGGCGGGATGTCCTCGCCCCACTCTCGCACGACCGTTACGTCAGAGTGGCCATAACTGAACTCCTGCACCAGCCGCTCCAACAGACGATGGAGGTCGAGGGGCTCCCAGCGCCAGGTCTCGCTGCTATCCAGGGCCACCGCCACGTGGCCCAGGTCGTCGGCCAGCCGCTTGATGCGGGCCAGAATCTGCTGGATGACCTCGATGGAGCGCTCGCACTCCGGATCCCCGGCCACTCGTCTGGACAGCGCCTGCACCCGCTGGGTGAGCACGAAGTAGGTTGTGCCGCCAATATCGTGGCCTACCTCGCGCGCCAGGAGGCGCAGCTCCTCCTCGGCCTGCTGCTTGCGACGGCGTAGTTCCTGCCACTCGAAGCCGCGTTCGATGCGCACGAGCCATTGATCCAACGGCTCCGACTTGTTGACGAAGTCCTTCGCCCCTCCGCGCATGGCCGCGACCACGTTCTCGTATACGCCGTAGGCGCTGAGCATGATGACGTAAGCCTGCTCCAGCAGGTGCTTCTCGTGCATCAGGCGCAGCACTTCCATCCCGTCCAACCCCGGCATGTTGATATCGAGCAGCATTACGTCGCAGGGCGCTTGCTCCAGCCAAGCCAGCGCCTCCTCCCCACTCGCCGTGGCCTCTACTTTCCAGCCCTGGGCTGCAAAGGTGGGATTGCTGAGAAAGGCCACGACCTCCTCGCGGAAGAAGGGCTCGTCGTCCACCACTAAAATCGTCTTCTGGTCTCTCTCCACGTCAACCTTCCTTCAGTGGCAGTTCGAGAACAAAGCGCGCTTTCTCGTCCTGGGCTTCCCATCTGAGAGAGCCTGCATACTGCGTCTCCACTGTCTCTCGCGCCAGCGCCCACTCGAAGTGAAGCGGCGATAGTTCCTCCGGCGCACCGGCCGCCGGTTCGATGATGAATGCAACTTTCCCGGCCAGCGGGGCCTCCGGCACGTGTATCTCCGTGCGCACGCGCTGGCCATCGGCGGATAGCGAGGTGTGCAATTCGATGAGGCCCCCGTGTGTCTCGAGAGACTCCATCGCCAGGCGCAGGACGGTGACCAGGACACCGAACAGCTCGTTGGGCTCGATGAACAGCGGGGGCAATTCCTCGTAGGTTACGTGCACCTCCACCCCGCGCCGTTGCCGTTCCGCTGCCAGCCAGATGAGTACCTCGCGCACCACGTCGTTCCAGTTTGTGGTCGTGCGGATAAAACCGATTTGCTGCGAGAATCTGAGCAGGTGCAGCAGTTTGCCGCTGACCTCGTTCAAGCTGGTCTCAATGACGTCCAGCCGTCTTAAGAAACCAGGTTTCTGAGGTTTCTCCTGGAGGTCGCTGCGCAGGTTGGTCAACGCCAGGCGGGCCACGGCCAGCGGGTTTGCCGCCTCGTGCCGTATCCGTTGCGCCAGGGTGCCGAAAGATGCAACCCGCTGCATGCGCATAGCGGTCACGCTCACCTCGCCCAACGTTTTGAGATAGCGAGCCCCCTCCAGCACGCCGCCGATGGCCGTGGAGAGCAAGCGTAGGTATTCCTCGTCGTCGTCGGTGAACCAATCGCGGTGGCCGGGGGCGCTGGGAATCTTGTTGATCAACTCGAGTGTGCCGAGGGTCTCATCACCCAACTGCAGGGGGACGCCCAGGAAGGAACGATAGACGCCGGAGGGGAGATGGGATGCGACCTCTTTAACGTGGGGGTCATCCCAATCCTCCAACGCGGCCGCCTCGCGTATCTGAACGGCGGCCATGCCATTGCGGACGACGTGGCCTGTCAGCCCCTCCCCTGCCATGTACGTCAGTTTGCCGATCAGCGCTTCGGGAAGGCCACTGGCGGCCCGCAGCACTAGCCGGTGGACATCCTCCTCGGCCCGCAGGTAAATCTGGCAGCCCTCAGTGCGGAAGCCCTCCCTGACCCGGTCCACTACGTCCTGCAGCATCTCGGCGATGGGACGTCGTGGATCCAACTCGCTGCTGATGTCCAACAGCAGCCAGAAGTAGCGAGCACGGCGCTTTTCCCGCTCATAGCGTTGCGAGTTCTCGATGGCGATGCTCACCATGGCGGCTACGTGGCTCAGCAGTGCTTCGTCCTGCGCATCGAACCGCTCTCCTTCCGCCTTGCCGGAGACCCGCAACACACCGAGCACGGTGGCACCGTCCCTGGAGAGGATTGGCATCCCTATGTAAGCCCGGCCCGGCTTGGCGCTGATTTCGGAGTATTTCTTGCTCCAGACCAGATCCTCGGCGATGCGTCGCAGTTCCTCGCTGTCCTTGACGTTGACGATGCGCAGCGGCCGGCCGTGTTTGGCGATCCAGCCGGTCAGCCCCTCTCCAGGTTCGTACTCCACCCGCTCGGCGGGCATATCTGCGCCCTCCAGGAGGCCGGTGGTGCCGCGCAGGATGTAGCGGCCGGTGATGTCGTCGCGTAAGAAGATGGAAGAGCCGCCAGCGCCGAGCCGGTCACGAGCATAGCGCACGACCAGCGCCATCAGCCGATCGCGGTCCAACTCGCCGTAGATTTCCAGCAGCTCCTGATCGAATCTGAGCATCTCGCTCCCGGCTCATTATTTAGGGAATTCGTAGTAGCGACTTCAGTCGTTTGCTCCGTATCTTCTCAATATTTTGGGGGGAAAGGGGACATAGCGAGCATCCGCCGGTTGAGTAGACCTTCAGGTCGTATCGAAACCCAGGATGCGAGCGGGTCTACCGACAACCCGCTTGGCCTCGATACGTCGCTCGGATGCGTAGCCTCCGCTCGCTCCTACTCGGCCGGCGCTGGATTTCTCCTCCCCCGACTTTTTGAGAAGATACTTTGCTCCTTGCTGTAGACGACGGCTTCGCTAACGTCGTCACTACGAACAAATTGCCAGTGCCTGGTTATTGAAACAGGTTCAGGCCGTGTTCTATGAAGAGCGGCAGTAGGGTGATGGACATGATGTTCTGCAGCTTGACCAGGATGTGCAACGATGGCCCCGCCGTGTCCTTCAAGGGGTCGCCAAAGGTATCACCGATCACCGCCGCTGCGTGGGTATCGGTGCCCTTCCCGCCATAGAGCCCCCCCTCGATCAACTTCTTGGCGTTATCCAGGGTCCCCCCGGTGTTGAACAGGGCCTTCGACAATGCTGCAGACGAGGCCTTTACACCAACCAGGTAGGCCGCCAAAGCCCAGACCCCCAGGGTGAAACCGATTATGATGGGGATAACCATCGAGATAAGGGTAGGCGCCAACATCTTCCGCAGAGCATTAGCCGTCGCCAGGTCCACACAGCGTGCGTAGTCCGGCGTGGCTTCCCCTTCCATCAACCCCGGAATCTCGCGGAACTGGCGGCGCACCTCCTCGACCATCTTGAAGGCGCCGTCGTTGACCGCCCGCAAGGTCAACGCCGAAAACAGGTAGGGCGTGGCGATGCCAAAGAACAGGCCGCAGATGTTCGCTGGGTGGGTCAGGTTGACCCAGAAATCGTTGAGGTTGGTCAACTCGATGTCTTGTAGGCGAGCCGCCTCAAACAGATAGGCGAAAAGGATCACCAGACTGCCCATCGTCGCCGCGCTCATGGCGTACCCCTTGGCCAGGGCCTTGGTCACGTTGCCCACAGCGTCCAGATTGTCGCCGGCCTTTCGAGTCTCCTCGCTTAGACCGGCCATCTGGCTGATGCCAGCCGAGTTGTCGACGATGGGGCCGAAGGCGTCGCCGGCCATGATGATGCCCTTCATCTCTTTTATGCCCATGGTGGCGGCGGCGATGTAGTAGATGCCTTCTAATCCCCCGCCACCCATGGCCCAGGCGAGGAGAATGACCAACCCCAGGATGTACTTGGCCCACACCGTGCTCTCCATGCCGTAGGATAATCCCGTCAGGATGCCCAGCGCCGGGCCACTCTGAGCGTAGCGGGCGGTCTCACGCACCGGTTTCCCATGGATGCCGGTGTAATACTGGACGACGAGCACGGTGGCGAAGGTTCCCACCATCCCCAGGACTTGAGCCCAGAAAAGGCCCACGTCGTGCATCACCCAGTTCGCAACCGCGTAGAAGAAAACCAGACAGGTGAGAGCAGTGCCCACGAAGCCCGTGTTGACGGCCCTCGTTGGACTTCCCTCATCTCGCCCTCGCACCAGAAACACGCCGACCAGAGTGGCCAGCACCCCAATTGCGCGCGCGATGAGGGGGAACGTGATCCCGGCCCAACCGTACTTGCTGAAGAAGATGGGGGAGGCGGCGACGATCATGGTGGTGATCACATTGTCTGCGCCCGACTCGAAGAGGTCGGCGCCCCGGCCGGCGCAGTCACCGACGTTGTCCCCCACCAGGTCGGCGATGACCGCCGCGTTGCGGGGATCATCCTCAGGAATGCCGGCCTCGACCTTGCCCACCAGGTCGGCCCCGATGTCGGCGGCTTTGGTGAAGATGCCGCCACCCAACTGGGCGAAGAGCGCGGAGAGGCTGGCTCCGAAGCCGAAGCCGACCAACAAACTCACTGATTCGGGATCATCTGGCCCAATGCCAAAGAGCCACATCAGAAGCACGATGCCCAGCATGTTCAGGGAGACAATGGAGAGCCCCATGACCGAGCCGCCACGGAAAGCGATGGTCAGGGCCCTACCGGCCGAAGTCCGGGACGCGTTAGAGGTACGCACGTTGGCCCGCGTGGCCACGTTCATGCCAATGAAAATGGCCAGCAGCGAGAAGACGGCTCCCATCACGAAGCCGAAGGCGATTTGCCACTTCAGGAAGATCAGCAGCAGCACTGCGATGACGACGATGAATACGGCGATCGTCTGGAACTCCCGTCGCAGGAAAGCGTTCGCTCCCTCTTGAATGAAAGAAGCGATCTCCTGCATGCGAGGGGTGCCGGGGTCTTGTTTGATGACCCACTGGGCAAGGATGACGACGAAGATCAAGCCGACGATGCTAGCCAGGGCAGCTAATAGTACTGGGTCCATGGAATCTCCTTTGAAAAGCAGTAATGTGAAATTGGGGGTGTGATGTAGGAAGATATTTTATAGAAGGAAGCGGAAAAAGTCAAGTGCCCCCAATACGTCTGGGGGCACAATCGGCTGCGGCTCCCTTGTCTGATTTGACTTGAATCCCATTATTCTGTCAAACTGGGGCTGCAAATCAAAAACGTCAGGAGGCACACGACTCCGGACGTCTTGAACACAGTTCTATTGTCCAAGGCTGACCCAACAGCCCGCCGAGTGTTGCATCTAATGGCATGAACTGCTCTTGCCAGCCTGAGACGGCCCATCACTCAGGGCTTCGATCATCTCTCTACCCAGACAAGCGGCCAAAGCCCAAGACACCCAAGGTGAATCCCACGATTGTATGCCAGTCTCTCCCTGGACTTCGGCTCAGGTCATCTGGCTAATCTTCGGCTGCCTCCTCCCCCTCAAATAACAGGAGCTGATTGAGCAGACCTATGACGAGCCCCCCCACGAGGCCAATTGCCAGGAGGTACACCTCAAAGGTCAAACGTTGAGTGAGTTCCAGGCCCAGCAAGGTTATGGATTGCGTTCCAACCCAATGTATTGGTACACTGAGGATAATGCTCCAAGCGCCCCTTTCGAAGTCCGAACGTTGGTGAACGAACCGCACTTTCAGAAGATAGAGCATTTGTACGAATAGAAAGCCTGGAGCAATATATTGGGCCAAGTTAAGCGCCTGACCTACGTCTGGCATTCCATCTACTCCTTTTCGCTTGACTTTGGGGGTTCTGAGAGATACAACTTGCGCTCCTCAAAAGCGGCCTGCAGGTGCTCCTTCAAAGCGTCCAACTTGCTGGCTACGCTGCCGTCAATGATCTGGTCCCTCACTTCGACGACCACGCCACCGATGAGCGCGGGGTCAACTTCCAGGTGCAAGAGGAACTCTTGCCCGAAACGCTTCCTGAGTCGCTCTTTGAGGATGACTCGCTCCTCTTTGGTCAGGGGCACGGCACTCCTAACCCGGGCCACCGTCCCCGCCGCTTGCGCCTGTTGCCTGGCTATCCGCTCGAACTCCATAGCTGAGAAGGCAAGTGACAGCAAGGGCAGCGTCGCCGTCGGCTCCTCTCGGGCTAACTGCCCTAGCTCTCTGGCCAAGCCGCCTAGCAGTTCCACCTGCTCCGGGGACACCAGATCCTGTTCGCGCAGCCGTCGGCCGATGGCTTCCAGATCCTCAAGCCAGGCTTCCTCGCCCGTGGGGCCGCCCGACGGCCTTTGCACTTCGGTCAGCGTTGTTTCTCTCATTCGAGCTCACCTACCTCTGCCAGAAACTCGCTTACCAGGCGACGCTGCGTCGCTTCATCCACCGTGGTCTGCTCAACCACCCTGCGAGTGGCCATGATGACCAGGTCCGCCATCTGCCCGCGCAACTCGGCTGCGACTTGCTCGCGCTGAACCTCGAAATCTTCCCGTTCCTTAACTATGATCTGGCGAGCTTCGTCCTCCGCCTTAGCCAGGATAGCCTCCTTGAGCTTCTCAGCTTCCTGCGCTGCATTAGCGAGGATCGCCCGCCTTTCCCTCTCCGCTTGCTCGATCCTCTCCTGGTACGTCTCCTCAGCCTCCGCTGCCCTCTTGCCGGCTATTTCGGCATCCTCCAGGCCCTTCTTGATGCGCGTCGAGCGCTCGTCGAGCACCGTCACAAAGCGCTTGAACACGAACTTGCGAAGCACAAAGAACAGGATGGCGAGGTTAAGGAGCTGGCCAAGCAGATAAATGGGGTTGATACCTAATGGTAGTCCGCCCTCCAAGCTGCCACCTCCTTATTCAACGAACTTGATGGCCAAAGCCACGACCAAGGCGTAGATGGCGATGGCCTCGGTCAGAGCCAGGCACAGGATCAGGTTGGCACTGATTGACGGGCCAGCCTCCGGGTTGCGTCCCAGCGACCTCATCGCCTCGGTGGAGAACCGGCCGATCATCGCCGCCGGCACCATCGCTCCTAAGACAATGGTGATCGCTGCCAGCATGTTTCTGTCCATTCTTTCATTCCCCTTTCATAAATGGCTTATAGCTTACCGCTATGCTATCAATGGTGACTAGTAGCTATTCTCAAAAAGACCAGGGTCAGTGTAGCGAAGATAAAGGCCTGGATGAAACCGACGAAGATTTCCAGGGCCACAAAGAGCAAGGAGGCGGGGTAGATGATGAGAGCAAAGTTCTTAAAGATCTGGAAGAAGAGCGTGGCGATGACGATGAGCAGCACTTCGCCGGCGAAGATGTTGCCGAAGAGTCGGAAGGAGAAAGAGAGCAGCTTGGTCAGCTCATCGAATATCTCCAGCACCCCAATGAAGGCGTCAATGACGGCGTTCATAAGCGTTTTGAGCAGCGGTTTGAGCGAGCCCTTGCGCGATCGCAACCCCTTGAAGAAGTCCACGAACCCGCTCACTTTGATAAACCGGCCAGAGTAGCGGAGGAAGCCCTGCACCTTGATGCCATAGACCTGAATGCCAAGCACGGAGAACAAGGCCAGGGCGAGAGTGGTGTTCAGATCGGTGTTGGCGGAGCGAAGGAAGGGGACGAGGACCTCCTTGCCATCATGATGCTCCATGAGGCCAATGCTGCCGAAGCCAGGAAGGATGGCTCCCAGCCAGTTAGATAGCAGGATAAAAAAGAAGATGGTAGCCGAGAGTGGAAGGAACAAGCTCGCTTTCTCGCCAGCCCTTGACTTGGCCACGCCCTCGTAGAACATCTCCACCACCATCTCGACGACGTTCTGCAAGCCAGTGGGAACGAGCTCCGTTTTCCTGGCGGCCAGGATCGAGATGACGATGAGGATAAGCATCGTCAGCCAGGTGGCGATTATGGAGTTAGTAATCGAGATACCAAAGATGGCGAAGACCTTCTCGGCCTCAAGGGCGATTCCAGGCATGTCACTTACAATCTTAATTCCAGGCATTACAAGTTCTCCTCTTTGCTACCTTCTGTCAATCGTTCCGTAAGCGAAGAAGACAAACGATAAACACCTACCAGGCCAACCAAAATACCAAGGGCCGTAAGAAATAGGGTGACCCAGGGGCGGGTCTGCAATCTGCCATCGAGCCATAAGCCCAGAAAGAGGCCGATCAGGACTGGGCTCACTGCCATTAGCCCCAACTGGGTGACGAGGGCGAGAGGGCGGAGGATGGCCCCCGTTGGCATCTCTGCCTTCTGCTTGAAAACCACTTGTTCTACGACTGGGTAAACCAAACGATAGGCGCCTGCTATAGCAAGCAAGATCCCCACAGCTATGAGGATCAGAGTGGCCCACGGACTACTCTGCAGCTTGCTATCAATCCACAGGCCCAGGAAAAGGCAGCCTAGAGTCAAAACGACCACCATCATCCCCACCTGAGTGGCGAGGGTCAGTGAGCGGAAAACGTCCTTCTCTTCCAAGGGCCTACATCCCCCCTATTCCCAGTCCAGCAACCACCCATTCCTGCGCCAACAGATGATACCACAAAATAGAATCCTTGTCAAATGGCAGTCGCTGTTATTTCAGAAGACCAGCATCCTGGCCGCCCCTTGCGCCAACTCGATGAACGGCTGGGGATAGACCCCGATGACCAGGGTCATAGCCAGGGTCACGACGAGGGCCACGCGCAGAAGAGGGGGAGCGTGGATGGGTGTCTCGTCCTTTGGGGGGAGGAAGAACATAAGACGCACGACGTTGAAATAGTAATAGAGCGAGATGACGCTATTAACCACACCGATGACGGCCAGCAGGAAGTACTGAAGTCGAATGGCAGCAGCGAAGATGAACATCTTGCCGAAGAACCCGGCCATCGGGGGAATGCCAACCAGCGATAGGAAGAAGATGACCAATGACGCCGCCAGCCAGGGGGAACGGCGAAACAATCCGGCGTAATCCTCAATCTCGTCAGACCCCGTCGCCTGGGAGAAGGCAATGACCACCGCGAAGGCCCCCAGGTTGGTGAAGAGGTAGGCCAGGAGATAGAGCAGCACCCCCCTCATCCCGTAGTTGTCGGGCCCGAGACAGACCAGGCCGATGAGGATGTAGCCGGCCTGGGCGATGGAGGAGTAAGCCAGCATGCGCTTGATGTTCTTTTGCCAGATGGCCACCAGGTTGCCTAAGGTCATGGTCACGATGGAGACCCCGGCCAGGAGGGCAACCCAGTCCGTCTGGAAATGGGGCAGGGCCGTTAATAATACCCGCAACAGGACGGCGAAGCCCGCCGCCTTGGGCCCCACCGAGAGGAAGGCGGTAACAGGGGTGGGCGCACCCTCGTAGGCGTCGGGGGACCACTGGTGGAAGGGCACGGCCGCGATTTTGAAGCCAAACCCCGCCAGCAGGAAGACCATAGCCGGAGAGATCAGCCAGCGTAGGGAAGCATCGGCTGCTCCCAGCGAAGCGGCGATGGCACTCAAGTTCGTCGTCCCCGTGGCCCCGTAGAGGAGGGACATGCCGTAGAGCATGGCCGCAGAGGCGACGGCCCCGTAAAGGAAATACTTGATGGCTGCCTCGGCGGATTTGCGATCCTCGCGCAGATAACCAGTCAGAATATACGAGGTGATGCTTAATAGCTCGATAGCTATGTAGACCATGATCAGGTCCGCCGCGCCCGCTATCAAGGTCATGGCCAGGGCGGAGAAGAGGAGCAGGCTGTAGAACTCACCCCGGTAGGGCGTGCGTTCCCTAAGATAGTCCACGGAGAGGAGGAGGATCAGCCCCACAGCCAGGATGGCAAACACCCGGAAAAAGAGGGTGAAGGGATCAACGGCGAAGATGGCTGAAGCCAGAGACCCACCGAAAGGGAGCGACGCCTCGGAACCCCGAAGGTAGACGGTAGCCGCCAGGGCGCCGCCTAGCCCGGCCAGAGCCACGTAGGGCAGCCATTCTTTCTTCTCTTCACGCCAGACCAGGTCCAGGCCCAGGACAACCAACCCAGCAGCGGCAAGGACGAGTTCAGGTAAGAGCAAATTCAAGATCTGCGCTAGAGTCAAAACGGAGCCTCCCTGAAATGGAAGTTAGAGGTTAGAGATTGGATGTTGGAGGTTGGACCACTTTCCAACTTCCTACCTCTAATTTCCAATTTCCAACTACAGCCCCCTAAGAAGGGTCACCGTGGCGCTGTTGATCAGGTTCACAATAGGAGTGGGATAGACACCGAAGCCGATCATGAACAGCAACAGCGGCCACATGGTTATCTTCTCGAAGGTATCCATGTCCGTCAGCTTGCCCCACTTCTCTTCGTCAAAGGGTCCCAGGAACATGTACTGGATGATCTTCCACAGAATGTAGCCCGCCGTGACCACGATGCCCAGAGCGCCGATGGCCGCGTAGACGGGGATGATGTGGAAGGAGCCACGGAAGACGAAGAACTCGGCCCAGAAGCCGGCCAGCCCCGGCAACCCCAGGGAGGCGAAGCCGGTGACGGCCATCACGCCGTAATAATAGGGGAGCTTGGCCGCCAGGCCACCGAAAGCCTTGAGGTCGCGGGTATGGGCCCGATCGTAGATCACGCCCACCAGGAAGAACAGCCCGCCTGTGATGATGCCGTGGTTGAACATCTGCAGCACGGCCCCGTTCAGGGCCATGGCCGCGCTGGTGGTGATCCCCGGCGAAGACATGTCCAGGCTAGCCGCGGCAGCCACGATCCCCAGCATCACGTACCCCATGTGACTGACCGAGGAGTAGGCGATGAGCCGTTTGAGGTCCCACTGGGCCATGCAGACCAGGGCTCCGTAGACGATGCTGAGGATGGCCAGGATGCCGATGAATGGAGCGTAGTAGTTGAAAGCTTCGGGGAAGATCGGCAATAGGATGCGTATCATGCCGTAGGCCCCCAGCTTCAGCAGAACGCCCGCCAGGATGACGCTACCGCAAACGGGCGCCTCGGTGTGGGCATCGGGGAGCCAGGTGTGGAAGGGGAAGCTAGGCACTTTGATAGCGAAGCCCACGAAGATGCCCCAGAAGGCCAGGCTGACCACACCAAAGTTGGCAGCGAAGGGGACGATGTGGCGGAACTTCTCCGCTGCCTCCAGGATGCTGAAAGTGCCGACGTTGAAGTAGATGAAGAGGATGGCCAGCAGCATGGCCACGCTGCCCGACAGGGTGTAAAGGAAGAACTTGATGGATGCGTATATCCGTCGCTTCCCGCCCCAGATGCCGATTAGGAAGTACATCGGCACCAACCCGATCTCCCAGAAGACGTAGAACAAGATGAAGTCCAGGGACGTGAAGACCCCGAACATCCCCATCTGCAGGAGCATGAAGAAGAAGTAGTACTCCTTGACCTGCTTCTTGATGGTGTAGGCGGAGTAGAAATAGCAAAGTGTGCTGAGGAGCGCGGTCAGGAAGATCAACGGCACGCTGATGCCATCCACCCCCACGTGGTAACGGATGCCAGCGGCTGGTATCCATTCGGCGATCTGCTCAAACTGGAAGCCTCCTATGGCCTGATCATACCTGAGCCAGAGGATAGCGGCCAGGACCAGGGGGACGAAGCTGATGACGATAGACAGCCTCCTGACGACATCCTCCCTCTCTCTGGGGACAAGCAGAACCAGGATCGCTCCCAGCAAGGGGGTAAAGATTATCACGGTCAGAATGGGAAAGTACATGGATGCCTCCTTGGGAATTTTATCGAATCAAATATACTACTAGCAACATCAGCACGCTGACGAAAGCGACCAGAAGGTAGTTCTGCGCCCGACCCGTCTGGACCTGCCGCAGCCCCCGTCCGGCCCACGCCGTCACTCGACCCAGCAGGTTGACGAAGCCGTCAATGATCGGCAGGTCTACCAGGCGGAAGAAGGCCGTAGCCAGGGCTGCGCCAGCCCGCCCTACCAGGTTCACCGACCCATCAATGATGGGGATGTCAATGAAGCGGAAGAGGGCGGAAGATAAAGCTGCCCCTACCTTGCCGGCCAGGTTCACCGCTCCATCAATGATCGGGACGTCAACGAAGCGAAAGAGGGCGGAGGCCAGAGCCGCACTCGCCCGTCCCACTCCGTTGATGATGGGATCAAGCACCCAGCGGTTGTCGAACTTGAGGAAGACATCCGCCAGGGCAAGAGACCCACGCACGAAAGTGGCGTGATACAGTTCGTCGAAATAGTACTTGTTCTTGAGCACGGTATGCACCGGCCCCAGAACTCTGACCAGCGGGTCCGGCTGGCCCGCCGTCAGCGGCTTGCGCCCGTAGACCAGCCAGCCGAGGAACAGCCCACCCACCGCCAGCAACGACGAGAGGAGCATCACCGGCACACTAAGCGGCGTGGCCGGAAACGCATGCCCCACGAAGTTATGGAACCAGTTGCGCCCCTCGCCGATGATCTCCTCTGGCAGGCCCACAAAGCCCAGCGTCAGGGCGAAAATGGCCAGCAGGATCAGCGGCACGGTCATGCTGTGCGGTGTCTCGTGGGCGTGCTCAGCGTGGTCACTGCGGGGCTTGCCCAGGAAGGTGAGGCAGATCTGCCGCCCGGTGTAGAAGGCGGTCAGGAAAGCGGCGATAGTCAGCAGCAGCCAGACGAAGAAGGGCCAGGAGACCACCCCCTCGAGCAGAAACTCGTGCCAGGCGTGGGCCAGAATCTCATCCTTGCTCCAGAAGCCAGCGGTGATGAGGGGAAAGCCGGACAAGGCAAATCCGCCGGCCACGAAGGTCCAGAACGTCTTGGGCATCTTGTCCTTAAGACCGCCCATCTTCATCATGTTCTGCTCGTGGTGGCAGCCGATGATGACCGAACCGGAGCCCAGGAAAAGCAGGGCCTTGAAAAAGGCGTGGGTGATCAGGTGAAATGCGCCGGCCACGTAGGCCCCGACGCCCAACGCGGCGATCATGTAGCCGAGCTGGCTGATGGTGGAGTAGGCCAGCACCCCCTTGATGTCGTTTTGGGCCAAAGCGATGGTAGAGGCGAACAACGCGGTGAAAGCGCCAATGAAGGCGATGAAGCTCATGGCCGGGTTGTGATGCTCCACTTCCACCACGATTTTGAGCAAGGGGAAAATACGGATCACCAGGTACACACCAGCGGAAACCATCGTCGCTGCGTGGATCAATGCTGAGACCGGGGTAGGGCCCTCCATGGCGTCGGGCAGCCAGACGTGGAGGGGAAACTGGGCCGACTTACCGATCACTCCGCCAAAGATGAGCAGGCTGATGACCGAAGCCACAGCCCAGGTGCCCAGCAGGGGCAGAGTGACGGTGTGCTCGGCCAAAGTGCGCAGCACCCCTTCGCTGAAGATCACATCGTAGCTGAGCGAACCGGTCTGGCTGTAGAGGTAGAGGATGCCCAGCAGGAAGAAGAGGTCGCCGATCTTGGTGACTATGAAAGCTTTGAGACCTGCCTCGCGGGGGGTGATCTTATCGGGGTCAGGATAGTTCTTCGCAAACCAGAAACCAATTAGCAAGTAGGAGCACAGCCCCATGATCTCCCAGGAGATGAAGAGAGTGAGCAGGTTTTCGGAGACCACCAGCCCCAGCATCCCCGCGGCGAAGAGGGAGATGTAGGCGAAGAAGCGGGAATAATTAGGATCCACCTCATCAGTGCCGTATCCCATGTATCCTGTCGCGTAGATGAAGATCATCAGACACACGAAGGGCACCATGAAGAGCATGATGGCCGACAGGGGATCAATCCAGGTGCCGATGGGGAACCATTCGGTGCCAGTGGGGAACCAGTTGGCGTACAGATGGATGGGGTGTTCGTCCAAATGGGGAGTAGTGAAGGCGCTGAAGGCTACCCCCCAGCTAATCACCCACGACAGAGCGAGGGCTCCGATGGCGACACTATGACTCAGCTTGCGGTTCTTCCCCGTGAAGAGGATGATAATGCCAAAGGCCAACACAGGAAACAGTGGGATCAGCCAAGTCAGATTAAAGAAAAACTCTCGCATGAATTACCTCTTAACTGAATACTGGAAACTGAATGCTGAATACTGGTTTACCACTTCATCAGGTCAATGTCTTCCACGATGACCGTATCGTGGCTACGATAGATGGCGATCATCAGGGCCAGGCCCACGGCAGCCTCCGCCGCAGCTACAGTGAGGACGAAGATGGCGAAGACCTTGCCGGTGACTGCCTGGGGGGTAATGTAACGCCAGAAGGCCACCAGATTGATGTTAACGGCATTAAGCATCAACTCGATGCCCATCAGGATGCTGATGGCATTGCGACGGGACAGGACACCGTATAGGCCAATGCAGAACAGTGCGGCGGCGACGATCAAATACCAACTCAGCGGTATCATCTACTCCCTCTCCCGTGCGATGATGATCGAACCCACCAGCGCTACCAACAACAGCACCGAAGCCACCTCGAAGGGCAGAGCATAGGTGCTCATCAACTCCTGGCCCAGGATGCTTATGCTCTCGCTAGAAACATCGCCCCCTACTACGGGCCAATCTACTCTAAGCAGAACGAAACTCAGCACAGCGAAAAGTAGCACGGCCACCAGAGCTGAGATTCCCCATTGAGCGTTGCGCTGCACCAGATCTTTGGCCATCAGGCGGCGAGTGAGCATAATGGCGAAGATGATCAAGATGGCGATGGCTCCCACATAGATCATGATCTGCACCACGGCCAGAAAACCCGCTTCCAGCAGGATGTACAGCCCCGCCACACCCACGAACGAGAGGATCAGGAAAAGCGCGCTGTGGAACAAGTTCTTGCTGGTCACGACGGCCAGGGCGGCTCCTAGTGTTATGATGCTAAGGATGATGAAGACAAATGGCAGCATGACTATTCCCAGTCCTTCCCCGACTCGTGAACGCCGTACTTATCCCCGATGGCCAACATCTTCTCCAAATCCCACACCAGCTCCGGCGAATAGCTGGCCAGTTCGTACTCGTGGCTCATCTCAATGGCGCTGAAGGTGCAAGCTTCTACACAGAGGCGACAGAACAAGCAACGCGATAGCTTGTAACTGAAAGCAGTCGCCCTTCGCGCCTTGCCCTTGCCCTCTCCTTCCACTTCGAGAACGTCGTTGGGGCAAGCTCGCACACACAGATTACAAGCAGTGCACTTCAGCTCGCCCGTCTCAGCATCGCGCAACTGCATCAGCGCGCCACGGAAGCGGGGGAACATGGGCAGCTTCTCCTCGGGATATTGCACCGTGAAGAGCCCCTCCAACGTGGGATCGGGCCGGGCTCCTTCTCGGAGCCCCGTATGTCCCAGGTAGCTCTGGACGAAATGCTTGCCGGCAACCCAAAGACCTTTTACTATGCCTAGACCGAACATGAACACCTCTTACAAATCAGCAAATCGCAAATCAGCAAATCAACAAATCTGCTAGCTCTGTGACGTGATGCGCTGCAGCCGCTTGGATCGTGTCTTGCGACCACTAAGAGCCAGGACGCCGATGACGACGATGGCAACGATGATGTTGGCGAGCAGCAGGGCAATGTTTTGCACTAGGCCGTCGGCGACCAATTTGTCCACCAGAGCGACAACCATCAGGTTGACCAGCGCCAGCGGTACCAGGAATTTCCAGGCCAGGTTCAGCAAGTGGTCAATGCGGATGCGCGGTATCATGCTGCGCACCCACCAGAAGAAAAAGATGACCGCCCCGCACTTGACGAAGAACCAAACGTAGCCCGGCAGGATGGGGCCGCGCCAGCCACCGAGGAAGAGAGTGGTGATAACGGCAGACATGGCGAACAAGTTGAAATACTCCGACATGAAGAACATCACGAACTTCATCCCGCTGTACTCAGTGAAGAAGCCAGCTACCAGCTCCGAGTCGGCCTCGATCATATCGAAGGGAGCCCGGTACAACTCTGCGAAGGCAGCCACCATGTAAACGAAGAAAACCAGCGGCATGGTGATGAGATGTGGCACCGATTGCTGCCGTACGATCTCGACCATTGACATAGAGCCCGTCAGCAAGACCACAGCCACTATGCTCAACAGCATCGGAATTTCGTAGCTGATGAGCTGGGCCACCACGCGAAAAGCGCCGAGCAGCGAGTACTTGTTATTGGATGACCAGCCGGCCATCAAGGCGGCGATGGTTCCCACAGAAGCGACAGCCACTATGTACAGGATGCCGATGTTGAGATCAGTGCCCCACGCCCCTTCGCCAAAGGGCAGCACAGCGTAGATGAGCACGGCGGGGATGATGATGCAGATAGGGGCCAGGAGATGCACCCAGTAGTCGGCCCCTTGGGGGACGATGTCCTCTTTAGTCAGCATCTTGATGCCATCGGCCACGGGGGTGAGAATGCCCCAGGGTCCCCAGCGGTTGGGGCCGAGGCGGTCTTGAAATCGCCCGATGACCTTACGCTCGCCCAGGGTGAGAACCAGCACCGAACCCAGCCCGACGAAGAGGAGGATGAGACCCACTCCGAAGTGCACCACGGCATTAGCAGCCCACATCGGCAGAAACCCGGCCAGCCAGGTAGTGATGGCCTCACGAAGATTGACGAACAGGAAATTCAGTGCATCCATGCTTTGTTCCTTAGTATGTCATTGCGAGCGGAGCGAAGCAATCTCCCGTCACCAAGTTGGGGATTGCTTCGTCGCAAAAGCCGCTCCTCGCAATGACAGGGCAAGTAGTTGTCCCCTAACGATCCAAGTCTGCCATAGTCAGATTGACACTGCCCAAGATGATCACGATGTCCTGTATCTTGTGCCCCTCGCACATCTCCTTCAGCGCGCTGAGGTTGATCTGCGACGGCGGACGAATTCGGACCCGGTACGGCTTGGCCGAGCCATCGCTTACGATGTAAAAACCCAGCTCTCCCTTGGGGCACTCAATGCGTCCATAGGCCTCGCCTTCGGGTGGACGGCGCAAGGCTCTCTTCGCCTTAGCGTTCATTACTTCGCCCTCTGGAATGTCCTCCAGCGCCTGATCAATGATCCGCACGCTCTGGCGCATCTCTTTGATGTGCTGCAAGTAACGGTCGTAGACATCGCCGTTGGGACAGGTGGGCACTTCAAAATCGAAGCGGTCGTAGATGGAGTAGTGGTCCACTTTGCGGATGTCATAATCCACGCCGGAAGCGCGCAGCATGGGACCGGTGATGCTGGCGTTGATGGCCACGTCAGCGGGCAGCACCCCAACATCCACGGCGCGGGCCAGGAAGATCTCGTTCTCACTGAGGAAGGTATCCAACTGATCAATGAAGCCTTTGAAGTGATCGTTGAACTTCTTGGCGGCCGGCAGGAAGTCCTCTGGCAGGTCAGCCGACACGCCGCCGGGCCGCATGTAGTTGCACATCATCCGCGAGCCACAAGTCATTTCGAAGAGGTCTATTATATGCTCGCGAGCTCGGAAGCAATACATGACCGGTGTGAAATAGGCGCCCAACTCATTCCACAGGAAGCCGATGGCCATCATGTGGTTGATGAAGCGGGTCAACTCAGCCATGATAACCCGTATGTACTCTGCCCGCTCAGGCACCTCAAGCCCAAGGAGCTTTTCCACGGCCACCACATACGCCTGGTTGTTGGTCATCGAGCAGACATAGTCCAGGCGGTCGGTTAATGACACCACCTGCACGTAGGTTTTATCCTCGCAGAGCTTCTCGATGCCCCGATGCAGGTAGCCCATGACCGGCTCAAGACCCACCACCGTTTCGCCGTCCAGTTGCAATTTCAATCTGAACACCCCGTGAGTGCTCGGGTGTTGGGGGCCCAAGTTCAGTGTGATGGTCTGTGTTCTGAGCATACGTTGTCCAGTTGGTTTATCGTTCATGGTTTGTCGTCGTCAGCGAATGTTGCTTCAGAGTAGTTTCTTGAATTCCTTGACCGTCATCCCTGCGTCTTTGATAATTCCAACCATTGTGAACGCGTTGATCGGATTTGCGCGAGGGATGATGATAATTCGCTCACCATTGGTCATCGAGATGTGCTTACCTTCACGGACCACCCAAAAGCCTGCCTTCTCAAATGCCTCGACGGCGCGACGGTGGGGAACACCTGGAAGTCCTGCCACACCTACGCTGCAACCTCAACCAAGCGAGTGGCCTTATCTTTCGTCAGTTCCTCGACTGTGACCAGGTATGTCTCTATGGCATCCTTTATATTCTCAAGTGCTTCTTCTTCGTTTGCGCCCTGAGACCAACATCCTGGCAATCCAAGACACCAGACTGCATAGCCTTCGTCAGTTTTCTCAAGCTTGACTCTGTACCTCACTAGACCTCCCAAAGCAACAAGCCGATCTCACGTATCACCACTCCGCCCCTGTAGGTCGCGTAGGCTTCAACTCCTCAAAGGTGTAGGTCCGATTCTCGAAATCCTTGCGCAGCGGGTGGCCAGGGAATCCCTCCCAGAGCAGGATGCGCTTGAGATTGGGGTGGCCCTCGAAGCGAATGCCCATGAGATCATAGGCCTCGCGCTCCTGGTAGTTAGCCCCCCGCCAAATGTGAGTCACCGACGGAACCATCGGGTTCTCCTTGTCCTCGATATAGACTTTCAACACAAAGGGCTCGGTCGTCCGATCCTTGACGGACCACAGGTGATAAACCACCTCGAACCGCTCCGGCCGGTCCACGGCGGTCAGCAAGGCCAGGTAGTCCAGTCCACACTCGTCGTGCAGAAACCGGGCCACGGCGGCCACCGCTTCCGGCTTGATAGCCACCGTGAAATCTATCAATTCCGGCACATCAACCACAGTCTCAGGAAAGCGTTCTTTGAGCTTGCCTAGAATCTTCTCGTTCGTCATGTCGTTCCCTCACTGATTACTGGTTTCCAGCTACTTCTTGTACCACGACACTGTTGCTATGGACTGATTCATTACCATGTCGTGCAGTTTCATGAATCCCTCGAGCAATGCCTCGGGGCGTGGGGGGCAGCCCGGCACGTAGACATCCACTGGCAGAATCTCATTGGCTCCTTGCAGCACAGCATAAGACGGGAAAGGGCCACCCAATATGGCACAGTTGCCCATCGCGAGAACATATTTGGGTTCCGGCATCTGGTTGTAGATGCGCAGCACCTGGGGAGCCATCTTGTGAGTGACAGTGCCAGCCACGATCATCAAGTCGGCCTGCCTGGGCGAGGGTCGCATGATCTCCATACCAAAGCGCGACATGTCATAGCGAGCCATTCCAGCTGCGATCATCTCAAAGGCACAACAGGCCAACCCGAAGGCCACTGGCCACATGCTCGACTTGCGCCCCCAGTTATATATCTTGTCCACAGTAGTGAGAAAAATGTTGCGTTTGAGTTGCTCTTCAATCAGTTCTTCTTCAGACATGGATTCCTCGTCTCAGGACACAGGATGCAAGATTGCAGCACGCTACATCCTGTTTCACGTATCTTGCTACACCCACTCTAGCGCGCCCTTCCGCCAGGCGTAGGCCAGCCCGCCGGCCAAGATGCCCAGGAAAATGAACATCTCCACCAGGGCGAATAGTCCCAACTTATTGTAAGCAACTGCCCAGGGGTAAAGAAAAACGATCTCGACATCGAAGACGACAAAGACGAGGGCATAGATGTAATACTGCACCCTGAATTGCACCCACGTCTCACCGATGGTCTCGAGACCGCATTCGTAAGTAGAAGATTTAATGGGGTTTGGCTTTTTGGGGCGAACAATAAAAGCTAAAGCTAAAGCAATAAGGGGGAAGAGAATGGCAATGACGCCAAAGATACCGATGAAGACATAGGGGGTCAGCAAAGCTCAAACTCCTTCGTTGATGGATGCTGTCGCAAACGCAGGCTATTATAACATGCTTCTGGCAAAAGGGCAAACACAAATCTGACGATACGAAAGGTTCTAGCCCAAACGGGCAATATTATAGCATACTTCTTGCAAATGCGCAAACTGCAAATAGCGAAAAAGTGACTCCTGGCAAAAGATGTGGTATAATAAGATCATCACCAAGGAAGGGATGATCCAGCTTTGCGCGTCCACTCAACCAGCGACATAAACGAAAGTGATTGGAACTCCTTCGTGGCCGCATCCCCCAGTGGCCACGTCCTGCAATCGAGCCAGTGGGGGCACCTGAAGGAGGTATTCGGCTGGCAGGTCGCTCGCCTGGCCATCGAGGATCGAGGCCAATGGCGAGCCGGCGCCCAGGTGCTCTTCCGCCCCTTGGGGCCACAGACCATCGCCTATGTACCCAAAGGGCCCGTGGCGGACCTGGCCGATGTAGAGGTGACCCAGACTCTGCTGGAGGCCCTGCACCACCTCTGTCGCCAGCGCCGCGCCATCCTCCTCAAGGTCGAGCCCGACATGGCCGAAGACCCCGCACTGGCCCAACGGCTCACGGATCTAGGCTTTCGCCCCAGTCCACAGACCATCCAGCCCCGATGCACTATCCTGCTGGATCTGACATCTGACCCTGAAGCGATTCTGGCCCGCATGAAGTCCAAAACCCGCTACAACATCCGGCTGGCGGCGCGCAAAGGGGTAACGGTTCGCGAAGGCACATCTGAGGACCTGCCTGGCTTCTATCGTCTGATGCAGATCACTGGCCAGCGCGATGGTTTCGGGATTCACAGCGAGTCATACTACCAGACTGCCCATCAGCTTTTCGTACCCCAGGGACTGGCTAGACTCTTCCTGGCGACTCTTGAAGACAAGGTCTTGGGCGGGATAATGGCTTTTGCTTTCGGCCAAAGGGCCTGGTACATGTACGGGGTCTCATCCGACGAACATCGCAACCTCATGCCCAACTACCTCCTGCAGTGGGAGGCCATCAAATGGGCCAGGGAACGCGGCTGCCTGACCTATGATTTGTGGGGCATCCCCGATGAAGAAGAGGAGGTTCTGGAAAGAGAGTTCCTGAAACGAAGTGATGGCCTGTGGGGAGTCTATCGCTTCAAACGGGGCTTTGGGGGCCAGGTGGTGCACTACCTGGGCGCATATGACTACGTTTATTCACCCTTACTATACCGGCTTTACAACCAGCTAGTGGCTTGGCGAGCCAGACCAGGATAACGGCAAAGTGCGAGTAACTGAGGTAACGGAGCGAGACCTGTGGAACGAGGCCCTTCTCAAGCTGCCTTATAGCCACGTATTGCAATCCTACGAGTGGGGTCAGTTCAAAAGCCAATATGGATGGAAGCCCCTGCGTCTCCTGTTCGAGGAGGATGGCCTGGTAAGAGCCGCAGCCTCTGTTCTGCGACGCAAGTTCCCCCATCTCCCGCTCTGCATAATGTACGTGCCCAAAGGGCCAGCTCTCGATTACGGCGACGATGAGCTGCAGAAGCGCGTCTTGTCCGCCTTGCAAGATGTGGCCAGGCGCCATCACGCTATCTTCATCAAGATTGACCCTGATGTCTGTCTGGAAGACCCCAGCCATCCGGCTGCTCAGGTCATCACCGCTCTGGAAAGCCGGGGGTGGCGGGCTTCCTCCGAGCAAATCCAATTCCGCAACACCATTCTCATTGACCTGACGCGGGAAGAGGACGAGCTGCTGATGGCCATGAAGTCCAAGACTCGCTACAACATCCGCCTGGCCGAGCGGCGAGGGGTCAAGGTGCGATTAGGGAGACTGGCCGACCTGCCCCTCTTTTATGACATGTACGTCGAGACCAGCAGCCGCGATGAGTTCATCATCCGCCCCTTTGCCTACTATCGCCATGCCTGGCAGGCCTTCATTGAGGCTGACCTGGCCCACCTCTTCATCGCCGATTACGAGGATCGGCCCCTGGCCGGCCTCATCCTCTTCCGCTTCGGAAACAAAGTATGGTACATGTACGGCGCTTCGCGAGACCTGCACCGCAATCTGATGCCCAATCACCTCTTGCAGTGGGAAGCCATGCGCTGGGCCAAGGCCCAGGGCTGCACAGTATATGACATGTGGGGGGCGCCTGACGTCTTGGACGAATCAGATACCATGTGGGGGGTTTACAGGTTCAAAGAGGGTTTTGGAGGCCAATTCGTGCGCCACATCGGAGCCTATGATTACCCTGTCTCGCGCTTGCTATACCAGTTTTATACTGTGATTGTGCCCCACTATCTGGAAATGCTACGTAAAAGGAATAGAAAAACGAAGAAAGTAGACGGAACAGAGTAATCAGTGACGAATTTTGCCCATTTTGCAGACAGGCCGTATCTAAACAAGCAAATTTAGGCATGGTTCATTTCTGGCCTAAAACGGCTTAAATCGCCTTTACACTTTTTGGGCATGGTTAGCTATCAAGTGAAGCGTCAACAGCCTGAAAGTGTCCCAAAAGGGCATTTCCACGGCAAAAAGCAGTGTTTTGGGTGCCAGAACCTTATTTGGCTGCTCCCCCTTTTCGAAAAAGTGTAAAGGTGTTTTTCGGCCACTGTGAACCATGCCCAAATTTACGTTATACTGAATAGAGAACAATTCTTCGGATTTTAACGAATACCAACCAATCAGGCTGCTCTTCACGCAGAATTCATACCACTTTCACCAAGTCTTCACACATTATTTCGATCAAGAATGATATAATTTGATTGAGTTCAGCGTATCCTCGCCGTTTTATTCGGAATCTATGGATAGTCGAAGGATTTTCAAATCTGCACCAGTGAGTGTAGGGTGACAGAAAAACAGGGGCAAAGATGTTCGGTCATTTCGATGTATTAAGTGCAAATTTGAGCAGCGCCTGGACAGATTGGCTAGCCCGAGTAAAGGGGTCTAAAGTGAACAGGCAAGCTTTGCTTTGCCTGTTGTGTGTTTTCCTGGGCATCAGCATGGTAACTATGCTCTGGACAATAGGCCCACCCCTCAAGCCGGCGCTGGCGCAACCTGACGATGAGAGCGATGGGTACGCCGAAGCACAACTTGGGCCGGGCAAGCGAGTCCAATTGCCAGCCATTGACAACGAGAACGAGTGGGAGACCTGGGTGCAGGTGCAAAATGTGGGAACGGCAAACAGCGGGGTAGTCGTGTTCTTCTGGGGCGATTACTCAAACGAGTGCCCCACCAACGACCCAGGGCCGATAAACACGGTCTGCATGAGGGTTCCAGAGAATGCCGTTTGGACTCTGAAGGCCACCATTCCCACCCAGGCCAGGTCAGCCATCGCCTACTCGGTAGCTACCCCTATCTTCAACAATGCCTGTGAGGATGCTGGCGATGCGGTAGGCGACACTAGTGCGTGGATGGCATGGGAGGACACTTACGGAGGCACTGGTGAACCTTTAGCAGTGATGGTCCAACGCAAGGGCAGCAATGACTTCGACACTGTTGTTTCCAGTGCTTACCCTGGCCTCACCGAGTCTATGCATGGGGAAGGGCCTCCCTATCAATATTTCACTCCCTATGCCATGAGGCGATATCATGACTTGTACACAGAGATGGTTATCCAAAACAGCGGCGACCAATGTACCGCCGTATCCATCTACTACAGGGAGCAAGGACCCCACTCCTTCGAGCGAATACAGCGCATCGAGCAGTTGGCGCCTGGAGAATCCGTTCGGATAAGGGTCCCTGACGAGATAAAATGCGAATGGCTGGGGTCAGCGTATATTCAGGCTAACCAGCCACTGGGTATTATCGTAGACCAGACCAGCTTCTCCAAATACTGCCTGGATTCAAACGATCGAGGCACCTTGTTGACTTATTGGGCCCAGCCCTACAAGCCTGCCGGTGATACGCTCCTCTACGCAGATCTCCTGTTCAGACTGTGGAGTGGCTGGCAAACCGGCATCCAGGTGCAAAACCTGACCCAGGAATCTCTGCCCACATTCGTCACGGTGGATTTCATGGACAGCAGCGGAGGTGAGATTATATTCCTGGGCGATTGGATCGGCCCCAACGGTGCGACCACCTTCTACCTGCCGGCCATCATCGATCTGGGTTTCGACTATTTAGGAGCGGCTGACATCCAATCCCATAAACAGGTGGACTATCCCAGCGGGAGAGAAACCGACGGCCAACCCATCTTCGCCGTGGTGGACGTGAAGAAGTCTTTGGTCTACTCCGATACCTTTGACAGATGGGAGCCTGCCCAGCCGGGCGGGGCGCAGGGAGGAGCCTATAATGCCGAGCCGCTAAAAGCCGGGCCAGGATGGGGATATATTGCCCTTCCGTCAATAAGCAAATCGGATGAGGTGACCTCGATTATTGCGATCCGCAACAACTCCAACTGTAACAGAATCCGGCTCAGCATAAACATTTACGACGCTACTGGAGCCAAGCACACCATTATTAGCGGCCTGTGGCTAGAGCCTAAGCATTCGCGGCTAGTAGACCTAGCCAACATCGGCAGCGTGGTTTCTGGTTTCATCGGCGCGGGGGTAGTAGAAGTCACCGGCGTAGCGCAGTTATGTGATACCGATAGTGATGGCCACGCAAATCCAGAGCCAATCATGCCTTCTGTTACAGTGTTGAACAAGGGCCATCCCTCCGGCGACATCACCACCATCTATGATGGCATTCCCTTCAAAGAGTGGGATCTCGTCTGCAGAGGTGACATCATGGGCACAGTGCACTCCATAGACCCGGGCCACGAGGCAGACGTAAGCGCCGCGAGGCCCTTCGAGGGCGTGACGGTCACATCGGACGATGGGACCGAGTCCTCCACCGGCTCCACCGGCGGCTACGCACTGGAAGGCGTGAAGTACATGACCCGGACGGTGACCTTCGGAAAGCAGGGCTTCTTGACCTGGGCAGCTCCGTCCTTCTTCTTGGACTGCGGCGAGGATAAGATGCTTAATGCCGGGTTGCTTTGCCTGGGCGACGTCGGCTTCAAGGTCGTTGCATCTATTGCTACCGATGAGAACACTTCCAGCATCGCGGGCGCCACGGTAGAGTACAACAAGCCGCTTGCCCCCAAGGCTACCCACTACGGAAACTACTACCACACCATCGGCACCACTGTCGCCAGCGGCGTGTCAACCTTGACCGTGCCCATTCTCAATGCGACCAGCACTTTCACCGTGAGCGCACCAGGCATCGCCGAGACCGGCGTCTTCACCTGGGCGCAGATGGTAAATACGCCTACAGTTACAGGAACTAACAGCATATTCGGTGGCGACGCTCTGAACTCCCGCATCTACAGCGATACCAGGCGAAGTGATACTGGCATGTGGTACGGATTTGATGACGGTAGCTGCGCCAACATCGGCTCATCTAGCCGCAGGCTCAACAACCAGGATGTGGAACTGATGCTCTGCGGTTATGGCACGGTTGCCGGCAAGGCGGAGGTTGGCGGACTGCCTGTCCCGGACCAACTGGTCGAGGTGATCGTGAATGGCGAGGTGGTCGGTTCGGCCACCACGGGCCCGAACGGCACCTACATCATCGGCGGCATCCCCACCAGGTGCTTCTCTACTACTGGTTGCGCAGACTTCTCCGTCCGGTCCATGAGCTGGACCGAGAATGACAAGTGGGAAGGTTGCGGCGACTTTGAGGTGGTGAATTTCGCGTTCTAAGCCGGCGCGCCGTGAGGTAAGTTGCTAGACCCCAAAAGCCACCAGGGTTCCCCCTGGTGGCTTTCTTACGCTTCCAACTTCCAACTTCCAGACTATTTCGCCACGATGTTCACCAACCGCCCCGGCACGTAGATGACCTTCTTGATCTCCAGGCCCTCCAAGTGGCGCTGAGCGCCATCGCTGGCCAGGGCCAGCTCCTTGGCCTCCTCCTCGCCGATGTCCACCGGCGCCTCCAGCCGATCCCGCAGCTTGCCATTGATCTGCACCACCAGGGTAATGACCTCCTCGGCGGCCAACTCCTCGCTCCACGTAGGCCAGCTCTGCTGGTGCACGCTGTAGGGCCGACCGATGCGCACCCACAACTCCTCGGCCACGTGAGGACAGCAGGGCGCTAGCATCAGCACCAGGCTCTCGACCGCTTCCTCCCACGCCTCGGTGCCGCAGACTGGCGTCTCCTGGGCCTTCATCAGCGCGTTGGTCAGTTCCATCAGGCGGGCGATGATGGTGTTAAAGGCAAAGTCCTCCATGTCCTGCGTCACCGCCCGTATGGTCTGGTGTGTCTTCCGCCGGAGCACGCGGACCTCATCCACGCTTGCCGCTGGCTGCTCGCCGCTGGCCGCTGGTTCGTCCAGCACGCAGCTCCACACTCGGTTCAGCCAGCGCACCACGCCCTCAATGCCCTGTGGATCCCACGGCCCGCCCTGCTCCCACCGCCAGCCGAACATCAAGTAGGCTCGCACGGTGTCGGCGCCGTACCGCTGTACCAGGTCATCGAGCAGGACGACGTTGCCCCGCGATTTGCTCATCCGCGCCCCGTCAGGCCCCAGGATGATGCCCTGGTTGCGCAAGGCCAACATCGGCTCGTCGAAATCCACCAGCCCTATGTCCCGCATGACCTTGGTGAAGAAGCGTGTGTACAGCAGGTGCATCACGGCGTGCTCCGGCCCACCGGTGTACATGTCCACCGGCAGCCAGTAGCGGCCCGCCTCGGGATCCCAGGGGCAATCGTCTCGATGCAGTGGCTCGCCCTCTTTGTGGTAGGGAGTCACGTAGGCGTAGTGATACCACGAGGAGCACAGGAAGGTGTCCATGGTGTCGGTCTCGCGCTCGGCGGGGCCGCCGCACTTCGGGCAGATGGTATGCAGGAAGCCTTCGTGGAACTTGAGAGGCGATTCGCCCGTGGGCAGGAACTCGGCGTCCTCAGGCAGCAGCACCGGCAAATCCTCGTAGGGCACCGGCACTATCCCGCACTCAGCGCAGTAGATGATGGGAATGGGCGCGCCCCAGTACCGCTGGCGACTGATCAGCCAGTCGCGCAGCCGGTAGTTGATGGCGAACTCGCCAACGCCACGCTCCTCCAGCCACTCTGTAACTTTCTGCACCGCCACGTCCGCCGGCGTGCCGCTGAAGGGGCCGGAGTTGATCATCGCGCCACATCCAGTGTAGGCCTCGGTCAGCGGTTGGCCGTTCCAGTCGGGCGGTTCGATGACCACCGGAATGGGCAAGCCATACTTCTGGGCAAACTCGAAGTCCCGCTCGTCGTGGCCTGGGACGGCCATGATGGCCCCTGTCCCGTAGGTCGTCATCACGTAATCGGCGATGTAGATGGGGATGCGGCCACTTTCGTGGTTGTCGTTGACCGGATTGACGGCGTAGGCGCCGATGAAGACGCCGGTCTTCTCCCTGTCCACAGCCAGTCGCTCGATCTCGCTCTGGCGGGCGGCCTGGAACTGGTAGGCATCCACCTCCTCCTGGTGTTCCGGCGTGGTCAGCTTGTCCACCAATGGATGCTCCGGGGCCAGCACCATGAAGGTAGCGCCCCACAGGGTATCGGGCCGAGTGGTGAAGACCGTTATGTCATCTCCCTGCGCCCCCCCTCGATCCCCCCCAACCCTGGGGGGGAAGTCTGCAATCGGGAAGGTCACGTTCGCCCCCTCGCTGCGCCCGATCCAGTTCTTCTGCATGGTGCAGATGCGCTCCGGCCAGTCTACCTTGGAGTGATCCAGCAGCTCATCAGCGTAGTCGGTGATACGCAGGAACCACTGCTCCAGGTTCTTCTTGATGACCGGCGTGCTGCAGCGCTCGCAGTGCCGATCCTCCCCCCACACCTGCTCTCGGGCCAGGGTGGTGTTGCACTGGGGGCACCAGTCCACCGGGGCCATCTTCTTGTAGGCCAGGCCGGCTTCGTAGAACTTGAGAAAGAACCACTCTGTCCATTTGTAGTAGTCAGGCAGGCAAGAGGCCGCCTCCCGATCCCAGGCCCACATAGCTCCCATCGTGCGGAGCTGGCGGCGCATGACTTCGATGCTATCCCACGCCCATTTGAAGGGATGGATGCCGTGTTGGATGGCCGCGTTTTCGGCCGGCAGCCCGAAGGCGTCAAAGCCGATGGGGTAGAAGACGTTATAGCCTTTCATACGAGTGTAGCGCGCGCGGGCATCTGAGGGAGCCATCACGTACCAGTGGCCGATGTGCAGATAGTTGGCCGACGGGTAGGGCAGCATGGTCAGGAAGTAATACTTGGGACGGGTCGGATCCTCCACCGTCCGATAAAGCCCGTCGTCCTCCCATCGCTTTTGCCACTTGGGTTCGATTTGTTGGGGGATATATTTGTCAGTCATTCGCCCACTCCTTTCGCTGAATTTGCTTTCCTTACTTGAAGATGATATAATCAATCTCGGATGGTAAAGCCTTACTTCGATTACAGGAGGTAAAGAAATGCTAAGGACTATTAAGGCAGTCTATGAGAATGGTCTATTCCACCCGCTCGAATCTGTCTCGTTGCCGGATCGAACTGAAGTAAAGATAATCTTTTTATCACCGGAGGACGACCTCCCCGCCTTGGCTCTAGCCAAATTGGCAGAGGAAAGCCCATCTTTTGCGTTCCTTGCTGATCCACGGGAGGATATCTATACCGTAGAAGACGGAGAACCGGTGCGATGAGATTCCCCACCATCTTGCACCGGGGCGACATCGTTCTCATCCCATTCCCCTTTACGGACCTCACGGGGCGAAAAGTGCGCCCTGCGGTGATTGTTTCCCCCGACCCCGTAGTTGAGGACATGATCCTCGCCTTCATAACTTCTGTTGTCCCTTCACCTCTGCTCTCTACAGATTTCCTCCTTGAGAAATCCCACCCAGAGTTCCATTTGACCGGCTTGAGGGCTGCGTCCGTTTTCAAGACGGCTAAGTTGGTCACTCTTCATCGCTCTTTGATCCTACGGCGTTTGGGAAAGGTAGGACCTCATATTCGGCAGGATTTGGACCTATGTCTTGAAAAGGCCATCGGATTGCAACGTCCATAAACCCATCGTTAACAAAAGCCCCCTTCGCCTCAGGGACGAAGGGGGCTTCTCCGTGGTACCACCCTGCTTGATGGTTATAGTGGAGCTGAGGGGACTCGAACCCCTGACCTTCTCAATGCCATTGAGACGCGCTCCCAGCTGCGCTACAGCCCCACGCTTTCCATCCGCTCTGAAGCGAGGTAACGATCGCCACTCGGCAACGGCTACTTCAACAATGCGTTTCACCGTTGCGGCTCCCAGGCGAGTTCGGCCTTTCCACGCTCCCCATCGGCACCCTGCCGGGCTCCCACCTTTACCCGGCTCTCTGTGGGGATGGCCTACTACTCCTGTTCATAGCCTCTTGTCTCTAGTTTTCCAAAGCACTCGCACAACCTAACTCTGCCCGTATTATACCACAAATCTGTAATTTCAGCCAATTTGATTCACGTTGCCGAAAGGCCACAGGTGGCTAAGATGAGCTTGGTTCGCTTGAAGGTGATGACTTCTGACTTTCCTTGCTTCGTTTCAGCCGAACCGCTCAATTCCAAATGGGCCGATCTCCATTGTTGAAGTCTGCCCATTGCTGATGTACTCGGCCACAAGCTGGCCAGCGACTGGCGCTTGGATTATGCCCATGCCGCCCCACCCACAATTAAGGACGAAACCATCAACCGATGGCACTGGGCCCAGTATCGGGTAGTCATCAGGAGTCAGTGGCCGAACCCCCGTCCAGGCCGTCAACATAGAGGCCCTCTCCAACACCGGAACGCGATGCACTGCTGCATCTAACATATCATTGATTATCTCATAGTTGATTTGTGGGTCCAAGTCCTCAGTAGGTAGCTTCCCCCTGCCCATCAGGAAGCCCACACCTTCGGGACGATAGTACCAGTCTGCTGTCACATCCTTGACAAAGGGTCTAGTGGAGGGGATGTCGGGAAAAGGGCCGGTGATCAAGACGCTCCTGGCCGAATTGATTATTGGTATCTCAACGCCAACCCACTGTCCTATCTCAATCGCCCAGGGCCCGCCAGCGTTCACTACGAACTTGGTTGCCACAAAACCCTCGTCGGTGTCAACACCTTCCACCTGCCCGTTCCGAACCTGGATTCCTGTTGCCCGCGCGCCCTGATACAGTTTCACGCCCTTCTCCAACGCCCTTTTGATGTAGCCCCACATGATCATGTGAGGATCGAACGGGCCGTCGTCCTGCCCCCAGGCGCCGACAACCAGGTCTTCAGTGTTTATCTCCGGGTACCGACGTTTGATTTCGTCCGGGTACATTATGTCCGTTCTGATGCCGAAGGACTGCAACAGTTCCACGTTGTCGAGCAGTTGCTCACAGCTTTCCTGGGTGGCAAGCGATAGCCATCCCGTTCTCTTGAAATCAATTGGAACTCCGACCTCTTCCTCGAATTGCATGTACCTGGCGTACGAATACTTGGCCAGGCGAACAGTAAGCTCATCGTGGCAAAACTGCAAGCTCAGCATGGAGGCAGACTTGCTAGATGATCCGCTCCCCACCTGATCCATTTCCACAACTGCAACATCTATAACGCCCATTTGAGCGAGATGATATGCCGTGCTGCACCCGATAACACCTGCGCCGATGATCACTACATCTGCTGTGGTTTGCATGGTCATACCGCCAGGAACCCTCCGTCCACTGGTATCGCTGCGCCCTGTACGTAGCTGGACAAATCGCTGGCGAGAACCAGCGCCATACACGCCACTTCGTCTGGCTGGCCGAGCCTGCCTATGGGCAATCGTTGCTTGAATTCGATGCCCGTCTTTATGAGGCCAAGATTGAAGCGAAGTATGCCTTTGGCCACCCGCTTGGTCCCACTGGTGATTATACCGCCAGGCACCAGCGCATTTATCCTGAACCCATGCTTCCCATGCTCTTTGGCCAGAGCTCTGGTCAGGGCAATGACCCCGGCCTTACTCACGCTGTAATGAGCCAAGTCCGCCTTGAATGCCACGACGGCCTCTATGGACCCCACATTGACAATCACCCCACCCGTCTTGAGCCGTCTGCCGATCATCTCTTGGCACATCCAGTAGACCGAATTCAGATTCGTCTCGATCACGTTCTTGTAGAAGGCCTCGTCAACGTCCAAGAACTTCTTGAAGGGATAGATGCCGGCGTTGTTAACCAATATGTCTGGGCCAGCGCCCGTTAGTTTCTCCCACAGCTCATCTCTGTCTTCCTGCCTCGATATGTCTGTGCGGTGAACATTGACTTCTGCCCCGAAGCTCCCCAGCTCCTTCTTCGTGGCTGCTAACCTTTCATCGTCAATATCCACCAGCTCCAAATCCGCCCCTGCCTCTGCGAATCTGCAAGCGATGGCCTTGCCAATGCCAGCAGCCGCGCCGGTGATCAGAGCGCGTTTTCCCTCCAGGGATATCAGGTCGGGCAATGTTTTCAAAGTTGCCATCACTCTCCTATGATCTTGACCAGGACACGCTTTCTGCGACGCCCGTCGAACTCGCCGTAGAAAATCTGCTCCCACGGGCCGAAGTCCAGGCGACCAGCGGTGATCGCCACAACCACCTCGCGGCCCATGATCTGTCTCTTCAGATGGGCGTCACCGTTGTCCTCACCGGTGCGGTTGTGGCGATAGCGGCTGATAGGCTCGTGGGGAGCCAGCTCCTCCAGCCAATCGTCGTAGTCCTGATGCAGACCGCGTTCATCGTCGTTGATGAAGACCGAAGCGGTTATGTGCATGGCATTCACCAGCACCAACCCTTCCCTGATGCCGCTTTCGCGCAAGCACTCGTCAACCTGGCGAGTGATGTTGATGAAGGCCCGGCGCCCAGGAGCGTTGAACCATAGCTCTTTTCGATAGTTCTTCATGAAAGTTGTGTCCTCCTTTTTCTTATCACAGCCCCGACATCCCAAGCCACAATTGGTAGGCCCCGAAACACGCCAGGGCGACAACTAACATCGCGAGCATGGCGCGGTTCACCTTCGGCCCAAGGTGTCTGGCTGTACCGAAAAGTATGATGATGCCTGCCAAACTGACAGTTAAGGCAGCGTAAAAGCCGGCCAGAAAACCGATCCCATTGGTCGGGGCTTCGCGCCAACCTGCCAGCAGGATGGGGCCGGTGACCAGGCTCCAGTAGATGTACGGGCCAGGGCTCAACACGTTCATCATCGCCGCTCTAAACACGCTCTGCCGCCGGGACGGGATCGCCACCGCGCCCGCTGGGTCAAAGTTGCGCCAGCCAATGAAGGCGTTCACTGCCAGGTAGAGGATAAAAAGCCCGCTGGCGATGTACAAGAACTGCTGCATCCATTCTGGCACCTGGCTCAACACCAACAATACCAGCGCGACGATCGGGCCGTCGCTGATCAGAGGAGCCACGGCTGCCGGCAAGGTGTTTCGCCATCCGTTATTCAATGTTTGCGCTGTGATGTACGTCTGAAAAGGGCCAGGCTGCACAGCGGCCGCAAAGCCGTAGCCAATTCCCTGTATCACGTAAACGAGCATGTTCTCCGATCTAGTGCAACTCTTCCACTTCGCCGAGGGCTGCGAGGTAGTCATTTCGTAACGGGACTATTTCTAGTGACATCCGTTCACTTCGTGCCATACACTTCTAGCAACTCCACATCGGCTTGCGGTGCAACAAGCAGAACGTTGGCCTGAATGTCCTGCAGATGATCATGTACTGCTTGTTCCCCAATGCCCGGAGGGGCGTAGACTGTGAAGAGAGCCTGGCGAGTCTCAGGTGTGATTCGGGTGCGACGGTCGGGACCACAAAGCACACACGAGATGACGCCTTTAGCATCGGCTATCATCATGTCGCCCGGTTTCAGCTCTTGCTCCTCACCGTTGAGCCGGACATAGCACTCACTGCCCTCTGCCACGTCAATCTTCACCGGCATCTGTATGGCTCCCAGATCATGACCCGCCGTCAAGAGCAGATTCTTGAGCTCGGCCACGAACATGACTTCCACAAGCGCTGCCACCCGAGGAATCGGTTTGCCCTTAAAGACAACTGACTCAAGTTGAAGCTGGACGTGATAGGTCTTCTTGTAGCGCTTGTAGTAATCGTTGTACGCCTGGATGGTAGGGAGAGCCTTCAGCGCGGCTCTATCGTAGTCCGAAAACCGGGCTCGCAACTGATTCTCTAGTTCTTCCTTACGTTTGTCAAGGGCAGCGTGACGCTCCGGATTGAGAACATTGCGCATGACCAGTACCCCCACTGCTGCCCCAGGATAAGCTCTCTTCCACGCCTCAGATACTATGAACACTTTGTTGACTCCTTGGTTATCACCACAGCCGCCAGATTCCGGCGTTACGCAGGCATTCTCTGCTTTGCGGTCAGACTTTCAGCGACAAGCAGACGATGGCTTCAAGGCACACCAGTGAGTTGTCGGGCGGCGCTTCGCTCCGAATCCATACGATTCTCATTCTCGCAAGAAATCCACCGCCAGTTGATTGAAGGCCTCCGCGCGTTCGTAGTTGGGAACATGACCAGCGTCATCTATGATCTCCAGGCGAGAACCTTTCAAGATGCGATGCATCTCCCGCCCACAGCGTAAAGGGACTGCTTTGTCTTCCCTGCCCCAGACGATCAAAATCGGGACGTCCTCTTGGCCTAAGCGATGTATCTCATTGCTGAGCGTGTCAAAAAACTTCTGGCGAAGAATCGCCAGCGACGCCTCGGTAGTGCCCCTGATTTTGTGAAACTGCGTGACGTTCTCGAAGTAGCTTTCCGTGAGGCGCTCCTTGTTGTGAATCCACAAATCTCCCAGATTCTTTCTCCTGACCGCATCAGTGCTCAAGCCTAAAAAGAGCTCGCCAATTCCAGGCAGGGTAAAGAACTTGCCTGTCAGGGGCAAAGGATTGGGTATACCGGCTGGGTCTACCAGCAGCAGTTTGTTGACCCTTTGCCTGTGCTGTACGCAAAACATGATGGCGGTGCCGCCTCCCATGGACTGACCCACGAGGGACGCCCGCTGGATGCCCAGGCTGTCCATAAACAGCAATACCTGGTCGGCATAAAGCTGGTAGCCGTAATCCATAGGCTCTCGCGTACTGTAGCCAAAGCCCCATAGGTCAAGAGCATAGACCTTGAATTCCTCGGCCAGCACATCTACGTTGGCTGCCCACAGGTATGAGTCGTAAAAGAACCCGTGCAGAAGGATAACAGGCTTTCCTTCTCCCTTCTCGATGTAGTGCGTCGTGCGTCCATCCAATTCGACGAATTTGCCTTGAGCATATTTCCTGGCCCAAGCGTCAAGAGGCTGGCTGTTCCAACGAATGAACTCAGACATATCCTCACTCCTCGTATCAGAGGGCCCTTGGACCACGAAAGCCGCGAAAGATCACGAAACCCGCGAAACCCCCTTCGCGCCTTTCGTGTTTCGTGTCTTTCGTAACATTTCGTGCAATTCGTGATCCAAATTACCCAACAGACTTGGTCGTTCGACGATCCGTGGGCGGTCAGACTTTCACCGACAAGCAGACGACAGCTTCAAGGCGCACAAGCGAACTGCTAAACGGTGTGTATTTGTTCGAGATGCTGAGCAAGCTTTTCAACGAACACCCTGACCTCATCAAGCTTTATTGACGCAGAAAACCCACTTCTATCATCGAAATCAAGAGCAATTACTTGTCGATTCTTATGAATCGGTCTGAAACGGAAGTGTGCTACCGAATTTCGCAAGTTCCATACTATTCCCCGTAAGGTCTGTGGATGTTGATTCTTGGTCGTTTTCTTGCCGAAGCTCTTAATAGAAGCAGGGGAGATTCCCCACTTGCCAAGCTCTGATATCGGATCAGTGGGAATTCTGTCTATCGATGTCTCCTTGGGAACAATCAGCAACCCGAGAAGGCAGTTTAGAAGAAGAGTGGCATCGTATGGGCCTTTGTATTGCTTGACCAGAGTTAATGTCCTGCGCATGAAGTCACGTTCGAATTCTTGGGAATATTCCATTTAGAACTCCTCCATTTCGAGTCGCCACCGCGGTAGGAGTGTCAGTTACCCAATGGCCCCCGCACAGACTTGTACTGAGCCTCGCAAAGTATCCCGGCGTGCGGTCTTACCGCACCGGGCTCTTCAGATCCAGAGCAACATTAGGCTACTCCTTGGTTTCCCACCTATCTGTCACCTTACCATCCCTTAACATGATTATTGTTACCTTTTCGGATATAGTTACCCTATCTGAAACACCAATCCGAATGCCATTCAGATACTCCAAGAAATAATCTGTAGTAGTGCTACTTGGATCTAGTATCACGCTGTGGATGTTTTCTGCATTTGCGATTTTTTCTGCACCGCTTTGCAAACCCAGAGGACTAACAATAATTCCTCCCGTGGCGCCGGCGTCATGTATCGTGTATGCGAGAGCGCCTACCTTCTCTTGGCTCTGACGCGATGTCGTGTATCTTCTGCATTCGACTATTAGGAAAATATCATCATTGTCAGATACGCCTTTCGCATCAATTTCCCATTCCGTTCCCGAACGATAACCTTCTATTTTTTGCTTTCCCTCGAACTTGCGAAGGCCAAACTCGTTCGCCATCTGCCCCAATAGATATGCCGCTACCTCCTCGTAGGATTCCCAGCTTTTCTTATCCTCTGCCATTTCCCCTCCGACACATCATTGCGAACCATTTGCAACAGGAGTGCCAGTTGCACAACAGCCTTGATTGTTCGACGATCCGTGGGCGTTCTACTTTGCGGTCGGACTTTCACCGACAAACAGATGATAGATTAGCTTCAGGGCACACCAGCGCCGGTTCAGGCCACCATGTTCTGGCTTTGGCTCCTACGTCATTATCTCAGTCATGCAGATTTGCTGACCTTGGTAGGGATTGAAAATTACAAACGGTAATTCGTGTATCCTCACGCGCACATACTCTTGTAGAAAAGTGTCGTAGTTGATGTACTCAAGATGAACAGAATATAGATCGACTAAAGCATTTATCCCCACATTTGCCCTAGACCACCACTTGACCGTGTTTTCTCGCTGTGTCCCCCAATCAAACTCCAGTAGCGCCCGCCGTACTCCCTGCGACCTAACAGCAACCAAACGGTGAGCCAACCGATGGCAATTTGGACACAGCACGGTTAGCAACCGATTATCCCCGCCTTCAGCAGTCGGTATTACATGGTGAACTTGCAACAAAGGTGTAAAAGCAAAAGAGCAAACCTGACAACATCTTTGCTGACTGAAGTAAGCTTCACGCCTATTCGTAATCTCACTACGCTGTTGTTTCACGAAATCAGAATAATTCTCCAAAGCAGGCTCAAAGTACTCTTCCAGACCTTCATCTCGAAACGATTGTGAAGTAATACGTTCTAATGGTCTCAGTTTAGGATACCTATTTCTGAGGTACTCAACATACTGCATTACATCGTTAACAGACAAAATCTTCTTGATGGTATCATCCTTTTGCTCTTTGCGCCATCTTCGAGTTAGAGCACGTACATCTCCCCACACAGTTGCCTTCAAATAAGGTGGGTGCATCTTCCGTCTAAGTATCACCACAGGCTTCTCTTGATCGCTCTGCCTACTCATCAACATGGCTTCACCTTGCAGGAATTTCGCTCCCTCGACTTCTCAATGCCGCGGCCTCATAGACCAATCTCGCCATCCACTGACTTAGTATACCAGATTTCGCCTCCTTTGGCAACACAAAAAAGCCACCTGCGCGGCTAACGCAGGTGGCTTTCCTCATCAAAAAGACGGAGCAAGGGGACAGACGGCGGCCTCATAGACCGATCTCGCCGGCCACGGCTCGACTTGGTGCGAATGACCACAATTTGTGGCGTAGACTTGCTTCCCGAATATTATCCGTGGCGGATCGTGAGATTCTTCCGCTGCGAAAGCCCATGAATGTGCTATATTGACAAACAGTTTGGTTTGGGATATACTTTATCGTGTGGGCTGGCCTGCATGACTCGCTCCAGCGCATCACGGCCCAGCATCAGCAACCAACCACTGGCGATCAATGGACATCTTCGACTATTTTGGGAACCTGCGACGCAGTATTCAGCAAAACCGTACGATTGGTAACCTAGTATTAGCGAAAGGAGTTTAGCCAATGTCCACGTTCATTATTAACGAAGACACTCCCATCCTGGTCGAATTCGCGCCACGGCCAGGCGTGCGCCAGGTCAGCCTATCCCCTGACGACTTGGCGGAGAAGTCGGCGCAAGCGCTGGATCGCGCCATGGGCACCATCCGCCAGATGGCGCAGCGCGTGAGCGCCTTGCGCGTCACACTCCCCGATGAATTCACTCAGGTCGAGCTAGAGTTCGGCATCAAGCTTGAAGCGGAGGCAGGCGCCCTCATCTCCAAGGTTGGGGCCGAAGCCAGCATCAACGTCACGCTGACCTGGGAGCGGAGTGACGCGGAAGATGGGTAACGAGCAGCCCAACGTCCGTCTTCAGAACCTGCGCGACTTCACCGTGCAGATCCGCCGGGCTGCAGATGATGCCATCGTCGGCACGGGCATCGCCGTGACGATGGACGGGCAGGTCGTGACCTGCGCTCACGTCGCGCGGGCGGCAGGTGTGGAGCCCCGAGATGCGAATGACGAGGAAGTGGGGGTGTACTTCCCCCAGGCGCGCGGCGGCGAGGAAAAGGCGCGTCGCGCAACAGTCGCGTGCTGCTTCCCACAGCACGACGACGACGTGGTCTTGCTGCAATTGATCGGCGGCGCAGCCCCCCTGGCCCCGGAGCAGATTGCCGTAGTGGGGAGAGCAGCAGACTCGGCGGGTCACGAGTTCAAGAGCTTTGGCTATCGTCGTCTCGCGAATTACCAGGGCCTGCCAGCCCTGGGTCAGATTATTGACTACGGCGATAAACCTGCTGACAGAGTCTTGCACAGCGATCCGGTCATGCTGACCTCACAACACATTGATAGCGGCATGAGCGGTGCAGCGGTCCTTGATGTCGTACGCAATCTGGTGGTTGGCGTGATCGCGGAGACGTGGGACTCCGGGCGCGAATTCGCGGACCGGGATACTAACTTTGCCGTTGATGCCGTCGTCCTCACCTTCGATCCATTCAACTTTCCCCTGCGAGACGAACCCCTGGACAAGCGCCCAGCCCCCCAGCCCAAAACCGACATCGAGGCAGCGCGGGCGGCGGTGGCACCCGACCTGGGCATCGAGTGGAACAACGCCCCGGCCTCGCTGGAGGAATGGGTTGGACGCGATGAGCTGCTGGCGGCCATCACCCGCGACTGGGCCGACCCGGAGCGCCGCGTGACCGGGCTCATCGGCTTCGGCGGCGAGGGCAAGAGCAGCCTGGCCCGCCGCTGGGTAGACAATCTGCTGGCTAGTCACTCCCCTCCCCTGATTTCGGGGGAGGGGCCGGGGCCTGCCCTGAGCCCAGTCGAAGGGGTGGGGGCTGACGGCGTCTTCTGGTGGGGCTTCTACACCAGGCCCAGCGTGGACGAGTTCTTCGAGGCGGCGCTGGAGTACATGAGCGGCGGGCGCATTGACCCGCGCAAGGTGCGGTCAGCCAGCCTGCGGGCACAGGTCATCGGCGCGATGCTGGGCGCGGGGCGCTATCTCTTCGTCCTGGACGGGCTGGAGGTGATGCAGCACCAGGAGGGCGACCAGTACGGCCTGCTCAAGAGCACCGACCTGCGCCAGTTTCTGAGCTACTTCGCCGCGCCGGAGCACCAGTCCTTCTGTCTGATCACCAGCCGCGCCCCAGTGCTGAACCTGATGGAGTACACCACCTACACCCACCGCGACGTGACCCGCCTCAGCCCCGCCGACGGGCACGCCCTGCTGCGTGAGGTGGGCGTCACAGGCGATGACGCCGCGCTGGACAAGGTGGTGACTGACTGGGACGGCCACGCGCTGACCCTGGGACTGCTGGGCAGTTACCTGGCTGAGCAGCACGGGGGCGACGTGGCCTACATCGGCGAAATCTCCCCGCCGACGGCCGATGAACCCCGCTACGAGCGCGTGCACCGCGTGCTGCGCCGCTACGACGACCACCTGACCGACGCCGAGCGCGCCTTCCTGACCCTGTTCAGCGCTTTCCGCACGCCGGTCGAAGAGACGGCCTTCGAGCGGGTATTCCGGGCCGATATGGGCACCGATGCCCTCAACGCGCCCATCGCCATGCTGGACGACGCGAGATTCGAGGCGATGATCGAGCGCCTGCGCGATTACCGCATCCTGCGCTACGACCCCCACGCCCGCCACTACACCACCCACCCGCTGATCCGCAACCACTACCTGGAGCTCCTGACCGCGGGTGACCGCGCCCAGACCCAGGACGCCCACGAGCACATCAAGGACTATTACCTGGACCTGGCCGGGGACACGCCGCATAACCCCACCCTGGACGACCTGGCGCCCCTGTTTGAGGTAGTGCACCACGCCTGCCGCGCCGGGGCGTATGATGAGGCATACCGTATCCAGCGAGATCGCATTGACCAACGCGACCGCCATGTAGTTGTTTGGCAACTTGGAGCCTATGAAACCCAGTTAGCATTGATGCTCGAATTCTTTCCCGGCGGCGACACCTCTCAAGAGCCGCAGGTGAGCGACCCAAAGGCCAAGAGCTGGATCCTGAACGCTGTCGGCTTCCGCCTGATGAACCTGGGGCGCTTGGGCGAAGCGGTGCCGTTCTATGAGCGTGTCAACGTGATGGATTTGGAGATAAAGGACTGGCACCAGGCCAGTATCACCTACCAGAACCTGGCGGGGCTACACGCCCATCTCGGCGCGCTGGCCGCCAGCGCGGAGGCCGCCCACGAAGCGCTGGCCCTGGCCCGGCGCACGGAGAATAAGAGGGATGAGCGCAATTCGCTGAAGTCGCAGGCGTGGGCCGCCCACCTGCGCGGCGACTTGGAGGCGGCGGGCGTGGCCCTTCAGCAGGCGGAGGTGTTGGAGCAGGAGATCTACTCGAGCATGAACATCCGCTACCTGTTCAGCCTGCGCGGCATCCGCCACGCCGACCACCTGCGGCGCACTGGAGACACAGATTACGCCCGGCGCGTCGCGGAGGCGAACCGCGAGATTTGCGAACGCGCCCGCTGGCCCGAGGACCTCAGCCGTTGCCACCGCATCCTGGGCGATCTGGACGCCGAGCCTTCGACAAGCTCAGGACAGGCTGACCACGAGAGCACCCGCCAGCATCACGACGAAGCGCTCAAAATCGCACGGGGCATCACCCACCGCCCATCACTTATTGAGGCCCTACTGGCGAGGGGGTGGTGGGCTGCGCGGCACTTGCAGGATGCACCAGCGGCTTTCGGCGATTTGAACGAGGCGCTGGGCTACGCCGTGGACGGCGGCTATCGCCGCTACGAGGCGGACATCCGCGTGGCGCTGGCCTGGGCGCACTTGGCGGCGGGCGAACCGGACCGGGCGCGCCAGGAGGCGGAGCGCGCCCAGCGCATGAGCGCGGACATGGGCTACCACTGGGGGCAGGTGGACGCGGCGGAGGTGCTGGCGGCGCTGGATTAGGACAGACGAAGCCTGCCACAGAGAGCCACCTGCGCGATTCGTGCAGGTGGCTCTTCCCTTGCCAAAAGGCCGAAAAGCTATTTGACTTTTGTCTCGCCTAGTGATAGAATGATGTCAGCAAAGTACCATAATCTGCTGACTATAAAAGAGGTGAACTCTATGGAAACAGTAGCGATCCCTCAGATCACTGAACGCCTGCAAAAACTGCCCACTGACAAACTCACCGTCGTGTATGACTTCGTTTCCTATCTGCTCGAGCGAGAAACTGAACAGACGTCGCCGCAGAGGTTTTCAGAGGCATTTCAGACTATGCTGGCATCCGAGGCTGTTCTTCGACGCGACTGGGATCGTCCTGAAGAGGATGAAGCATGGGCCAATTTGTGAAAGGTGATGTCGTCGTCACCCCGTTTCCTTTTTCGGATTTGAGCGCTGCCAAGAGACGACCGGCGTTAGTCATAGCCACGCTTACTGGCGATGACGTGATCCTGTGCCAGATCACCAGCAGGTCCGTGGCGGATAGCTATGCTATCCATATCACGAATGTTGACTTTGCAAGTGGGGGCTTGCCCCGAGACAGCAATATTCGTCCGAACCGGCTTTTTACGGCTGATGCGAACATTGTCTTGTATCGTGCCGGTGTGCTGACCGCGAAGAAAGTCCAGGAAGTCGTGGCGAAGATCATCCAGATCATAAGCGCGTGACAGCCAGTGCACCTCGAAAGGGCCACTTGCGCGATTCGTGCAAGTGGCTCTTCTCTTGCCAAAAGGCCGAAATCTGCTATACTATTCGGGTTGGAGTGTAAGTCATCACTGGAGGGATATGAACCCATCACGTTTTCCCGCCTATCTGGCACTTGGCGTGGGCATTCTGAGCCTGGGCTTCTCGGCCATCTTCGTGCGCTGGGCCAACGCTCCGGGCATTGTCACCAGTTTCTATCGCATGGCCATCGCCACCGCTCTGCTGGCCTGGCCTTTCTACCGACGGGTCAAAGCCACGGGGAGTCTGTCTCGACGGGGGCTGCGATTCGCTGTGCTCGGTGGGCTGTTCTTTGCGGCCGACCTGGCTCTGTGGTCGACCGGAGTCGTCATGAGTGGAGCCACCAACCCGACGCTGCTAGCCAACACCGCGCCGCTGTGGGTCGGACTGGGTGCGCTCGTCCTGTTCCGGGAAAGGCTCAAGGCGATGTTCTGGGTGGGGCTTCTGCTGGCGATGGCTGGCGCAGCCGTCATTCTGGGCCTGGACAGCCTGGGTGCTGTGTCGTTTGGAGTGGGCACGCTGTTGGGTCTGCTGGCTGGTGTCTTCTACGGCGGTTACCTTCTCATCACGCAGCGCGGGCGAGAAACCCTCGACTCACTCGCCTACTTCTGGCCCGCCGCCATCAGCTCAACCCTGGGGTTGCTCATACTATGCCTGGCGCTTCGTCAACCCCTCACCGGCTACCCTGCCTTCGCCTACCTCAACTTCCTCGCGCTGGGCCTGGTGCCCCAGGTCTTCGGCTATCTGAGCATCAACTACGCCCTCGGCCATCTGCCGGCTTCCATCGTTGCCCCAACCATGCTGGGCCAGCCCGTTGTGACGGCCATCCTGGCTGGGCCACTGCTTGGCGAGGCCCTCTCTCCGTGGCAAGTCCTGGGCGGCCTCGCTGTGCTCGCTGGCGTGTACGTGGTACATTACAGCCAAAGACAGGACGCAGATGAACGCTGATTCACGCTGATCTTTTGGTTTTCCATCTGCGAGAATCTGCGTGTATCTGCGTCCACAGTACTTGAGACAAGGAGCCTACTCATGTTCAAAACCCGCATCACCGAACTGTTCGGCATCGAATATCCCATCGTCGGGGGGTGCATGATGCACATCAGCGGCCCGGACTTCGTAGCCGCCATCTCCAACGCCGGCGCGTTGGGGATGATGGCCTCGGCCATGTTCGACACCCAGGAAAAGTTCCGCCAGGCCGTCCGCCGGGCCAAGTCCCTGACTGACAAGGCCTTTGGCGTCAACCTGAGCCTCTTTCCCGCGCTGCGGCCCATTGACAACGACCTCTACGTCGAGGTCATCCTGGAAGAGGGCGTAGCGGTGGTCGAGACCAGCGGCAGCCGGCCGCCAGAGGACATGCTGGCGCGACTGAAGGCTGGCGGGGTGAAGATGATGCACAAGTGCGTCAGCGTGCGGCACGCCGTCAGCGCGCAGCGGGCCGGCGTGGACGCCGTGACCGTCTTTGGCACCGAGGGCGGCGGCCACATCGGCGAGCTGGGACTGACCACGATGGTGCTGGCGCCCCGCGCCGCCGACGCGCTGGAGATTCCACTGCTGGCGGCGGGGGGCATCGCCGACGGACGAGGGCTGCTGGCGGCCCTGGTACTGGGCGCAGAGGGCGTCACCATCGGCACGCGGCTGCTCCTGACCGAGGAGTGCCCCATCCACGAGAACCTCAAACAGGCGCTGGCCGCTGCCACGGAACCGGACACCCTGCCGATACTGGGTTCCCTGCACAACACGCTCCGCGCCTGGAAGAACCCTGCCGCCCTCAGGGTGGCCGAACTGGAGGCCACGGGGGGTGACTTGGGCGAGATCCTGTCCCTCGTGGCCGGCACGGAGACCAGGCGCATGCTCGAAGAGGGCGATGTGGACGCAGGCGTAATCTCTTGCAGCCAGGGCATCGGCCTGGTGCGCGAGATCAAACCGCTGGCCGAGGTCATCAGTGGGATGGTGAGCGAGGCGCACTCACGCCTCGCTCAGGTCGGCAGGCATTCATAGATCTTCTGATAGTTGTGGTAGCGCGTGGCCGACACGGATCCCTGCTGCACCGCCGCCTGCACTGCGCAGCCCGGCTCGTGAAGGTGTGAGCAATCACTGAAGCGGCAGCCCCCTTCCACAGCGGTCATTTCCGGATAGAACCGAGCCAATTCCGCTCGCCGCAGACCGCTCAGGCCAAACTCGCGGATGCCCGGTGTGTCCACGACAAAGCCGCCGATGTCCAGCCTGAACAAGTTCACCTGGGTCGTGACGTGCTGGCCCTCACCACTGCGGTCGCTGACCTCACCGGTGCGAAGCTGCAAGCCCGGTTGTGCGGCTGACAACAGCGACGACTTGCCCACCCCGGACAGGCCGGCCAGCACGGTCATGCGACCGCGCAGCACCTCTCGCAGCTCACTCACCCCTTTGCCAGTGAGCGCGCTAGTGAAGAGCACCCGGTAGCCCAGGGCCAGGTAGGGCCGCAGCGCTGACTGACAGTCCGCCACGTCCTCGGCCAGGTCTATCTTGTTGACGCAGATGATGGGCGATAGGTTGTTTCGTTCAGCGGCGATGAGGTAGCGATCGGTGAGTTCGGGCCAGAAGATCGGATCGCGCCAGGAGGCGACGACGAGCAACTGGTCGGCGTTGGCAGCGATGACCTGTTTCAGGTGACGGTGAAACACGTCGGGCCGGGCCAGGACGCTCCGCCGAGGCAGCACGGCTTCGACCACGCCCTGGGCCGACGAGCTCTCAGAAACGATCACCTTGTCACCGACAGCGACGACATTGGTGAAGCCGGTGTCTTGCGCGGTGAGAGAACCGCGCAGGGCACAGATCAGGCTGCGTCCGCCCAGATCCACGCAGCACAGGCCGCTGCTGACCTCGACGACCACGCCCTGCAAGCCAAGCGGCTCTTCTGTTGTTGGCAGTTCACCATCGGCGCTGGCCTGCTCTTCCAGAGTGGCCAACGCCGCGGTCGTGACGGCCTGGCGGCGCTCTCGCTCTCCGCGCGGCATGACTCGCTCGGCCTGGGGAAGATCGCAGAGCGCATCCAGATCATCGAAGTTGTCCGGCATCCAATTCTTGCGACGCGCTGGTTTCGGTTTACGGTTGCGCTTGATCTGCTTGCGAACCTGACGCATCGTTCTGGAAACTTCTGAATGCCGATGCAGTCTTTCGTTGTTATTAGACAAAGTAAGGTCCCTCCATGAAAGGGTCTAGATCAGTGAAAAACACATTCCCTTCCACCTGCTATATAGGGGCGTCCGCGCCCCGGCTTGGCGGGTCCGGGCCGCACAAAGCGGGGCGAGACGCCCCTCTGTAGCCATTGGGGGTGGAAAGCAAACGAGGCCACAAATACTCTCATGGCCTCGTTACGGACGACTCCAGGCTACCTGGCGGTCACCAGATAACAAAAAGCCATGAGCTATGCGACAACATCACTTCGATCTCGTCGCCAACTCATGGCCGGGTCGTTGGATTATGCTGGTACGCAGAACCCTGGGCTAGGCGCCCCGCTCAAGCAAAGAATGGCGAGCAAGATCAACACAAACGGCAACAACTTGTACTGCTTTTGTCTGGTTCATATTGCCCACCTCCTTTGTTTGATGAGTGATCAGTTTGCTCTACAGGATCGCGTAAGACACGACAATTATAAGTGAAACCCAGAATTTGTCAAATTTGTGAGAAAGGTGTAGCGGTCAGTAGCGGTCAGCGGTCAGACAAAGCTGGCGATTGAAATCGCGCCTGGGGAGCGTCTGCCTCCGCAGACGGGTTAGCGACCATGTAGATGGTCGCCCGGCGCGTTAGCGCCCTGCAGCTCCGATTTCAATCGGTGGCTGGCTTTGTTCAAAGTGCCGTTGACCATTACAAATTTGTGAGAAAGGTGCACGCCCAATGTCTATACTAAAAGCAACCGCCGCTGCTTGTGCCAACATCGCTTTCATCAAGTACTGGGGCAAGCGGGATGTGGAACTGAATCTGCCCGCCAACTCCTCGCTCTCCATGAACCTGGATCGGCTCACCACGGTCACTACCGTCGAGTTCTCCCCCGATTACGACGACGACCTGGTCATCCTCGACGGGCGGGAGGAGCGGGGTGAGTCGAGGCAGCGAATCGTGGCCCACCTGGACCGGGTGAGAGCGATGGCCGGGCTGCGAGCCAGCGCCAGGGTGGTCTCCAAGAACAGCTTTCCCGTTGGCGTGGGCCTGGCCTCATCAGCCTCAGGCTTCGCTGCCCTGTCCCTGGCAGCCAGCAAGGCCGCCGGGCTGGAGTTGAGCCAGAGGGAGCTCTCGATCCTGGCTCGCTTCGGCTCCGGCTCGGCCTGTCGTTCTGTCCCTGCGGGATTCAGCGAATGGACGGCTGGAACTTGTAGCGAGGACTCTTTCGCCAGGCAGATAGCCCCCCCGGAACACTGGGACTTGCGAGACGTGATCGCCATCGTCAGCCGCGCCCACAAACGGGTCGGTTCGACCGAGGGACACGCTCTGGCCCCCACCAGCCACCTCCACCAGGCCCGCGTGGCCAGCGTGGCGGATCGCCTGGCCCAGGCGAAAGCAGCCTTGCTGGAGAAGGGTTTGGCGACCCTGGGGCCCCTCATAGAAGAGGATGCCATCTCCATGCACGCCGTGATGATGACCTCGCGGCCGCCCATCTACTACTGGCATCCCAGTTCCATAAAGTTGATCCACGAGGTACAGAGCTGGCGAGCCGAGGGGCTGGAGGTCTACTTCACCTTCGACGCTGGCCCCAACGCCCACCTCATCTGCCAGGCCGCCGATCAGGCCGAGGTGGAGAGGCGGCTCAACGGTATTGAGGGGGTGATGGAGGTTATCGTAAGCGGGCCTGGGCCAGGAACGCGAGTGATAGAGCCGTGAATTCCATACGGGTGCGTTTCATTTCGGTTGAGGATAGACTTCGGAAGTCTTCAGTTGAGGGCTTTGAAGGCAAAAGCGACTTGAAATCGCCTCAAAAGCCGCTGGATAGGGTGCTCTTGAGACTTCCGAAGT
>SDBT01000524.1_pt1 | contig 60522 bp, 55 predicted proteins | sample 2277101 | NCBI WGS metagenome assembly SDBT01 (sample SAMN10404973, study PRJNA504765) | marine sediment metagenome | isolation source: marine sediment core GS10_PC15, 103 cmbsf | place: Arctic Ocean: Southern Knipovich Ridge | collected 2010 | reverse complement strand
TCCCGGCTCGGGGTGAATGGCAACTGGTGCCCTGTCACGCAGTAAACGTGACATGACACTAGTGTACTCTTTACGGTAGTTTTGCAGAATGGTTGCCTTTTTCAGACTGTAGCGGAAAAGCTGCTGACTGGAATAGTACAGTATTACTGATTGACGCCATAACGTCATAACGTTATTCTTGGCACCATGGAAAACAAATCACGGAGAACCACTGTCTATTTCAGTCCAGCGGTACATCAGCAATTGCGACTCAGGGCTGCTGAATCGGGACGATCGATATCCGACCTCGTGAATGAAATCGTTCTTGATAACCTGGAAGCCGGACCTGAAAGCAAACAATACACAACGTCCTCCTCTCCTACAGGATACGTGCATGAACCGTCTGTCGTGATGCTCGATATCACCGAACGGGTCGAACAGCTGGAACGTACAGTCGGGATCACCGATGAGCATCCTGAATCCGTGAGTCCACCGGATAACCTGCTCACCCTGTCGAGTGTTCGTGAGCGCATCTCTCTCCATGAAAAGAGACTGAAGGAACTGGGAGTCAGGTCACTATCTGTGTTCGGGTCCCTGGCTAAACAGAGATTCAGATCGGACAGCGATATCGATCTGCTGGTCGAATTCGATTACCCCGTTGGCCTCTTTCGCCTCATCGATCTCGAACAGTTTCTTACTCTCGTACTGGGCAGCGAGATCGACCTTGTAACACCCGACTCTCTCCGACCGAAGCTGAAGAACAAGATCCTTGATGAGGCAATCCATGTCTTCCCGATCTGAAGAGCATTACCTGGAAGACCTGATTGATGCATGCGAACGGATTATTCGGTATACAGCTGAGATGACCTTCGGTGACTTCACTGAGGACAGCAGAACAATCGACGCAGTCCTGAGGAATATAATCGTGATCGGAGAAGTCGTGAACCGACTGCCGACGGCTCTTATTGAGGAGAATCCGGGGATCCCCTGGCACAGTATGCGAGGTCTCCGCAATTTTGTAGTTCATGAATATCGTCACATCGATATTTCGAAACTCTGGGAAACTGTCCAGAGCGATATCCATTCGATCCTTCCTGAATTGAATAGACTATCCACTGACCTGTCTCTCTGAGGTATGCTACGATACCGGCGTCACCATTCGTGTCGATTGCGGTAATCAATTCTGATCGAAGCTCATAGCAGGCAGGGGCAGGCGATGAATCAGCGTAACACGGCCAGAGGTATCCTTCCGGTCCTCATATTCCTGTTGACGGGCTGTACCTTCACGACGACTGACTCTGAAGGCGGCGGGATCGAGTTCGAGGTCTCCTTCAGTGAGAGAGCCGGCGGTGAGGCTGTTGACGGCAGGATCATCCTTCTGCTCTCAACCGACAACTCCTCTGAACCCCGCTTCCAGACCGGCACCGGTGCCGGAGCGATCGGCGTGTTCGGCATCGATGTGGATGGACTGGCTCCCGGTGCTGCAGCGGTCGTCGACGGCTCGGTCTTCGGATATCCCATCGAGAGTCTTGACGACCTTCCGAGGGGTGTCTACTACGTGCAGGCCGTGCTCCACAAGTACGAGACGTTCCATCTTTCAACCGGTCATACGGTGAAGCTCCCGATGGATCAGGGTGAGGGCCAGCACTGGAACCGCTCCCCCGGGAATATCTACAGCACTCCCCGGAGGATCTCCATCGATCCATCCCGGCCGGTGCGGTATGAGATCAAGATGAGTGAGGTCATCCCCCCTATTCCCGAACCGGAGGACACCGAGTACATCAAACATATCAGGATCCAGAGCGACCTTCTCACCGAGTTCTGGGGCCGTCCGATGTATCTCGGAGCGCACGTGCTGATCCCCGAAGGATTCGACGATCATCCCGAAGCACGCTATCCCCTCATGGTCTTCCACGGTCACTACCCCTCTGATTTCGGCGGGTTCCGTACCGAACCGCCCGATCCCGATCTTGAGCCCGATTACAGCAGCCGGTTCGGGATCTCGGGTTATAACCTGATCCAGCAGCAGGAGGCGTACGACTTCTACCAGCAATGGATCGCGCCTGATTCCCCACGCATCCTGATCATCGAGATCCAGCACCAGAACCCCTACTACGATGATTCCTACGCCGTGAACTCGGCCAACCTGGGGCCATACGGGGACGCCATCACCTACGAGCTGATCCCCTATATCGAGGAACAGTTCAGGGGGATCGGCGAAGGCTGGGCGAGATTCCTCTACGGCGGCTCTACCGGCGGCTGGGAGGCCCTCGCGGTGCAGGTCTTCTATCCCGATGAATACAACGGCTGCTTCGCGGCCTGTCCCGACCCGATCGATTTCCGGCAGTACTGCCTGGTGAATATCTACGACCATGAGAACGCCTACTTTGAGGGCGGACCATTTCAACGCGTGGAACGGCCCGCCCATCGCGACTGGCTCGGGAATGTCAGTTCCACGATGAGGGATGACAACCATCTCGAACTGGCGCTGGGCACCAACAGCAGGTCGGGTGCCCAGTGGGACATCTGGCAGGCGGTCTATTCTCCCATGGGCCGAGACGGCTATCCGAAGCCGATCTGGGACAAGTACACCGGCAAGATCGATCACGAGGTGGCAGAATACTGGCGTGAGAACTACGACCTGCGCCATATCCTCGAGCGTGACTGGGAGACGCTGGGACCGAAACTGGCAGGGAAACTCCACATCTACTGCGGCGACATGGACAACTATTATCTGAACAATGCCGTATACCTGATGGAGGAATTCCTGGAGGGCACGACCGATCCATACTACGGTGGTGACGTCGATTACGGTGACCGGGCCGAGCACTGCTGGAACGGGGACCAGGAGAATCCCAATCACATCTCCCGGCTCCGTTACAACACGATGTATCTGCCGATGATCCTGGAGCGGATCGCTGAGAGCGCACCACAGGGCGCTGACCTGAAGAGCTGGTGGTACTGATATGATCACTGACATGAAGAGCTGGTGGTACTGATATGATCCAGGTAGAAAATCTCCGGAAAAGTTACGGCGATACGGTCGCGGTCGACGGCATCACCTTCACCGCCGAACCGGGCTGCATCTTCGGACTGCTGGGGCCGAACGGGGCCGGGAAGACCACCACGATCGACTGCATCTCCGGAGTGCATAAACCGACTAGCGGGAGGATCCTGGTCGGTGAGTTCGACATCGTCCGCAGCGCCCGGCAGGCGAAGGCACAGATGGGTGTAGTGCCCCAGGAAGCCGCGCTGTATGAGGAAGTGTCGGCGCGGGAGAACCTCCACTTCTGGGGTGGCGCGTGCGGCTTGAAAGGGGCGGCACTGAAAGAACGGGCCATTGAGGTGCTCGAACTGATCGGCCTCATCGACCGGGCTGAAGAAGCAATCAAGAAGTACAGCGGCGGCATGAAGCGCCGCCTCAATTTCGGCTGCGGCATCATGCACCAGCCCCCGGTCCTGCTGCTGGATGAACCGACCGTGGGGATCGATCCCCAGAGTCGGATACGTCTGCTCGACCTGGTGCGCGAGCAGGCCGCTACCGGTGTGACGGTGCTCTACACGACCCACTACATGGAAGAGGCCGAAGCGCTCTGTGATGAGCTGGCGATCATCGATCACGGCACGATCCTCGCCCAGGGCAGTCTTGAAGAACTGCGGACCCTGGTCGGCGAGAAAGACATGGTCAGACTGTCAGGAACTTTCGATCCCGCGGCCGTGAGCGGAGCCATCAGCGGGAAGCTGCCGGAGGTCGAGATACTGGAGAGCGACGAGGCAGCCCTGCTGGTGTCGATGATGGACGCCGCCGGCAATCTCGCCGCCCTGCTCGGAGTCCTGCAGGATACAGGCGCGGTACTGCGGGAGACCTCGGTCCGTCGGCCGAGCCTTGAGACCCTCTTCATCAAGATGACCGGCAAGGAGCTGCGTGAGTAATCTGCGATATCTTCTCGCCGCGATCCGGAAGGATATCGGGCGGATACTGAAGGACCCGCTCGGGCTCCTGCTCTGGCTCTGCATGCCGGTCATGGTGGGAGTCCTCGTCAACCTGGCATTCGGGGGTGGGGACGGGGAGACACCGACCGCCGAGCTCCTGATCGCTGACGAGGACAACTCTCTCCTGAGCGGTCTGCTGACCGGCGGGTTCGGTCAGGGCGAGATGGCCGAACTGATTCATACACGGGCTGTCACCCGTGCAGAGGGTGAGCGGGAGATCTACCGGGGTCGCGCGACCGCCCTGCTCGTAATCCCTGAAGGATTCGGGGATTCCTTCCTGAACGGTGAACAGGACACGCTGAGTCTGCTGACCAATCCCTCCCAGACGATATTGCCGGGGATCGTCGAGGAGACCCTGGAGATCATGACGACCGGGGGCGGGCTGCTCAGGGAGTTCCTCGGTCCCCAGATCGACCTGATCGCCTCGGGAGAGGAGACAGGAGAAGACCTGCTCGCCGATCAGACGGTCGCCGGGATGGCGGTAGACATCAACAACCTCATGGAGGGGGCAGGCACGTGGCTCTTCCCGCCTGCAATAGCCTTCGAGAACATCTCGGTCGATACAACGGCAGTGACCGAGGCCGGAACCAGCTTGGTGGCTGAAGAGGAGAAGTCTCTCCTCTGGTATTTCTTCCCCAGCCTGCTGACCCTGCTGCTCATCTTCGCAGGCATGACCTTCTCATCCGACATCTGGGAGGAACGCCGGGCCGGCACTCTGCGCCGGGGATTGTCTGTGCCGTTCCCGATGCGATGGATGATCCTCGGCAAGTTCCTGGCCGCGAGCCTGATCATCGTGACGGTCGTCCTCATGGCGGCCGCATTCGGTCGGTTCGTGCTCAATCTCCCTCACTATTCATGGCTGGCAGGGGCTCTCTTCCTCGCCCTGACCGGAGCCACGTTGGTCGCCGGCATGACGGCGTTGCAGGTCCTCTTCCGCACCGAACGCGGCGCGAGCATAATCGTCATGTTCTTCGTGATAGTGATGATGTTCGGAGGGGGGACGTTCTTCCCTCTGGAAGCGATGCCCGAATTCCTGCAAACGATCGCCGTGTACCTGCCGAACGGCTGGGCTCTGATCCATTACAAATCCGTGATCGAAGGCAACAGCGCGGCTGGTGAACTGCTGCTGCCATCGATCATCCTGATCTCGGTCTTCATCCTGTGCTGGACCTTCTGCAGCTGGCAGATCGCCCGGCGCTGGGGGAGCGACCCATCATGATGCGGGGACGATGGAGCAGGATCGCCTTCCTGACCAGGAAGGACTTCTGGTACCTGATACGGGAACCGGAAACCCTCTTCTGGATGTTCCTCATGCCCTTCGTCTTCTTCTTCTTCATCGGCTCCATGGCCGGTGGTTTAGGCGGAGGAGGATCGGGAATAGAAAACCTGGCCTCGTGGGCGCCCGATGAGGGAGTCCTCGTACCAGCCATCGAGGAGCGGTTAACCGATCTGGGCTACACCATCGTCCGCATCGACACGGTCGAGCACATGGAACGGTACAACCGGCAGATCCGGTTCCCCGAAGCCTTCTCTGACAGCGTGTTCGCGGGCATCCAGGCCACCGTGACCTTCCGGCGCACCGATGAGAGTATCCTCGGCGGACAGTACGATGACATCCGCATCCAGCGGGCTATCTATGAGACGCTGGCAGACATCGTCCTGATCGACCGGGATGATCTAGGATTCACCGTCGAATCGTTCGATGCCCGGCGGGAGAGACCCGCCCTGATAGGACTCGAAGTCGAGCAGGCAGGTACCAGGAGAGATCCCCCCGACGGATTCCAGCAGGCGGTGCCGGGAGTGATGGTGCAGTTCATACTGATCATCCTCCTCACCGGCGGATCGTACCTGCTCATCACCGAACGGCAGGAGGGTCACCTCAGGCGGCTGGCGGCCGCGCCGGTCGAGAAGATCGACGTATTCGCCTCCAGGTGTCTCTCCCGGTTGGGGATGGGTATTGTTCAGATCGGGGTGGGATTGACGGCTGGAGCTTTTGTATTCAAGGTCGACTGGGGGCCGCACATCGGCGCCCTGCTCCTGATCCTGTTGCTCTGGGGAGCAGTCGCCGCCGCGATGGGTGTCATCGCAGCGAGTCTGGCGAAGACGGTCAACCAGGCGATTGGACTGGGCATGCTCCTGGCCAACACCATGGCCGCTCTCAGCGGCTGCTGGTGGCCGATCGAGGTGACGCCGACATGGATGCAGAAGCTGGCCTGGATCTTCCCCTCCGGCTGGGTGATGGACGCCATCCACCGGCTGACATCGTTCGGTGATCCGGCATCAGCCATCATACCGCACGTTATCCTGCTGATGGCCGCGACCATCATCCTGGCGTTCATCGGCCGAAAAGTGTTCAGGTTCGACTGATCCCGGATTAGAATCACCGGATCTCTGGCCCGGGTGCCGACTGCGAGGCTTGGACCGAATCAATAGACCGGGGATCGCATGGCACATCCTGTTCAGTGCCGAACTCTCTCCGACGGGAGGGCAACCGGCACGAGCCGGTAACGCACGACCACACTGCTCTCTTCACGGACCTCGGTCATGTAACAGACATCACGTCCGAAATATCTGGTGACACCAGAAAATGGCTGGGTTCCCAGCCATTCACCCTCCGGAGTGAACACATCCCAGTAGAGAGTCTGGTCTTCCGGGCCGCCCCACCGTTGGGAGGGGATATATCTCAGAGCCCAGATCCGACCATGGTCATCGAGGCGAACACCCTCCATCGAAGACAACGTCGCGGGTCGCTCAAGAGCGTTCCAGACTGTCGGCCAGAATTCACCATGATCCCTTCGGATCTGCTCTTCAGCCGCCAGCCACATGGCATCGGTGACATCGGATATCGGGGCATCCCATTCGATCGTCCGGAGAAGTGTCCCATCGATATCGTACAGATCGATGCGGAACTCCCTCCCCTGGCAGACCGCGATCTTCCCTGCCTGCACCCACCAGCTGAAGCGAGGCCAGAAAGGTTGAGAAACGGTGACACCCCGCCCTTCCTCCCCAGCACTGCGCCTGATATTCAGGACACGACCGACGGGAACTGCCGAAATTGTATCCACTAAAGTGAAATCCTGATCGACCAGATCGAGGGACTCAAGTTGCTGAAAATCCGGCGTGAGGGTCGGACTCATGGCCACGAATCGATCAGCCGCTGTCTGAGCTACATTCCAGCTGTGATTATCCCTCATCGAGATCATCTCAAGGGCACCCGTGTCGGGATCTACCCGGGTCAAACGCTGGTTCATCCCGTCGGTGATGAGAATTTTTCCATCAGGAGCAAGACCGTGATCCATCCACGGATTGTTGAACTCACCCGGCCCTTCGCCCCACCTTCCCAGAGTGAAACGGAGTGATCCGTCATCATTGTACACTTTCAGGGATCTGCTACCGTCGTCGAACACCGCCAGCCCACCCGGGACCTCGACGTATCCGCGGGGTGAGGTCAGCATACCTGCTTCACCATGAGTGGGATCGCCGAACACGACCTCCGGTTCCAGCCGGAATGGAGGCGAGTCGAGCAGAGGCCCCCCGGTCGTTCGAGCCACGATGATGTCACCCTCTATCTCAGACACGAAGGTGTGTCCGCTCCTGCCGCAGGAAACAGCGGTTACCAGAGCGCACAGGAGCCCGAGACGGAGGATTTGGAGCATATTCTGGCGATGAGGTCTCATTTCAGAAGAGACGCTCCGGCGAATCGACCGTTCGATCATTTCTCACATTTCCGGTATTCAGGGTCGTACCCGGCTCGAAGACCAGCAGGTGGGCTTCCTCATCGGCGACCGGCAGGTGTTCGACGCCCCGCGGTACGATCATCAGTTCGCCCTCTTCGAGGTCCACATCCCCGTCCCTGAATCGGAGTGTGAACCTGCCCTTTACTACCATGAAGAGTTCATCTTCTTTCTCATGTTTGTGCCAGATGAACTCGCCCTTCACTTTCGCCAGCTTTACCTGACAGTTGTTCACCTCTCCGATGACCTTCGGATTCCAGAATTCGTCGAATCGCAGGAATGCTTCTGACAGATTCACCTTCTGCATGGAACCGGCTCCTTTCTTCCCTCCCTTAATCTTGTCACCCGGAGGACATATGATGCATCACAATTCACCCGGCAGTCGTTAAACAGTAACGAGACGCTTCGGTGAAGGAAGGGAGTGAATGAGAGAGTACGAATTCTATCAGATGGACGTTTTCACCTCCGAGCCCTATCGCGGGAATCCGGTGGCGATCATTCCCGACGCCGACGCGCTGACCCTGGTGGAGATGAGGCAGATCTCTAAGGAGATGAGCCTGCCCGAGACCTCGTATCTCGTCGTGCCCGAGTCGCACAGCTCCCTCTTCCGGATGCGGAGTTTCACACCTGAGGTAGAACTCCCCTGTACGGGGCATCCGGCTATCGGGGTGCTCTGGCTCATGACCCAGCTCGGAAGAGTGGATCTCATTGAGCCGGTCACCACGGTCACCTTCGAACAGAGTATCGGCCCCCTGACTGCCGACATCCATGTAAAGGATGGTCAGGTAGACTACATCATGATGGAGCTGAGCGCTCCCGACTTCATCTGTGACCTTGACGACATGCACAATCTTGCCAGGGGTCTTGGCCTCAACCAGGGTGAGATCACCGGAACCGGACTCCCCGTCCAGGTGGTCTCCGCCGGGATCCCCCAGCTGATCGTGCCGGTACGATCGCTGTCGGCGGTAAAACATCTGGATCCATCCGAGCTGGATCTGGCGGCTCTCAACAAGGCCTTGAAACACCTCGGGATCAATTTCGTCCTGGTGTTCACCACCGAGACCGAAGGAGAGGACACGGATGTCCACGTGCGGGGATTCGGCCACATGCTGGGGATTCCCGAGGACCCCGCTACGGGGACCGCCAACGGTGCATTGGGAGCCTATCTCGTGAAGAACGGGGTTCTGCCGACCCCTGAGCCGACGGTGCGATTCACCTCAGAACAGGGCATCGAGATGGGTCGACCCGGTACGATTATGGTCGAGATCGACCACACCGATGGCGAACCGACCGCTGCCAGGGTCGGCGGCCGGGCTGTACAGGTCCTGAAGGGAGTGATCCAGTTCTGAGTCGGGCGGGATCCAGATTCCATCCGGTGGGTTGTCCGGAAGAGTGGAAAGGCGTGTGATGAGGGAATACGAATTCTATCAGGTCGATGTCTTCACATCGGAGCGATTCAGCGGCAATCCTCTGGTTGTGGTGCCCGATGCTGATGGATTGACCACTCAGCAGATGAAGATGATCGCCGCGGAGATGAGCGTCCCGCAGACGACCTTCGTCGTTGCTCCTTCCGCTGAAGAATCTCTCTACCGGATGCGCATCCTCACCCCCACCACGGAACTTCCCTTCACCAGTCACCCGGCGATGGGGGCACACTGGGTGATGGCGGAACTGGGAAGGGTCACACTTGAGGAACCGGTAACGACCGTGCGGTACGAGCAGAGTGTGGGACTGCTGTCAGCAGACTTCCACGTCAAGGATGGCAGGCTCGACCACATCATGCTGGATCAGTGTCCGCCGGTTTTTCTGGCTGAACTGAAGGATGTCCGCGACCTGGCCAGGGGTCTCGGAGTGAATCCCGAGGACATCACGGGTACCAGACTGCCGGTGCAGGTCGTCTCGACCGGCATGCCGCAACTGATGGTCCCGATGCGGTCACTGGCGGCCGTGCAGCGGCTCGACGCAGCCGAGATGTCACTCTCCTCCCTGGGCAGGGTTCTGAGGAGTCTCGGATCGAATTTCATCCTGGTATTCACCACCGAGACGGGGAGGCCGGATGTGACCGTCCACTCCCGCGGGTTCGGGCATTTCGTCGGCATCCCGGAAGATCCGGTGACCGGTAACGCCAACGGCGCCCTGGGAGCATACCTCGTCCGTAATGGGATCATACCGATCACCGAACCGACGATCAGGTATATCGCCGAGCAGGGCAGTGAGATCCAGAGGCCGGGGACGCTGATCGTGGAAGTCGACCACGAACATGGCCGGCCGAGGGCGGTGCGGGTGGGCGGACAGGTCGTTCAGGTGATGAAGGGGACCTTCGTCATCTGATTGGTCACCTCTCCCGATCAGATTCCCTGATCACGATGAGGACATCCTTGAGGATCGGCACCATCAGTCTGTCCCTCTCCCTTCCAGTCGCCTCCTTGCTCGCGATGATCCTTTCCAGTCTCAATACCTGAACCTTGATACGACCGAGCCGGATCTTCAGGGTATTGCCAGCTTCCTCCTCGAAGGTGCCGAGACCATGCATATGAGTAACAATATCAAACAGTTTCACCGCCTCACCTGCAAACATGGGCGGGTTGATCGTGATCGGGGGTATATACACGCCACCCACACTCTGCAGAGCCTTCAGGATGCCGGGATCGGTGAGATCCCTGAACCAGAGATCGATATCCTGGGTGACGACCGGTGCGCCCTGAAGGGTCGCGGCTGAGAGTCCCACAATCATGAAATCGACATTCTCCCGGTTTAGTTCACCGAGGAATGCGATCTCCTTATTGCTGAATATCGATGCTTCCGGCACGCCGCAGTGCCCTCCTCAATCGCTCAACCGGTTCTTCCTGGAGAAGGATCAACGTATGGCGGATGGTATCACGGTCAGCCTTCCTGTGACGGAGCGCGATCTCTTCGACCCTCTTCTGCAATGCTCTCCCCTTCTGGGTAAGCGAGCCCTCATCGACGAGGAACATTGATGGCGGGACCTTCAGGTAGTCGGCAATAGCCAGAATCGAACCTGGCAGGACTGATTCCCTGCGGGTGAGCGAATAGAAGGCGTTCCGGCTGACCCCGGCGGAATCGAGGAGAGCTGAAATCGTGCAGCCGTGTTCAGTGCTGAGTGTCTTCAACTGTTCAAGATCGATCTTCATGGCCCTAATGTACCATATTATGGTACATTAGGCAAACTGAATCATAACCCTATACCGACGAAACACCTTCAGCCCTCAGTGTTCTCTCAATACCCTGACGACATCGCCCCTGATCTCCAGCACCCTCACCCGGGTGCTCCCGTAATGGGCCGCCATCCCAACATCGATGCACCAGACCCGGCCGTCGCAGAAGGAAGCGACCCCACCCTTCTGGATCGAGTGTCCGACGATCATGCGTTTGACGTCGAGCCGATCCAGAACCTCCGTGAGCATTTCGCTCTCCGTGGAGTCAATTCCATCAGAGAAGTGCCTGCTCCAGACCGGGCTGTTGCGTCCCCGGATCCAATCGGGGCGGGGTATCTCATCCCTCAGCCAGGCGCGGATCTCTGAGTTCATCTCCTCCAGCCCATAGTCGACATGTTCGGGCAGGATGCCGCCATGAACGAACAGGTTCTCCCCTACGATCACGGCCGTGTTCCTTTCGGCCAGGATACGCGCGTAGGGACCGCCGGGTCGGAACGCCGCTCCCCGGGCACGACGTTCCGGCGGCAGGGCCATGACCAGGGAATCGGACACATCAATCTCTATCAGGTTCTCGAAATCCCGGAAGCCCTCCTCGGTGACGTACCGCAGGTCAAGCGCGACGTTCATCAGTTCATGGTTTCCATTCAGGACATGGACCGCACCACCGGCCTGTTCAGCCTCGGCGATCAGGCGGGTAAAGAGTTCGGTTATCTCCGGTTCATCCCCTCCCCGATCAAGCTGATCGCCGGTCTGTACGACCACGAGCCTGCCGCCGATCCAGTGATCCTCTTCATCGATGGCGCCGGCGAGGCGAAGCGCCCGGCGGGTCGCATCCAGGTCGCCATGCAGATCGCCGATCGCAACGACCCGTTCAACGGCCGTGAATCGGGTGGCTATCTCGCCGGTGTCTTCTGATGCGGGAGAGCATCCTGCCGGCAGCAGAACGATCAGAGAAAACAGGATCAGGCCTGAACGTAGCGCGCCGGGATGATTCAAACTGAAGGTGTTCAATTCAGCAACCCGCCGATCCTGGCTCCGATAAGCCGCTCGATGATCCCCCGGAATCCGCGCCAGCCGGTCGACTTGTTCGGAGGCACAGCGGTCTTGTGGGCAATCACCATGTCGAGGGATGGAATGACCACGATCCACTGGCCGTAGGCGCCCTGTCCGGCATAACCGCCGAGCAGTTCCTCTTCCACATCCGGACCGTCCCAGACCCACCACATGCATCCATAGCCGAACTCCCCTCCCCGTCTCGAGTCAGGATGCATCTCCTCCGATGGAGTGACAACGCTGGAAATGGTATGGGTCCACTCCCGGGGGACGAGCTGCTCACCGTCCCAGTTGCCTTCCCGGAGCATGAGATACCCCACACGGGCCATGTCACGGGTGGAGAGGTGCATGTGGTACGAGGGGTAGAGTGACCGGCTCATGTCTCCGGCTTTCCGGTGGCGCCGCCGCTCGAAATCGCGCGCCCCGACCGGTTCCATGATAACGGTCTGGAGGGCGTCGAAGATGTCCACACCGGTCATCAGTTCGAAGGCCGCGCCGGCGGCGTTGAAGTCCCAGTTGCTGTAGAGCATGTATGTCCCCGGTTCCTGTGATCCGCGATCCGGCGCGTCGGCCAGGTTGTCTCCCGGATTGGAGGCGGGGTGGTAAACCCCGGAGCGGGCGGTAATGAGGTCCCAGACCTTTGCCCGGCGTTCGATCGGCAGGAGACCGCCGACATCGTCCATCCCGAGGTCCTCGAGGGTCTTCTGCAGATCGATGGTGCCGTCTTCTACGTAGTTCCCGTAGAGCATGGCAAGGATCGACTTCCGGACCGAAGCGAGATAACTCACCTGTTCGACATCGCCATGCTCGAAGAGGACACGCCCTCCCACGATCACCATCAGTCCGGTCGTGTTCAGATCGTCGATATAATCATGGATCGCTGCCAGCTTGACGGGATCGTATCCCACCGGGGCAGGATCATCGATCCGCTCCCACCGTTCACCGGGAAAAACATGCTGCTGGGCAGCCGCGGACGTGGCCGCCATCGGAATGAACAGAGTGAGGAGGAATACCGCCGGAATCCAGTATCGGTTCCTGTCCACCCTGTTACTCCTGGTGATCTCTGTTGCAGGCATCACGGTATCCTTATCTGATGGTGAACGACAGAAAATCTGAACGAGTTTCCCGGCCCTGCGGTGACTCTGTCAAGCTGGCGGCACGATCTCATGAATGGAAACAGATAGACCGCATATCCTGCTGATGATAGCAGAACATGCGGTCTCTGTAACAGCGAACTACCTGTTGAACCGGTCTACTTCTCCTTGTCCCAGGCCTGGATACCGTTCTTCATCCAGTCGGGCATCGGGGCACCCTTCAGGTAGTGGTCGAAGAACTCCTGCATGCGGATCGTGAAGTCCTTCTGGTTCACCCGCTGGCGCAGACCGTGGGCCTCGCCGTTGTAGTTGAACATCCAGGCGGGTTTCTCCAGCCGCCGCAGGGTCATGATCAGTTCGATCCCCTGGTACCACGGCACCGCCCCATCCTCGTCATTGTGCAGGATCAGCACTGGGGTGTTTATCCTGTCGGCGAAGAAGACAGGCGAGTTCTCAATGTAGCGCATCATCCCGCCGTCCCAGAGGTTGCGGCCCAGTCGGCTCTGGGTGTGCTCGTACTGCATCTGCCGGACCAGACCGCTCCCCCACCGGATACCGCCGTACGCGCTGGTCATGTTCGAAACCGGAGCACCCGACTCGATCGCGGCGAAGATGTCGGTCTGCGTGATCATGTAAGCGCCCTGATAGCCGCCCCACGAGTGTCCCTGCAGACCGATCCGCTCGGGATCCACGAATCCGAGTGAGATGATCTTCTCGATGCTCGGTACCACGCAGTCAACTGCATCACGTCCAGGGTGGCCCGTGCCGTAGTAGATGTCGGGCTGCCAGATGATGTAGCCGTTCGAGACGTAGTAGGAGAGGTTGATCGAGGTGCCCGGCGAGGGCGAGCGGAACCTGTGCACCCCACTGGTGAGCGTCTCGTAAATGTAGACCAGCATCGGGTACTTCTTCGTCGGATCGAAGTTCTCCGGCTTGATCAGGATCCCCTTGTATTCGGCTCCCCAGGCATTGATGTAGGGAATGAGCTCTGCGTGACCCCAGATGAACTGGTCCCTCTGGGTGCCCACATCAGAGATCTTCGTCCACTCCCTGAAACTCATGTCGGTGATCCAGAGGTCGGGGAACTCATAGAACGTTTGCCGGGTGGTGAGGATCGTGTTGGTGTCCTCGGCCTTCTGCGGCCCGCCATAACTGTAGTCACCCATGTGAAGCATCTGCGGTTCGCGGGTGCCCGAGACCCGGTCGCGATAGATACCCGAGGCCATCGTCTCGACATTCGTGGTCCGCAGGAGCATCCACTCGTTCGGCGTAAAGGTCCGCGCGTCGGGATCCATTCTCGTGATACGGAAGCGCAGGTCATTGGCGCGCCCGTAACCCTCGGTGATGCAGCGGGCTTCAGAACCGTCGGGCTTCATCTCCCAGATATCGTAGTGGTCGTATACCAGGATCGTTGCTTCATCGTCGGTCCAGCCGGCGATCCCGTAACTGCCCCTGGCAGATGGTGAGTCATCTTCCCGGTTCCAGACGGGAACGGGCAGATCGTAGGTAAGATTCGTTGTGGTACGCGCAGCCACATCGTAGACATACCAGTGCCGATCGTATCCCCACCAGTAGAGGTAACCGGCCAGGGGAGAGACACTGATCCGGTTGTAGTTTTCCTCCACCACCAGGGTGCGTTCACCGGTCATTGGATCGATCAGGTAGAAGTCGTAGTAGGAAGTGTCAAACGATTCCCGCTTCGTGTAGGGCAGGTCGGTCTGCCCGTAGGCGATCTTCCCGCTCCAGTGCAGACTCACATCGGGCAGGTCCTCGTCTGCCAGCTGAACGAACCGACCGCTGTTGATGTGATAGACCGATTCGAAGGTCTGGTTATTGACCCGGTCGGCGATGATCTTCTGCTTCGGGTAGGGATAGGGATCGTTCCACGACCAGAGTTCGAACTCGGCGACTTCCTCCTCCTCATCCTCTTCGGCTTCCTCGCCTTCGGCCGGCTCTTCTTCGGGCTCAGGCTTCTCCTTGATACCGAAGAGGGCGATCGAACCGTCCTCGGTGAAACTGAGACCGGAGAGGTTGCTCACCGACATGCCGGCCGGGAATCCGGGGGTGGAGGTGTGCGAAACCCACAGTTCGGCTGTGGGATCACCGACCTTCCAGCCATAGAGGTTCCAAGTGGAAGGATCGGCTTCGTAGTCATCACGGTCGGTCAGGAAGGCCAGGTGGGTCTCATCCTTGTTCATCGTCCACCGCTCGTAGTTCCCGACACCGGTCAGGAGCGCCCTGTTCTCTCCCCGACCCGGCTGCATCGTGTAGACGCCGTCGGAAGTTGAGTCCTCCTTGCTCGAAACGATGTAGAGGAACCAGTCGGCCTCTTCGGTGAAGCGGTAACTCAGAACTGACTCGAAAGAGGTATCTGTACCATCGGCCAGAGAGTGGAGTACCAGTTCGGTACCGTAGTCTTTGTCACCGTTCCCACCGCCACTGCCTCCCCGGCCACCTCGGCCCGGACGCCCTCCCGCACCCGGTCGCCTGGCCGGTTGTTCTTCCGCGCCGGCTTCTTCTTCACCCTCTTCCCCTTCTTCACCTTCGGGGGTCGGCGGCTCCTCCAGCAGGTATGCCAGCCAGCCACCGGTCTCGTCAGGCATCTGGAAGTTCCGTACCCGCGGGATCGAGGTCTGAGTACCATCACCAAGGTTGAGGATGATCATCTCACTCTTCGGAAGGTTGGGCCCTTTCCTGTCAGCATCTTCCGCCGCCTTGATTGAATCCTCATGCGGCGCCACGCGGAAGACGAGGAACCGGCTGTCACGGCTGAACCGCGCGCCTGCACCCCGCTCGAACCGACGTTCGGTCGCGTCCCTGAGGGACCGGATGACGAGTTCGCCGTCACCATCCTGCGGAGTTATCTGGTAGGCAACCCACTGACCGTTAGCCGAGATCTGCTGACTTCGAATGCTTTTCCAGTCATCGTAATCGTCGTGGGTCAGGGGACGCTTGCCGCTCTGGGCCAGCGCCTGGGCGGGGTCTAACAGGAGGACGGCGACCATGGCACACAGCGCGTACCGGAGCCATCTGCTCCCGCTTCTCTCGACTGATCGATTCATGAGATTATCCTTGGTGATGTGAGTCAAACGGATGCAGAGGGGACACTAGGCCAAACCATCTCGCAAGGCAAGATAATGCAAGCGAACAGTCATGCCCGTTTCGGCCACTCCTTCACGATCTGCAGCACCTCCCGGACGAAGGCACACTCGCACGCGGCCAGGTATTGTAATGGAATGTGGAGTCATGTGACTTACCGGTTACAATACAATTGATATTTCCGGTGCCGGTGTCGGTACCGGTGCTGGTATGTATCGCAACGACGAGCAACGCGGCTGACGGGAATGCATCGGCGATCGAATACCGGCATAATTACGAAACGATGTACCAGGCTAACAGAAGAGGTTGAAATGAAACTGGGAATGGTAGGTCTCGGCCGCATGGGGGCCAACATGACGGAACGTCTCCTGGGCGGCGGTCACGAGGTCGTGGGATTCGATTTCAGCGCCGAGAGCCGCAAGCGCGTGGTGGATAAAGGAGCCGAGGATGCAGGTTCTCTGGAGGACCTCGTCGGAGGGCTCGCCATGCCTCGTGTGATATGGCTGATGATCCCGGCCGGTGAACCGGTGGATAAGACCATCCAGGCCCTGATCCCGCTCCTCGATCCCGGCGATGTGATCATCGACGGGGGAAACTCGTGGTACAAGGACACCCTCCGACGGGCGGAAGAGCTGCGGGAACACACTATTCATTTCGTGGATGCCGGCACCAGCGGCGGCATCTGGGGCCTGACGGAGGGCTACAGCCTGATGGTGGGAGGCCCCGACGAGGTGATAGAACGCCTCAGGCCGATCTTCATGACCCTGGCGCCGGCACCGGACAGGGGCTGGGGACATGTGGGACCGACCGGATCGGGTCACTTCGTGAAGATGATCCACAACGGGATCGAATACGGAATGATGCAGTCGTTTGCCGAGGGTTTCACACTGCTGGCCAACAAAGAGGTCTTCGGTCTCGATATCCACCAGATAGCGGAGATCTGGCAGGACGGGAGCGTTGTCCGTTCCTGGCTCCTCGACCTTACCGAAAAGGCGCTGCGTGAGAATCCGACCCTTGAGGGGATAGCGCCTCATGTGGCCGATTCGGGTGAGGGGCGCTGGACCGTCTTCGAGGCGATCGATCAGGATGTCGCCGCGCCGGTACTCACTCTTTCACTGCTGCAGCGTCTGCAATCCCGCGACGAGGAGGGCATGGCTCACAAGCTTCTGGCCGTCATGCGTCACGAATTTGGTGGCCACGCGATAAGAGAGGCTGACTGATGACGACCAGGAACGAGATCGAATCTCACCTCTTCGTTATCCACGGAGGTACCGGTGACCTGGCGCGACGGAAACTCTTTCCCGCTCTCTACAAGCTGTTGACCGGAGAGGGCACGAAGGGATCGTGCCATATACTCGGCGTGGGCAGGAAGGACCTGGGTGATGACGGCTTCCGGGAGATGGTGAGGGAATCATTCATCGAAACAGGATCCGCTGCCGTTGATTCGGGTTCATGGTGCACCGACTGCATCCATTACCAGCAGATGGCGGATATTGCAAAAGAGGGGCCGGCACTCGCGCAGCGCATCCGGGAGATCGAAGAGGCATACTCCCTGCCCGGCAATCGGATCTTCTACCTCGCTCTGCCGCCCCAGGCATTTTCCGACACGATCCGGAGCATCGGCGGCGAGGGACTGAATAAAAGTCCGGGATGGGTCAAGCTCGTGGTGGAAAAGCCGTTCGGCACCGACCTGGATTCGGCTCGTGAACTGAACCGGTTGATTCACGAGTACTTCGATGAATCGCAGGTGTACCGGATCGATCACTACCTGGGCAAGGAGACGGTGCAGAACCTCTCGGTACTGCGGTTCGCCAATACCGTATTCGAGTCGCTCTGGAAGCGTGACCGGATCAGCAGCGTACACATCACGGTTTCCGAATCACTCGGAGTCGAGCAGCGTGCCGGTTACTACGAATCATCAGGCGCCTTCCGCGACATGATCCAGAATCACCTCACCCAGCTGGTTACCCTGCTCGCGATGGAACCTCCTGCCAGATTCGACGCGGAATCGATCAGGAACGAGAAGGTCAAGGTGCTGCGGTCGATCGCGGCGATCGAGCCGGAAGATGTGGTGCTCGGCCAGTACACAGCCGGTGAAATGAATGGCGAGCAGGTTTCCGGTTATCTGTCTGAGGAGGGAGTTGCGAACGATTCGACCACACCGACCTTCGTGAACCTGAAACTGGCTATCGACAACTGGCGGTGGAAGGGGGTGCCCTTTTTCCTGAGAACCGGCAAACGCATGCCGAGGCGGATGACCCGCATCGTGATAGAATTCCACCGGCCGCCGATCTCGATGTTCGGATCCCACAGCCTGGTCGAGACCAATCCCAATCGACTCCTCATCACGCTGCAGCCCAACGAGGGGTTCCATCTCCTCTTCGAGGTCAAGGAGCCGGGGGATGAGATGCGGTTGAAGACTGAGGAACTCCACTTTCACTATCATGACGCATTCGAGCCCCTGCCCGATGCCTACCAGACCCTTATCGTCGATGTCATCCAGGGGGATCAGACACTCTTTGTTCGTTCCGATGAAGTGGAAGCCTCATGGGCACTCCACGATCCGATCATAAGAGCGGGTCTGCCGATCCATCCCTACCCGGCCGGTTCGTGGGGACCTCCGGCATCAGATGAACTGCTGGCGAAAGATGGTACCGCATGGATGAACGATTACGACCCCGATTAGAGATATTCTCCGATCTGGAGTCGATGAGCCGTGCGGCGGCTCTTTTCATCGGTGAGCGTCTTCGGCGGGCAGTCGATGACCGGGGACGGGCCTCGCTGGCACTGTCGGGCGGCAGCACACCCCGGCGCCTCTACCGACTCCTGGCATCCGACTCCGAACCGGCACTGCCGTGGGAGCACATCCATCTCTTCTGGGGTGATGAACGGTGGGTTCCCGCCGACGATCCAGAGAGCAATTTCTCCCTGGCCCGGGAAACGATCCTGAACGAGGTCGATCTGCCGCGGGAGAATATCCACCCCGTGCCGACCGACAGCGAAACGGCCGAAGAAGGGGCCGTCAGGTACGAGCAGGTGCTGCGGACCTTCTTCGCTTCACCCGGCGATACCGGCGACTTCTCCACGTTCGACCTGGTGCATCTGGGTGTGGGTGAGGATGGTCACACTGCGTCACTCTTCCCGGACGATCCGGCTCTCCTTGAGGCTGAGCGATGGGTGCTGCCGGTGACATCCCCCCCCTGGCGTCCTCCCCGGGAGCGGGTGACGTTCACCCTGCCGCTGATCAACTCCGCCAGGACGGTCCTGTTCACTGCCTCCGGGAGTGCAAAGCGCGAGGTCGTCAGATCGATCGTGCTCGATCAGACAGGTGGAGAGAAGCGCTACCCCGCCGGGATGGTAAAGGCGACCGAGGATCTGGTCTGGTACGTGGATGAGGAGGCCTCTACCCGGTCGCGACCCTCGCGACCGAACAGTGGGTGACGCCCTTCTGGCTCTGTAACTGATCGGCCAGCTCCTGGATCGCTTCTGCCCTGCCCCTGACCACGATCACCTCGAGACAGTGGTGGTGACTCAGATGCACGTGGAGATTGGATACCACGATGTCGAGTGCGTCGTGCTGTATATCGACCAGCCGCTCAGACAGTTCCCGCTTATGGTGATCGTAGACAAGCACGATCCCGCCGGCTGTTTCACCCCCCTCTTCCCATTTCCGCTCGGCGGAGTACCCCCTGATCAGGTCCCTGATCGCCTCTGAACGGTTCGAATAGCCTCTCGTCCTGATGAGGGCATCGAACTCCTCCAGCAGGTCTTCTTCGATCGAGACACCGAATCTGACCAGATCAGACATCGTTCGCTCCATTCCTTTCAAGTGTCCGGCAGATCTCGCAGTAGAAGTGGAAGTCGAGCCCGCAGTCCCGCAGGAGTTCCCGTTCGGCGGCGATTTCGGCCACCGGCCCCACCGCGACGATCGTCCCCTCGTTGAGTACCGCGACCCGCTCGCAGGCGGCCAGGACCGGGATGATCGACTGGGAGACGATGATGACGGTGGCCTCCAGCCCCTTCACGATTCCGATCAACTGTTCGACCATCGCCGGATTGAGGTTCGAGAACGGTTCGTCGAAGGCCACGATATCGGGTCGCATCGCCAGGACGGTAGCCAGCGCCACCCGCTTGCGCTCACCGTAGGAGAGATGGTGTGAGGAGAGCCCTTCGAATCCCTCCAGGTTCATCTCCCTGAGCGCCTCCCTGACCCGCGTCGCCGCTTCATCGTTCCGCAATCCCATGTTCAGCGGACCAAACGCGACATCCTCTTCCACGGTGGGATTGAAGAGCTGGTCGTCGGGGTTCTGGAAAACGAGCCCCACCTTCTGCCGGATCGATGAGAGGTTATCCTTCTCGACGATCGTATTCCCGATCACCACGCTCCCCGATCGGCCGAGCAGGATCCCGTTGAGGTGAAGCATCAGTGTCGATTTTCCCGCCCCGGAGGGTCCGATGATCCCGAAGCGCTCACCCTGCCGGATCTCCAGTTCGATCCCGGAGAGCACATCTCTGCCCTCCTCGTATGAAAAGGTCAGATCCCTGATCGAGACCGCCGCCGTTTCTCCTCCCGTCATCACCTTCGATCTCCTTTCCGACACGCTCACGCCAACAGCCTTCCGGCCAGGAACATCGCGGGTACAAGTACCACAAACAGCAGATCTCCCGCACCCAGCCGCAGATCACTCGTCAGGGGGAACTCACCGGTAAAACCCCTCGAACACATGGCGTTATAAACCGTCTGCGACCGTTCCCAGCTCCTCAGGAAAATAGTCGCCGCCTGGTTCCCGTACGTCCGGAACCTCCCCACCCGCAGTGAGCCCGGTGTCCGGCTCAAGCGGGCCCGCGACGTCCGCATCACCTCATCGGAGAGAATGAAGGCATACCGGTACATGAAGGCCGAGAGCACGCCGAGCAGGGACGGCATCCTGAGCGCCCTCATGCCTTCCAGCAGGCGGTGGAACCGTCCGGTGGAAGTGAGCAGGGAGAGGAGGATCACGGCCGCATACGCCTTCAGGATGATGGAGATCGCCACCATGGTCCTTTCGTCATTCACGGCGCCCGTCACCCGAGACGGGTCGGATTCACCGGTCAGCAGCATCATCCCTGCCGCCATCAGCACGAAGGGTGTGATCAGCACACATCGCCTGAGGATGTACGGGAAGGGGATGCGACTGAGAACCTGCAGAATGGCGAGGCCGGGATAGAAAAAGAGAAAGGGGGTCAGCTTTCCCGGCGGCACCGACACGACGATGAGGAGGGCAGCGGTGAAAGCCACGATCTTTACGCGGGGATCGAGGTTATGGAGCGGTGAATCGAGATCTCCGTATCGGTCAAGGAAGGTGTGCTGCACCGATCACCCTGCCTTCAGCCGGCTCGCCTGAGGTTCACAACCACGATTATCACGACCAGACCGGCCAGAGCGACGAGGCCCATGACCGGAAGAGCACGCCCATCCTCCCGATCGACCGTGATCTCCTCCCGGTCTCTGAAATCCGGAGGGAGGGAAAACACGGCCTCTTTCCTGTGTCCCATCCCGTCATCCACAACGAACCGCCACTCCCCCGCCCTGTCGGGAACGAAAGCGAACAGTCCGTTCACGTCAGTTTCCCCTCTCTGATGGGCTTCCTCACCATCGTTGGGAGAGTATACCTCCACCACCGCGCCGGCTACCGCTGCCCCCCCCGACCAGGTACAGGTCGCGATGAGCGCGGGTGCGCGCCACTGGATCCCGACCTCGATCCCGTGCCGGGGAGCGAAGGCCGCAAGTAACAGGACCATGACACAGAACAACGGCCATCTCTTCATTATCCTGCCTCCAGGAGTCTAGTGCCCTGTCACGCGACAAACGTCGCATTCGAGCGGCGACGAATCCCGACCGGCTGTGTTGCGTCTCCTCGCCATAGCCACCGCTATGCCTCGTCGCCGCGTCTTGCCGGCCGAGCCCGGCATCACTCTCGGTGCCGACGTTTGTCACCTGACATGACACCGGGATTCGCTTTCTGAAAGAAGTTCACGATCGTCAGGCACAATCCCCCCTCTATCACCGCGACGATGGAGTAGACGGAGACTATGAAGAGAGCGCTCCTCCCGTAGCCGGTTATCTCGAACTCCAGTGCCATGAGGAACGCGGGCAGCAGAATGCCGAGGAACCCGGCAGTGAACGCTCTGATGCCGACCGGTACACGCGGCATGCGCCACACCCCCCACGCCAGCAGCGCTCCCGCACCCATGTTGATCGAGTTGATCCCGAGTGAGATCAACCCCCCATGCTGGAAAATCAGGGACTGGAACAGGAGAGCTGTGAAGATGACGGGAAAGGCCCTGATGCCGAGCAGGATACCCGCGATACCGATGAGGCTGAGGTGGACCGAAGTCCCCGCCAGGGGGAAGTGGATGAGTGACACGGCGAAGAGCGCCGCTCCGACGAATCCCATGCGGGGAACATCGTCAGGCCGCGTGCGCCGACTGAAGGCATAGAGCGCTCCAACCGAAACCACATCGGCTACGACACAGATCTCGGTGGCGATGATACCATCAGCGATATGCACCTGGTGGATCCTCCTGGGCCGACAGGACCTGTTGGTGGAACCTGACCGGTTTGTCGGGAACAGGGTGCCCGGCCAGGAGAGAGGATACAACAATATCGTGTTACGTCTATAATAATTGTGTTACTGAAGGATCTTACCGGGGATCGTAGTGGAACGATTCACCCCAGGTCATGACCAGGAGGGGATAGTTGGTCAGGGAGAGGCGGTCCCAGGTCAACCAGTACGGTTCACGATGGTCAACAGAATGCCCCAGCTCGTTCTCATGCCCTGTGATAACGAGCTGTGGATCGAATCCTCTGGTGAGCCTGTCGATATCGGTCGTCCAGCAATTGGGCAGGAGGATATCAACGGAGTGATGCAGGGAGACTTCATCGATCCATGAGAAATCATCCCGGTTTGACTGATCACCGGTCTGGCAGATGGAGATCCCTTCAGGCGTCATGATCAGAAAAACGCTGTTGGGAATATCCGCTCCCTGATGACCGGGATAGACCACCACCTGCAGGTCAACCATTCCCCCTCTGACCGAAAGAGTCTGTATCTCGTGGGCTTGAGGAGTCAGATGAGTGATCGAGCCATGGAGGGTGGAGTCAGCCCATATCTCGACGGGAGCAACCACCGGTCTGCCCCTGTCGAGAAAAGACTGTGCTACCCGATAGTCGGCATGATCACGGTGCCGGTGACTGATGAAGAGCACATCGCACTGATCGATGATCCTCTCCATGATGTCATCAGGCAGGGTGAACTCATCCACCCCGGCCGATGTACCCCGCACCAGATCGAATCCGATTGTAACCGAACTCGTTCGTGCCACGAATCCATGATCGTACAGTTTCCAGATCATGCTCCCGCGGGTCGGTCGAGTGGATTCCAGTTCATCGGCCGCCTGTTCCATGGCGTCATGGAAGAAGGCCTGTACCGCCGGTCTCTCGGGAGCGCCCGGCTCGTGGAACACGCCATCGAGCAACAGCAGGGCCATGCGCCTGACAAGGGATTCCGGTATCCGTGGAGGGAACCGGATGAGTGCCTCTTCCACCGCCTCGAGGGAGACCTCTGCCTGACGATTGTAGAAAGCGTCAAGATCACCCCAGTAGTTCCTGTTGGGATCGACTTCCCGGGTCTGGGCATGGAGGGGTGCTCCGGACTGCGGCAAGAACACTATCAGGGAGAGAAGGATGAATGTGATCCGGTTCAAGGAATCCCTCCAAGCAACCCGCTTCCGATCGCCTGCTGAAGCGTCGTCAGCTCCGGCAGATCATCGATCACGTATGCCTGCCGGTTCCCCATGCCGAGGGCAAAGGTGATCTCTTCCTCGGTAAGCATGCGCCGGATCCTCAGGGTGATGATGTCATCGGGTCTGGATACGGCGACGATATCCTGAAGATTGCCGACCAGGAAGGAACCGTTCACGGCCAGGATGCGATCACCGCGGCGCAGACCGGCGCGGGCCGCCGGCGAGTGCTCCTCAACGGTCGTAACCACAAGCGCCTCAGGACCTTCCGCCTCGGTTCGGAACCCGGTGGCGGCCACTTCTTCCACCACCATCCTGAGATCCCATCCGGCCAGGGCCAGGATCGTCTCGAAGGGAAGTTCCTCCGTTCCATTCACGTACCGTTCCAGGATCGGATCGAAGTTCGATTCGACCAGCGCTCCCGCGGTCTGCACGATCGCTTTCGATCCCTCGTACTCCCTGTTCTCTGTTCCCCCATACCAGCGGGCCAGGAATGCCATGAGGTCATCAAGTGACCGGCGGTTCTCGGTCGCACCGCGCATCTCGAGATCGAGGTAGAGAGCGAGAAGGAATCCCTTGTTGCGGTGATCCACGCTTCTGACGGGGGAGCGGTACCAGTCGCCATCGCGGTACCACACTTCCTCGGAGGCACGGGCCAGGGATTGAGAGATCCGGGCCGGGGTGTTCTGCAGCTGAGCGATCTCGGAGGCGATCCGCTCGAGGAAATCCCCGGGAGTTTTGAGTCCCGTACGGGTCATGAGCAGTTCGGCGTAGTAAGCGGCCGCGCCGTCGAGAAACCAGAGGCTCTCGTCAACGGGCGGTGTGGTGAAATCGATCTCTTCATCCCGGTCCGGCTGTATCATGCCACCCAGCCATGCGTGCAGGAAGGCTTCGATCGAAGTCTGCAGGATCGATTCCACGCCTGTTTCACGGGAGTGCAGCCCCCAGTGAATGGCCGTTGAACCCGGGTATCCGACCGCCTCGTTCGCCCTGCCTTCGCTGAAATGGACCGTGAAGAGATAGGAATCGGAAGGGGGGATACCAAACAGATCAATGCACTTCGTGACGAGCCGTTCGAGCCCCTGCTGATATCCACGCACATTGAATCCGGGAAGCGCCCCGTCGAGGACAATCCTGACATTCATTTCACGCGCCGTGAAGAACAGCTCCTGGAAGCGGGAGGTAAGGATGGGGGACTGGACCAGCTGGATATAGGAATCGGCACGGAATACCGCCGGATCGAACGTCGGTTCGAGTGGAGCCGCCGCGGTCCATCCGGGCGGCATCTCCAGACCGACCGTGACCGGCGCATCCATCAGATCGGGCAGGTACATGAGCACCGCTGCCGGGTTGAGAAAGGCGTGAGAGCCATCCAGCTGAGCGGCATACGGTGAGGGTTCATTCGCATAGACGGTGTACCGGATGTACGCCTCCGCCACGCTTTCTGTTGAGATCAGCCACTCTCCCAGCGCCGGCTGGCTCACATCGAGAACCTCGCCCTCATCGCTCTCGGCTGAGATCTGCATGATGTACCGACCGAAGTGGCGGATCCGGTGCCGTCTGGTCCAGGAGGGCATCACAAGCCGAACGTCACGACGGTTCAGACCGGTCAACCTCACGGTCACTTCCATCAGATGAGAATCTCTCCGGGTAAGATCGACATCATAGGTGATATTGGTGGGTCCGGCCTGTATCGCCGGCATCGTGCCCTCGGGAGGGGCCATAACCGGATCCTGTGCTCCGGCGGGTCCGGTGAGTGCGACCAGCATGAGCAGGGCATATCCGCTTATTCGTATTCGGCGATTCATCAACCTGTGATTGTAGATGTGGTATCGGGAAAGGACAAGACCCCCTTCAGACATCAACGCCGGTCCACACATTGCAGACCGGCGTCGTTGGAAACGAAGACAGATCCCGCGGTTTGGGAGTGAAGGAGAGATCGCGAGCGGTGAGTAATTCCTGTTCTCACCGGGATTCGTCTTCACCTCCCTGACGCAGTCTGGAGAAATCCTGTTTACATCCCCCCGAATATTTCCTCCTGCTCTCTGATACATCCGGTAACCTGCTGCCGCTATTCTTTATACGACTCCGCCATCCCGGTCAGAAGTTCGACGAGTGATTGCCGGAACTGCAGTGGTTCGATGATCTCGGCGGCTTCTCCATATGACAGCACACGCTGCAGCAGCCAGCGAGGACTGGAAGTATGGTAGGAGAGCATGACCGATCCATCCTTCCCCACGCGCCCCCTGCCCTCCTCTTCGACGACCAACCGGGCAGCCGGCGCGAGATACCGGACAACGATCTTCTCCTCCGTCTCTGTCTCGACATAGACTCCGTGCACGAAATGATCCTCGAGCCGGAAATCGTCGGGTACCTCAAAATGCTCACTACCCAGTTCCGCCGATCGCACGTGATCGACCCGAAAAGTGCGTATGCCTTCAGCACGTTCACAGAACCCCACCACATACCACTGCCCGTCGCTGTTCACCATTTTGTAGGGAGAGATCATCCGTTCGGAGATCGAACTCCTCTGTTCGGTGAAATATCTGATACGCACCTTTCTGTTCTCGTGCACACCCCGTTCGAAGGTACTGAAGATCTCTGCCGACAGCGCCGGCGGTGGTTCAACACCGATCTTCCCCTTGAAAGCGTTCGCCCACCCGTCCTTGCCGTCCTGGACGCCCGTGATCGTCCGGTGAGCGCGCGCAAGCGCCTTCGTCTCCTTCGCGTCGGTGTGTTCGAGCATCAGCGATACCGCGGTCCGGAGGGCCATCAGTTCACCGGGGGTGAAGGAGAGCGGGCGCTTGAAGTGTTCCCCCGCCCAGATATGAACCCTGCCATCTTCAATATAGGCGTCCATGACCTCGGCCGAGCCGAAGGGCCCGTAACTGCAGTTCGAGAGGGCCTGCAGGTCGCGCAGGAGTTCCGCCGGACGAATCTGGAACTCTTCCGAGAGTTCCATCAGGGACACACCCTGGTGTTGCAGCAGGTAGGGGATCATGCCCAGGATGCGATTCAGCCGGTCGGCGCTCGACATCAGGTGGTCGCCTCCGCTTCGGGGACATGCCGGTCGATCACCCGCTTGATAAGAGCGCGCATCTCCCTGCGGAGTCTGCGCGGCGAGAGGATCTCGACTTCCCCCTGCTGTGAGAGGACCCACCGGCAGAATGCGGCGTCATCCCGCACCTTCATCACCACGACATTCCGGCGTTTCGAGGGGAAGGTCACATCGTCCCGACCCGACCACCGTGCCTTCGCCTGCTGGTACTGCGCTCCCGGCATCTTCACATCGACATTCGTGGGCCTGGCATTGGAGTAGTCCCAGGTCTCCTTACCCATGTAATCCTTCAGGGAGAAGTCGTTCGGGATCGTGTAGTCGGGCGTATCGAGATCTCTCTGGTTCATCTGGATCGATCTGATCCGTTCGAGACGGAACTGCCTCAGCTCCTTGCGGAGACAGCACCACGCCACCATGTACCAGCCGCCCCGCCGTTGAACCAGGGCGTATGGGTGGACCTCCCGTTCGTTCACCGAGTCGCTGTGGAGGCTGTAGTAGGTCATCTGGAGGCGCTTCTTGTACATGAGAGCCTCCGCCACCGTTTCCAGCTCCGGTGAGGAGTAGTGCCCGGAGTAGAAGAACGCCATGGAACCATCCGCCTCCTGGCCGCAGGGTGAGTCGAAAACCAGTTTACGCAATACCGATTTCGCCTCACGGGCCATGCTGAAGCCCTTCATCTCGGCCAGACGCCTGACCGCGACCACGAGGGCCCTGATCTCCTCATCGGTGAAGGCGAACCTCGGCAGGTAGAACCGGGAGCGGTCGAGCCTGTACCCCATCAGGACCTCACTGTCGATGGGAACAGTATCGATCGGCACGCCCTGGTCGCGCAGTTCCTCCTTGTCCCGTTCGAACTTGCGCAGGATCGACTTCTCATCGACTCCGCCGACCGGTTGATATCCGGGCACTTTCAACCGGATCTCATCCCACGTCACGGGAAAGCGATGATTCAGCAGGTATGCGATGAGGTTGAGCTGCCTCAGATCCTTGTTGGTCTTTTCGGTCATCTCTATCATTTCGAATCGCCGGCCTGACCGTCCGGATCATCCTCGGGAGGATCGAAGAAATCCCAGACTTTCTGCAGGAGCTGTATTGCCCGGTCCCGATCGACTTCCGGGACGAATATGGCTTCCGGTTCGACCCCCGGTCCGATCATCTCTTCAAACTCTTCAGCCGGGATCAGCACACGAATCCCCTCCTCCGACAGCACCTTGCGGACAAGCGCTGATTCGAACGTGTTGCGTGCGGTATAGATCTTTATCAGGCCGCCCTGGGCGTCACCGGTACCTGACATCGTCGCCCTCCGATCGATCATCCGGAACATACCACTGCAGATCAGTGCCCTGTCACGCAACAACCGTAACATGACATTACGTTAGCGCGCACTCCCCCTCAAGCCGATTATCCTTCCTTCCGCACACCTCCTGTTCTAGTCTTTTGCAATCATGTACGAGTGTCTCTCTTGCAGCTACTGTTACGATCCCCGGGAGGGAGCCGTTCAGCAGGGGATCAGTGCGGGAACGACGTTCGATGACCTGCCTGATGACTTCACCTGCCCCTCCTGCGGAGAACCTCGCGACGGATTCATTGCGGTTTCCCCGAGGAGATTCAGCTCCTGACGGGACGTATCGATTGAGGAGGAAACTTCAGTGGCACAGGAAGAGTGGAAGGATACCGGTGGGTATGATCTCGACCGCAAGGATGACGGACTCGAAATAATCAGTGATGGATATCGGAAGTACCGTCAGCCCGACGCCATCGATCCCGAGGAAAAAGCAGCCCGGATGGCGAAGGCTCGCCAACGCTTTCTCCTCACCATCGCGGTCTTCGGCGCGTCCTTTATCGGGCTCATCCTGCTCAATCCAGGGGGGGGCGACGAAACCGACGAGGAACGCCTGGCGGCGATCACGACCCTCAATGAAGCCAATTACCTCTTCGCGATGGAAGACACATTCGCGGTCGGGCACATACAGAGGCAGTTCGGGGAGGCCGGTACACAACTCCAGTTCTATGACGGTGTCGTCGCCAATTATCTCTTCCTCAAGCGCCCCGTCGAGATCTGGGTCGGCATCTCACGCCTGCAGGAACTGGCCGCAGAGGCGTACTCACTGCTTCTCGAGGAGACCAACCCCGAGCTGAATCCCGAATCAGGCTGGCGGGTCCAGTCTCAGTTCGAGCGATCCGGGCGGATGATCACCCAGGTCGTCGGCAAGGGACAGCGGCACTATTTCTACAACGACAGCAACATGCTCGTCTGGGTCGCGGCCGACTCCATTGCAGGCACCTTTGCCCTCAATGCGGTACTGAACACGAATATCAGGGACTGGCTCGACAGAGTCAGGCAGGGAGGCGGATAAGTGTACCGCTCCGTAATTACGGAACGGCACACCCAGAAGAATCCCCATCCGGATACCCGGACGGGGATTGCGAAAGAACTCCAGCCCGGAAAACCGGGCATGGATCATGAACTGGTGGAGATAACGGGGCTCGAACCCGTAACCTCCGGCATGCGAAGCCGGCGCTCTCCCAGTTGAGCTATATCCCCCGATTGAATCGTTACGTAACCCGAATATGACCACGACCCCAACCGCTGTCACTCCCATTATTGAATGGCATGCCCGATTCGGTTCCGGAAGACAACCATTTTGACGTCGGTCGCCTGGCACAATATGTTGCACGTTGCTACAACGGTGCTACAAATGTCTGACTGTCGCGGGAACCGGTACTATTCAAGCGACAGGCAACCATGACATCCTGGAGGAAGAGCTTTGTTATATTCCGTCAGACGCAGAAACCTCAGAACCTCCGGGCTCAAGATCTCCCTGGCGGTTCTCGCGATCGCTGCGATCCACCTCACCGGCATCATCCCGACCATCGGGGACGCGCTGGCTTCTCCGGCTACGGATGTCGTCACTTTCCAGGCAGGCCCGGAGCAGATCGAAGCCGCTCCACAGACAGAGGGCGGACTCGTCGACTTCAATCTGGCGAAGGAGAAGGGTCTTATCTGGATGTACCTGGCCGCGTTCCTCGGCGGGATACTGGCCAGCCTCACTCCGTGTGTACTGCCCATCATCCCGCTGACCATCACGGTGATCGGCGCCCGGGCCGCATCGAGTCGCGCGAAGGGATTCAGCCTCAGTCTGGTCTACGTTCTGGGAATCGCGTTGATGTATTCAACCCTCGGGGTGGTCGCCGCTTCCACCGGAGCGCTCTTCGGCAGTCTCTTCCAGAGCAAGCTCTTCATCGCCATGGCAATAGCGATCTTCACCCTGCTGGCCTTCGGACTTTTCGGCGCCTACGAACTGCAGCTTCCCGCCGGTATCCGGAACCGGCTGATGTCGAAACAGGGCCAGGGATGGTTCAGCGTGTTCTTCATGGGTATAATCGCCGGGCTCGTGGCGAGCCCCTGCGTGGGACCGATCATCGTCGGCATCCTCGCCTTCATCGCCCGGACCGGCAGCGCAATATTCGGGTTCACCCTCCTTTTCACTTTCTCGATGGGGATGGGTCTGCTCTTCCTTGTGGTCGGCACCTTCTCCGGAGAGATCAAGAAGATGCCGTCGGGCACCTGGATGACCGCGGTGGAGAACTTCCTGGGCGTGCTGATGCTGGCCGTCTCCTTCTACTATCTCTCGATCCTGCTGGAGCCGTTCGCCTTCGCCCTGGTCCTCGGCGCTACCCTCGTGATCGGGGGCACTTTCATGGGAGCGTTCCTGCAACTTACGGGAGAGAATGTGGGCTGGTTCGTGAAGGCGCGGAAGGCGATGGGTATCCTGCTGGTTGCTTCCGGACTGTACTTCTTCGTGGGAGCGCTCATGACCAATGGCACGATCCTCCCCTCGATGAGTGGTGCGGGTATATCGAGCAGCGCCGGCGGAGAAGAAGCGGGTGGAGGCATCGCCTCAGCTGAGGCGGGACTCGAGTGGGGTGATGATGTGGACGCGGCCCTGATCCTGAGCGAGATCGAAGGCAAGCCGGTGATGATCGACTTCACCGCCGACTGGTGCGTGGCGTGCAAGGAACTCGACCACAAGACCTTCAGCGATCCGGCCGTGGTGGAGGTGTTGAAAGAATTCATCCTGGTTCGCGTGGACCTCACCGACAACAATAACCCGAAGAACCAGGAGTACTATCCGCGGTACGAAATATACGGCCTGCCGAGTGTGACGTTCATCACGCCATCGGGTGAGATACTCAGTGACCAGAAGGTAGTCGGGTTTGTCAGGGCGGACCGGTTCCTCGACACCCTCAATGCCGTTCTGGAGGCATCGAAGATCCTTGTGCCCTGAGTCAGAAGTCCGTCGCATAATCGAGGAATCCGCTGCGCCGCTCCGGCCAGGCGCGGTGACGAGGCATAGCGGTGGCTATGGCGAGGAGACGCAACACAGCCGGTGCTGATGCAGCGGAGGATGAATTACGGCGGATTTGTGATTCAGGGCACTGGTGCCCTGAGTCAGAAGTCCGTCGCATAACCGAGGGCTCCGCTGCACCGCTCCGGCCAGGCGCGGTGACGAGGCATAGCGGTGGCTATGGCGAGGAGATGCAACACAGCCGGTGCTGATGCAGCGGAGGATGAATTACGGCGGATTTGTGATTCAGGGCACTGGATTGATGTAGAGAGATTGTAGACAGATAGCGGAGGTCATCCGTCATCCCTGCGAAGCGAAACAGGACGCATTCGTGACCACGACGCCCGACCATGAGCATGCTGCCCTGCCGGCATCCTACGAGGAGCTGGTGGAGGAGTACGGCAGACGCGTACTGTCGATCGCCTACGATTACGTCAAGGATTACGATGCCGCTCAGGATGTGGCCCAGGAGGTGTTCATCCGTGTCTGGAAGAAGGGAAGTGAATTCCAGGCCCGCGCGAGCATCTTCTCCTGGATCTACCGGATCACCGTAAACCTTGCCATCGATCATATCCGCAAGGCGAAGAGCCGCGGAAAACTGTCAGACAAGGACGGCGATTACAGGGAACAGTACCTGACAGAACAGGAATCTGGATCGACCGACACGGCGCCAGGGCTGGAGATCGAGCGGACCAACATCCGCGGACGGATTGATGAGAGTCTTGTCGTGCTCTCTGATCATCAGAAGCAGGCATTCATCCTCCGGTACTACCAGGAGATGCCGATCGACGAGATCTCGGCCATCATGGGCTGCAAGGAGAGTACCGTGAGGCAGCACCTGTTCAGGGCGACGCACAAGCTCCAGGACGAACTGAGTGACCTGGCGGAGAAATTCGGACTGAGTTCCACGGCGAAGGACAGCGGTTAGAACCGCAAGGTAAAAAAACGATGCATGTCGAAATCTACATAGATGAGTATCTGAAGGGAGAACTGCCCCGCTCCGAGGCTGAGCGGGTAGCTGCTCATCTCTCCGGGTGTGACCGATGCCGGCGCCACGCGGAATGGCTCAGGAGTCTCGACACGCTCGCTGACACCGCGCGGGTCGAACCGCCCGCTGAAGTACTGGCCGGACTCGGAGCCCGTCTGTCCGCTATCCCTGAAGGGATCGATCGTGAAGAGATCGACAGACGATCCAGACGTGAGAGGACCACTCCATTCGTAAAGATGCCCGCATGGCCGGCTTACCCCACTCCCCTGCTGAAGACCGCCGCGGTGCTGCTCCTGGGAGTACTTGCCGGATATGGCATATGGGGTTCGCCGTCTCAGACAGGCACTGATGTCAAGTCTCAGATGTTTGCGGAGGCCAGGAGGATGGAGGCGCCGGCTCCTGCGGGATCGGGCCCCGAAGTCATACAGGCCTCCCTGCGCGCCGCCTCTACCGAGGAGCTGGAAGAACGCATCATCAGACTTGAGAGAACTCTGCTGATCACCTATCTGGCCCGGGTTGAGGCGACAGTAACATATTTCGTGACCGGTGCTTCAGAGGGTACCGTCGTCACCCTGCCCGCCGAGGCAACCCGGAACCTGCTGGCAATCACCGCCAACCTGAAGACCAACTCGAAGGCCGTGGGGGACACCCGGATGGTGAACCTCTTCGGTCAGATCGAATCGGTCCTGACCGAGATCGAAAAGGTCTCCGCTGAACGGGATCTGGGAAGCGCCCGTTTCATTGCCGGGATCATCGAAGAGCATGGTTTGCTAAACACGCTCCAGCGTATTAAAGTCGGTTTAGAGGAATAACGTGAAACTCATGCAGTCTGGACATATCGGGAACATCAAACACCTGCCGGAGAGGGCGATGATCCTCCTGGCGTTGCTTGCCGGAACCGTCACCATGGTGACCATACCGGGCAATGCGCTGTCACAGCAGGAGGAGAGGGCCTCTGAGGTACAGGAAGTCTACCTGCAGGCCATCAGTCTGAACCTCCGGGGTGAATGGGCGCAGGCCCTGACGCTCTTTCAGCGGGTAGCGGGAAGCGACTCTCCCAGAGCCGCCGAGGCGGCATTCTATGTCGGCCTCTGCCTCGAGAACATCCCCGATAGGGATATCGAGGCCTTCCAGGTCTTTGCCGAACTCAGAAGCAGGTTCCCCGAAAACCCGATCACACAGAAGGCGATCTCCCACCAGATCACCCTGGCGGGAATGCTGGGCGCATCCGACTCTTTCTACCAGGAGTTCCTCGCCCGACAGATTGAAACCCGGGACATGACCCTGAGGCGTGAGGCGGCACTCAGCCTCGCCAGGCTGGGAGATAAGCGGGCCGTCGACGGCATCCTCGAAATTCTCAGGGAGGGGACGACCGACCAGAAGATCGTCGCGCTTGAGCGGATCTCCGATTTTGAGACCGGGATCGCCGTCGATCTGGTGAGTCAGGCCGTCACGATCACGTCCGGCACCCCACTGGCCGGACAGGCCAGGACCCTGGAGCAGTCGTTCATCGCACAACAGGCAGACCGGGCACGGGAAGCGGAACTACTCACCACCGACCGGCAGTCCCTGATGGAGCAGCTCAGGCGCAGGGGGGAGACCTGGACCGATGAGGAACTCCTTACCCAGGGCCTCTATCTCGTCATGCGGATCGACACGTTCATCAGCTACCTGCAGGCCTCATCCCGCGGGAAACAGCGGATATACGATGAGTTTTTCGCCACCCGGGACACCGAACCCGCCACTGCACAGAATGAGGAGGAGATCGAGTTCCGGAGGCGGATCCAGTACGCGGTGGAGTACTACAGTGAACCGTACAAGGCGTTCAGGAGCATCTACACTCGTAGTGACTGGTTGACGAAAGACAACGTCTACGCTCCCTGGGACGCCCGCGGCGAACTCTACGTGAAGTTCGGACAGCCTGATGACATCTTCATGGTCCAGTTCAACGTCGAGGAGTGGAACTACTCCCGCTACAAGGTCGACTTCACCGTCCACAAGTATAAAGTGAACTTCTTCCGGAACGCCATCTACCCGGGTCGGGCCAGCCAGTGGGATTACGCCCCCGGCTTCGTGCAGACCCACTTCATCGACGCCCCCCGTTTCGAGTTCTGGCCGAAGAGGGACGAGGAGATGAAGGAGATGAATGAAGAAGGAATGCGCTGAAATAGAGGACCTGCTCCGGCTTGCTCCGAAATAACTAGTGCCCTGTCACGCAACAACCGTGGCATTCGAGCGGCGCCGAATCCCGACCTGCTGCGTTCCGCCTCCTCGCCATAGCCACCGCTATGCCTCGTCGCCGCGCCTTGCAGGCCGAGCCCGGCATCACTCTCGGTGTCGACGATTGTCACCTGACATGACACTAGTGCCCTGTCACGCAACAACCGTGGCATGACACCAGAATGAAGCAATACGGAACTCCCACGAAAAAGCCCCCGTTGAGTATTCAACAGGGGCTTTTTTGTTCCGTTCCCCGCGTCGTACGCGGGTTCAGGTTACCGCAACACGATGGCTATCCGCAGACCGGATCGCACCCGCCCGGGATCACCAGTCGATGAAGGGATTAGCCGATCCGGTGTAGTTGGTTATGAACGTCGTGATGTCGTTGACATTCACCCAGACACTCCCGGTTACCGGATTGTAGATCCAGCCACCCGCGTTGGTACAGGTGACATCATCATTTGGATCATTATCTTCGATGGATGCATTAGAGTTCGAGATCTTCTCAGTGGGGACCTTTCTGCGGGGGAAGTACGTGTTCAGGTCACCGAGGCTGTCGGGCATCCCGCCGACGGTCTGGTTCTTGGCCGCGAAAATCAGGATCGCGCTCCTGATCGTCTGCAGGTTCTGCTGGGAGGCAACCAGCTTCGCCTGCGGCGTCAGATCCTGGTATTTCGGCAGCATTACCGCCACCAGCACACCCAGGAGCGCCATCACGATCAGCAGCTCGATGAGCGTGAATCCCTTTTCCTTCTTTTCCTTCAAAGTGCGAAACATTGTCATATTCTCCTTATCATCGGGCGATCCGATCCCGGACCTGCGTACTGCGGGTTCTTTATCGTCCCATCGTTTCTTACGCTTGTGCCACCGACATCATGTCGAACATCGGCAGAAGACATGCCATGATCATCGTGCTGACGATCAGTCCCATGATGATGATCAACAGCGGTTCAAGCACGGTCGTGAGCCGGGTCACTTCGTGAGAGACTTCACGGTCGTAGTATTCAGCCACTTCCATGGCCATCTCAGCGAGTGATCCGCTCTCTTCACCCACGGAGAACATCTGCACCACCATGGGTGGTATTTCTTTGCTCTCGGCCAGCGGTTCCGAGAATGAGCGTCCCTGCTTGATCTGCCGCTGAACCTTCCAGATCACCTCCCGGATGATCCGGTTGCTGACCACGGTCGCCACGACATCAAGTGTCTCGACCATCGGAACTCCTCTCGAAAGAAGTGATCCGTAAGTCCTGGAGAACCGGGCGATGTTCAGCTTTCGAACCAGGTCACCCACCAGCGGCAGTCTCAGCTGCAGCATATGCCAGTAGTACTGCCCCCGGTCTGATCTGACGAGGGCTTTGAGCCCCACGATGAAGAGGATCGCTCCCGGAAAAAGGAAGTACCAGTTTCCCACAAGGAATCCACTCGTTGCCAGCAGAGCCAGTGTGAGCCCCGGCAGATCGACTCCCGCGTCGGTGAAGATCTCAACGAAGGAGGGGATGATGAAAGTCAGGAGGAACGACACGATGACGATCGCGACCGATGCCATGATCGCGGGATAGACCATCGCGTTCTTGATCTTCTGGTTGAGTTCCTTCTGCGATTCCAGGATCCCGGCCAGGTACAGCAGGTTCTCCGGCAGTCCTCCTCCTATCTCGCCAACCTTTACCAGTGCGAGAAAGAGCGGCCCGAATACCTTCTCATGCCGGCCGAACGCTTCACTCAGCATCTCACCACCCTGGATCGATCGTTTCACCTCTTCCAGAATGAGCTTGAACCGATCATTTCCAGTCTGGTCGATAATGACGTCCAATCCTTCGGTAAGCGGGACGCCCGCCTTGAGCATTGTGCCAAAGAGCGTGGTGAAGGTCGAAATATCGTCGTCTTTGATCGGTTTCTGGAAGAGTCTGTCGAGAGCGCTCAAATCGAGTTTGAATCCCGACTTCCTCTTCGGCTCAACACTGACAACCGAATAACCGCGTGAGACGAGTTGATCGTACACTACCTTCACGCTATCTGCCTGTGATTCCCCGGTGACGATACTCCCGTCGGCGGAGATCACTTTGTATTCATAGAACCGGGCCATCTACAGGCACCCCCTGGATAAATGCAAATACCATGCCAATGTTCCGCACGATTTGTAATATTCCACGTAACATGTTATTTGATTGATAGTTACCTGGAATATACCTCCATTCATCTGACTATCGAGTTACCAGATCGAACCATGTCATGTTAATCTTCGTTAACAGATGGTTGCTGGGTGTAAAGATGAATTATCACTTCCGCGACGTGCGTCCGTTCTCGATTTCGTACTCATTGATCTTCTGGTGAAGGTTGACGCGACTGATCTTGAGCATGCGCGCCGCCTCGCTCTTATTGCCGCCCGACCGTTCCAGCGCTTCTTCGATAAGCACCCGTTCGAATCGGGAGCGAACCTGTTTCAGGGCATCAGGCAGAGACTGACCGGCCAGTTCATCCAGAGAGAGCGTCGCCGTGGATGGTGTCCCACCGATCATCTCCGGGACTGATGAGAAGGTGATGGTATCGTTCCGCTCGAGGACTACCGCCCGTTGGAGTGCGTTCTGCAGCTCTCTCACGTTCCCGGGCCATGGGTATTCCAGAAATCTTGCCATCACCTCTTCATTAATGCCGGTTATCGATTTGCTGTATTTCTCGTTGAACTGTGCCAGGAACATGTTCACGAGAATCGGTATGTCCTCCTGGTGCCTCCTCAGGGGGGGCAGGGGGAGGCTTACAACATTGATCCGGTAGAAGAGGTCCTCACGGAAACTCCCCTCTTCAATCGCCTCCTTGAGGTCCTTGTTGGTCGCGGCCAACAGCCGGATGTTCACCTTGACACTGCTCGCGCCGCCGACCCGGTAGAACTCCCCGGTCTCGATGACCCGGAGCAGCTTGGTCTGCACCATGGGGGTCATGTCCCCGATCTCATCGAGGAAGAGAGTCCCGCCATCGGCCTGCTCGAACTTCCCCGTAGTGCGCTGGGCCGCCCCGGTGAACGCACCCTTCTCGTAGCCGAACATCTCTGTTTCGATAAGCGTGTCGGGGATGGCGGCGCAGTTGAGCGTCACGAACGGGCCGTTCACTCGACTGCTCTGCTGGTGGATCAACTCCGCCACCAGTTCCTTCCCGGTTCCCGACTCACCCAGGATCAGACAGGTCACATCGGAATCAGCCACGGTTGAAATCGTTTCCCTTACCACATCCATCACCGCACTCTCACCGATCAGGCGGGGAGCGTCGGCCTTCCTGCTCTCTTCCATCTGCCGGCGCAGATCCTCCACCTCCCGAATCAGCCGGGCGTTCTCGGCCGCCCGCCGGATGACCACCCTCATATCCTCGAGGTCGAATGGTTTGCTGAAGTAGTCGTACGCGCCTTCACTCAACGCCTGATGCGCGATCTGCCTGTTCCCGTGAGCGGTGATGATGATGACCGGCACTTCCGGCCTCTGCTCGCGGAACGCCTTCATGATCTCCATTCCGTCAGTATCGGGAAGTTTCAGATCTACGACCGCGACATCGAAATCCTCTTCATTGAAGAGTTCAAGCGCGCGATTCCCCTTCCCGACGGTCCGCACATCGTACCCTTCCTTCTTCAGGGCCTCGGTGAAGAAGAACCTGATGTTCTCCTCATCATCCAGGACCAGGACACGGGTCATCGGGAATTCACCTCGTCAACGCGATATTCCTGAAGCACTATCCGAAATGTGGCGCCCTGCCCCGGCTTGCTCTCCACCTCGAGTCTCCCCTGGTGCTCCCGCACGATGGTATGAGCGATACTCAGACCGAGGCCTGAGCCGTTCTCCTTCGTGGTGTAGAAGGGATCGAAGATGTGTTCCAGAACATCAGGCGGGATGCCGGGACCGTTGTCGGAAATCTCGATCACCACCCGATCGCCGCCTGAGCGCTCCTCCACGAACGTGGCGACAGTCACCGCTCCATCCATTCCGACCGCCTGGAGGGCGTTCACCACGATATTGTGGAAGGCCTGCAACAGGCGGTTCCGGTCCATACGCTGAGGCTCAAGTGTCAGATCGAGTTCCTGGAGGATCGTCGGTCCCCGCTCGCCGATGCGGAAGCGGGCCATTTCGAGGCCTTCCTTCACGAGTTCGTTGATATCGGCCGATTCCAGCGTCAGGGGACGCCGCTGTGAGTATTCGAGCAGTTCACTCACGATATTGCTGAGCCTGTCCACCTCCCGGACGATCCGCTCGAGATACTGATGCGGCTCACTCCCCTCCTCCAGTGATTCGAGGGCGAGCTGGCCCAATCCCTTCACCGATCCGAGCGGATTCCGGATCTCGTGAGCCACCTTGGTGGCCATATTGCCGAGGGAACTCATCCGGTCAGCCCTGCGAAGCCGCTCCTTGAGTTCGATTATTTCGGTCAGATCGATCATGACCACAACGGCATTCAGGATCCCGCCGGCCTGATCGGGCACGAGGCTGGTGGCTACTCCCAGATGAACGGTTTCACCGCGTCCGTTCCGAAATTCGATCTCGCGGGTCCTTCCGAAGGTGATGTGCTCAACGAGCAGTTCATCCAGAATCGAAATGAACACCTGGTTCTCATCGGGTGAAGGGATAATCTGCCCAACCGGCTTCCCGATGAGAGTCCCCTCCAGACCCATGATCTGCCGCACCGCTGAATTCACATGCCGGATGCGTCCTTCGGCATCGAGCGCCAGAACGCCTCCCTCCATTGACTCGACGATCCCATGTATCGATCGTTTCAGATTAACCAGCGCGTTCAGAGACTGTTCGAGTGCCAGCGCCAGTGCCGCGACCTCCTCCGGCTCCTTCGACAGTTCAAGGATCTCATCCACTTCCTGCTGATCGAGGAGTTCGCGCTCCGCAAGTTCGCGGATTTTTCCCGCCAGCCGGTGGAGCGGCGCCGTCATGATCCACGCTATGGTGGACAGACCAGCAGCTGTCAGCAGAGTGATGATGACCGACACCCCGATGATCCACCTGCTGATGTCCTGGATATTGCGGTATGGTTCGAGGGCGATGAGGAAGTAGCCGTTTTCGACCGCCCGATGAGCAGTGGCCAGGTGGCTTCGGTTCTGCAGTCCGATATCGAGGATCTGGGGTGTGGCAAGATCACTCGTAAGGGTCAGCAGTTGCGTCTGGTTCCTCTGTGTGATTTCGCCGGTGGGATCGTACGGAAGGAACTGTGCCGCGGGAGGGGTTCTGAAAAGCACAAATCGAACACCTTCCTCGAGCCTCTTCTGTTCGTAGTAACCGACCTGGTCGCCGAGTGCGGCCAGCAGACTCACACCGGTCTCCTCAATCTCCCGCTCAGCCGCAGATATGAGATTCCGTGCCAGCTCTATGTGGTAATTGAGTGCCCGCTCCTGCAGAATGCCGTTCGCATACCGCGAGACAAATATCGTCACCGATATGGAGACGAGCAGGATCAGTACCGGCAGACTCACTACAAGCCTGAGTCGTACATCTGATCTCTTTGATTTTCTTGCTGTCCTTGCCATCAATAACCTCTATGTGCTCTCGACCGGGGAGATCACCATCTCCTCGTTTTCGGTTTCAGTTTCATCTATATCCTGGGTCACACGGAGCACTTCTTCCAGCGTGGTGATCCCATTAATCACTTTGTCGAGACCATCATCACGCAGCAGCTTCAGCCCCTGGGCCCGGGCGATGTCGGTGATGATCGCGCTGTCGGCGGCGATGTTGATCTGGTCACGGATCTCACGCGTGATCTGGAGCAGCTCATATATGCCGGTCCGTCCCGCATACCCGGTGCTCAGGCACTCGCTGCACCCCTTGCCATTCGAGAAGGTGAAGCCGTCGAACGCCGCGACATCGGAAAACTGCGCGACAATCTCGGGATCAGGTTCGTATTCGGTGCGGCAGTGTGAACAGATCGTCCTTACCAGACGCTGGGCGAGCACACCGGTCACGGTATTGGCGATGAGGTAGGGAGGTATCCCCATATCTACCAGACGAACAACCGCTCCGACGGCATCGGTCGTGTGGAGCGTCGAGAATACAAGATGACCGGTCAGGGATGCCTGAATGGCTATCTGGGCCGTCTCTGCATCACGGATCTCACCGACCATGATGATGTCGGGATCCTGCCGCAGTATCGATCTGAGACTCGTGGAGAATGTCAGTCCGGCCTTGGGGTTGGTCTGCACCTGGTTGATCATCTCCAGCTGGTACTCGATCGGGTCCTCGACCGTGACGATGTTCTTGTCGGGGCTGTTGATCTCGGAAAGCGCGGAATAGAGCGTGGTCGTCTTCCCCGATCCCGTCGGTCCGGTTACCAGGATGACGCCGTTCGGCTGTTCGATGAGACGACGGAATTCCTTCAGCTGGACGGGAGGGAAACCGATCTTGTCGAGTCGGAGCTGATCCTTGTTCGTCTCGAGCAGCCGCATGACGATCTTCTCGCCATAGTAGGTGGGGAGCGTGCTCACCCGGATGTCCACCTCCATACCGTGGAGTCGAACGTGGAACCGGCCATCCTGCGGGACCCGCTTCTCGGCGATATCCATGGCCGCGAGGATCTTGACCCTCGTCACAACCGCCGACTGGAGCCGCTTGGGCGGAGCCATCTCCTCCTCCATGAGGACACCGTGGATCCGGTACCGGATACGGAGGAAATGCTGTGCGGGTTCGATATGGATGTCTGAGGCGCCATCCCGCAGTGCCTTACCGATCACGAGGTTCACCAGCTTGACAACCGGGGCTTCCTCAGCGCTATCGGCCATCTCCTGCAGATCGTAGTCATCATCGAATTCCTCATTCTGCACCTGCACGAACTCGATCGATTCCTCATCACTCAGTTCACCGAACTCGCGGAAGAAAGCACTCAGTCCATAGAGGCGTTCGATAGCGCGATCGATGTCATTCCGCGTACCGATTACCGGCTCGATCTCCATCCCGGCGAGTCGTTTGAGATCGTCCAGTTTGGCGACATCGAGCGGATCAAGCACCGCTACCCGCAGCACCTCTCCATCCTCGATGATTCCCAGTGGGACCGCCCGTATCCTCCGGGCAACTTCTTCTGGAAATTTGTTGGCTATTGTCTCGTCCGGTTCGTACTCGATCAGATCGAAAACCCCGACATGCAACTGGTCAGCCAGGGCCCGGACCAGGTCGGTCTCGGGAACGAAGCGCATATCACGCACGATTTCACCGAAACGCTTGTATTCCTTGCGCTGTTGTTCGATTACCCGTTCGATCTGGTCTTCGTTGAGCAGTCCCCGCTCTTTCAGAAGGTCGCCGAGCTTTTGCCGGCGTTCCTGCATCGGTTGATCCCTGAGGGGATCCTCCTTTCCACGTCTGATCGCCGTCATACCACTGATTCCTCAATAGAGAGTTTGGATGTCCGGTCCTGGGCGGTTACCGAGGGGAGCACGTCGATTGCCAGCGGGACCAGACTGGGATCGAACTGTGTTCCGGAGCAGTCACGGAATTCCTGAACGATCTCGGGGATCGTCCTGGCGCGCCGGTAGAACCTGTCGTGGGCCATGGCATCCCAGGTGTCGCCGAGAGCCAGCAGTCGGGCCATGAAGGGGATCTCTTCCTGCTCGAGGCCTTTGGGATACCCGTGGCCCTCCCAGCGTTCATGGTGATAGAGGATGCCATCGAGAGCGGGGCGCAGGAAACCGATCGGCTTGACGATCTCGAAACCGATTACCGGATGTTGTTTGACGAGATTGAACTCCTCTTCCGTGAGTTTCTCCTTGGTGGAGAGAATGTGTGTCGGGAGGCCGATCTTGCCGACATCGTGCAGCAGGGCCGAGTACCTGATCATTTCCACTTCCGCGGTCGGCAAACCAACCGCGCGGGCCAGGTGCACCGAGTTCCGCATGACCCTTTCGGAGTGTCCGCGGGTGTATGCGTCCTTGGCGTCCACAGCGGCCGCAAGGGCGGAAACCGTATCGAGATAGGAAATCTCGAGACTGCGATAGAGCTGGGCGTTCTTCGCGGCGACCGATACATGGCTGGCCAGCGTCTTCAGGAAATCGACGTCATCCATACTGAACGATTCAGCACTCTGCTCGATGGTGAGAATCAGCGACCCACAGGCGTGTCCCTCACTGAAGAGGGGAAGACCGAGTGTTCTGATCGACCGTTCGCCGGTCCAGACGCTCAGGGTGTGTACTTCAGTCTCACCTTCATACACCAGACAGAGGTTTTCACTCTGAAGGACTTTCCGGGCACACTCGTCCTGGAGTTCTCTGGTAGCGTCCCCTATCCCTTCTTCTGTACCCGCGCGCTTCAGTTCCTTAACAGCGTTCTGGTCGGGTTCGATTTTCTCACTGTCGGTGGTGTAGAGGCCCACAACCGCCGGTTTTACATGCTGCCGTACGTTCTCCTCAACCACCTCCCCCAGTTTATCGAGTGAGAGGTGCCGGGAGAAAGCATTACCGGCCTGGTTCAGACTGGCCAGCTGATCGACCTTTCGAACCAGCGAACCGGTCATGGTGTTGAATGAGTTGACGAGATCGCCGATCTCGTCATTCGAGGGATAGGAGATCCGCCGGGTGAGGTCCCCGCCGGCGATGGCATCGGCTACCTCTCCCGCATGCTTGAGAGGAGCTACAATGGAGTGTGAGGTGTAGAAGAGCATCACGAGACCCGCCGCAACCAGAGCGATTACCGGTGTCCGGAGCAGGAAAAGCACTCCCATTACCTGTTCCTGGAAGGTCTCCAGATTTGTCAGATCGATGATCCTGCCGTTCGCGAGTTCGATGATCTGCGGACCGCTCTTTAGTTCGAACCACGCGACCACGACCATAAGGATCATCACCGCGCCGAGAACCACAATGGTGAACCGGCCCTGCAGGCCGATCCTCAGCCGGCTCTTTCTGCCCGAGTTGTCCTCAACAGAATTGTACAGGCGCCGTTCCACACCTGTGAGCGCCATAAGATCGGACGTCAACCCATTTCCCATCGCGTCACGGTTGAGCTGACTCATGCCCCATCTCCCGGCGGACTCGTTGGAGGTGGATCTAATGTCAGGATTCGAGGTGATACAAGGATTATCAGCTCTCTCTTTTCCTTCCTGATTGTCTTACTGGAAAACAGGTACTTGAGAATGGGAATCTTGCTTAAGACAGGAATACCTGTGGTGGTCATCGTCTCCTGTTCCCTGAACAGTCCGCCGATAACCATCACATCTCCATCCCTGACAACGACCTGGGTATTGGCGTTCCGCGTTGCTATTACGGGAATACCTTCCGCCGTCGATGTGGTAGCAGTGGAGAATTCCGCATTGATCATGAGTTGTACCGTAGAGGAATCGAGTATCGTCGGCGTGACGGTCAGAACGATACCGACATCGATGAACCGTGTCTGGAGCCCGGTGAAGCCCTGTCCGAATATTGCTTCTGTGTAGGGAATCTGATCGGCAAGATTGGTCATGGCCGGCCGGCCGTCGAGTACCACCGTAGTGGGTCTGCTCAGAAGGTTAGCGTCCGAATAGGTTACAAGCGCCCTGAGCACCATATTCATATCAAGGTTTCCACCGAGTATTCCTCCTACTGCAATTCCAGCTATATTAATCTCGAATCCTGCCTGGCTGATACCGGGGAGTCCTAGTAAGGCACTCTCAATCTGGTCACTTCCAGTCACTCCCAACTGATAGTCAATACCCTCGCTTTCATTTTCACTATGAACCACCTCCACCAGGGCTACCTGTATCTCCACCTGCCGTGGTGGCACGTCGATCTGCTCGATGTACCAGGCAAGACGCTCAACATTGGGCACGTAATCCTCGACGTAAATCGTGTGGCTCTGAAGATCGATCTTCAGTATCGCGCTTTCACTCAGGAGTTCCTTCAGATCGGTTTCCAGCTGCTGGGCTCCCGCCGCGCCCCCGGCCGCACCTCCCGCCTGACCACCGGCTGCGCCCGCTGAACCGCCTGCCTGGGCCCCTCCAGCGCCACCCTGGGCTCCGCCACTCATCCCGCCTGCAAACCGGGAAGCCAGATAATTGAACCTGATGATCCGTTCCTCAATGTTGGGCAGGATACTGATGAAGTTCTCCTCGTAACGATACGTGAGTCCGAGCGGTTCGAGGATCAGGATGAGGGCATCGGCCACAGAAATATCCTGCAGGTGAAGATGCCCGATCTGGAGGGAATCCTGCTCGGTTCCGTACTTGGGGATGATATGACTCAGTCCGGTACCCTGGATGATCGCGAAGAGGGCTTCCTGGAGTGTTTCATCCACCAGGATCAATTCAGGGATCATCTCCGTTGTCAAATCGACAACCTGAGCATTGGTCTCACCAGGTGCTGACACGATCAGAAAAAGTGACAGCAGCCATACGGCTGAAAACGGCCGTTTTCGCATGGTTTCTCCTTCACCTCGGAGGCTCAACGATCGCTCTCCATCAACTGCATACGGACATGCTTGTACCACGTGATCTCCCATATGGTGTTGTTTTTCACTTCCCTCCGGATCACGATCAGGAGTCTGCTGGCTTCTCTCAATTTCCATTCCGTCCCCGCGATGTTGTTCAATGTTGTTCCCGGAACCTGTCCCCCCACCCTTATCCATTGACCATTTAATCTGACCGAGAATTCTCCGGGAGCATCGATCCGCTCCATGAGCCCCCCGAACTCAATGTCATCCGGCCAATCATCGAGGAAGTTCTCCCCCATCGGCGGTGGAGTGGAAATCCGTGGCGGCCGGCTTGTCTGCTGGCGTGTCGGCTGGCGCGAAGAAGTTCGTGACGCGGTCCCGTGCTCAGAGGCGAAAGGATCCCTGACGGCACCTGCCTCGATCCTCGCCGTAACCGCGCTGTCGGAGAACATTGGATTCAGCATCTCTACCGGAGCCTGGGTGATGAGCAGGGTTCGAGGATTGTCCGTTCCACCCGGCTGTGCGGTTCCGGGTGTCACCGTCCGGCCGGCAGAGGGTACGTTCGCCGTGACAGGAAACGGCGGTATATCTCCCTCTCCACCCAGACGGACAATGAGGAGCACCGCGATCACAATGAGGATCCCGACCAGGATCAGCAGTTCCCTCTTTTGCTTGGTCATCGGTCGGTACCCTCCGGGCCGGAATCACCCTCATCGCCGCTTCCGCCGGGAGTGATTGCGGTACTGTCGGGTGGGACATCGGGTGACAGCCTGGCGGCGATCCGGTTGATCTCCTCCAGGGGGATAAGATCCTCCACCAGCACCGTGCGCAGCCCGAGTTCCATCCTGAGCCGCGGAGTGCGTGGGTGTTCCGTCTCAACCCGCAGTATCAGGCGGGAGACCATGAAGAGGCTCGTCTGATTCTGCAGGGTGTGGATGAACTCAAGGTGTTCCCTGAACGTACCTACCGACGTGACGACCATCTCATGAAGCTGGAATCCGGTCTGCGTGTCCAGATTGCGGGGCGCTACCGTGACACCATCCAGGTTCATCCGTCTGGCCAGATCCCTGATCTCCTCCAGGATCGCCGCTACCTCTCCCGGCGATCTGAGCGAATGGCTTCCCTCCGACAGCATCGATGATGCCGCCTTGATCTCTCCGACAGCCAGCGGACGGTTGCGTTGAGCCTGCATCGCGGCATCGAATTCCCCCAAATATCTTGCCTCGTAACTCTTCTGTTCAAGCAGAGCCGCCTTTGCATCGCTGTACGAGGACCAACCGGAGCGGACCGGGAAGACGATCAGTACCAGGATCACCGCCAGATCGACAAAGAGCAGCCTGCTGATCTGCTTCTTGGGGAGTGGCCGGGTGAGGGTTTCGAACATCATCCACTCTCCCCGGTGATCTCGATACCGGTACCCGGTATCCGGCAGGTGATTGTGAATAAGATGTTCGTCTCGACCGGTCTGAAGGTCTGACGCGGTTCCCAGAAGAGGGGGGATTGAACGACCGCGTCGAAGAACGTCTGAAAAGTGCTCGCATCCTGCGCGGATCCGATGATCGTAAGCGTGTAACTGTTCTGGACCTCTTCGGGGAGTTCCTCATCCTGTGTGACCGCCCCGGGACGACCCGCCGTACGGGCGGCGGTAGGCAGAAGAGTTATGTTCGTCAGGACGATTCCGTCCGGCACGCGTTCCGAGAGATGGAGCAGGAGCAGGTCAGTCGGATAGTCGGCATCGGCGATTTGCTGACGGAGGCTGATCCGTGTATCCAGGTCAGCCCTGATGCTGTCAAGCAGGGCCTTCGTCTCCAGTATCGGCGCTGCTGCTTCCGCCTGCAACCGCAGGGTATTCGCAGTCTCGTTCACTATTCCCCGCTCATTGAGAACCTCCCTTTCCAGATTCTCCAGAACAAAGGGAATCGCGACCAGAGCCAGAACCAGAAGGGCACTGACGCCGATCATGAGCTGAACCATCCTCGGAGAGAAGTAGTCGGCCCTTTCCGAGAAGGGGTAGGCGAAATTCGCGCCGCGTATCACCCTGGCAGCCCTTTTCATACACCCATCTCCCCATAACTGCGCAGGGCAAGTCCGACAGGCAGGACCAGTGTTCCCGCAAGAGTGCCTGCCGGCAGGGCAACCCGGTCATTCTCTTCGGCGACCTCATGCAGTATCTGCACCTTCACCGAGAGACGCTCAGAGAGGAACCCCTGTAACCTGTTTGTAATACCGGGATCGGCCGCCAGACCGCCATTCACCAGATAAAGCGTCTCCACCGGAACCCCCCTGGATTCCACGCTGAAGAAATCAACCGACCGGTAGATTTCACGCAACAGACGCTCGAGTCGTCGTGATCCTGCTTCATCCGGCGCGAGGTTCTGGAGCCCCGGCTCGAGAAGCCGGCTGTAGTAGAGTCCTCGCAAGACCACGAAATTGATCATGCTGTAGGTGTCATTCAGGTAGAGTACTGCGTAGGTTCCGGGGTGATCCGGGCCGAGGAAAAAGTTGCATCCACGCGTGAGCGCCGTCTGGTTGGTCTCGATGCTTCTCATGACCACACCCTGACCGGCGATCGATTCCATGTACCCCAGGTAGGCGCCACGCTCGATCCCCGATACCATCACGCGCAGTTCCCCCTCACCATCGGTACCTGCCGCCTGAGATTCCGCCTCTTCACCTGATGTCCCCGACTGATGGTGGTCAAACCGGGTGATCGAAAAGTCGTAGACGATGTCGGCTCTCGGCATCGGCAGATATTCCCGATACCGCATTTCCACCATCCTGGCGACCTCCTGTTCGGTCAGTTCGGGCAACGAAATAAATTTCAGGAGGATGTCGCGATCGGTAAATGAGGCAAAGACCGCACGTCGTTTGAGTTTACGGAGCAGACCGATCGCCCACGGCTGCTGGAGGGGGCCACCGGTGACAGAAGACACCGGTATGTCAAGCGGTTCCAGCAACTCTTCGTGAACGATGGGATCTTCAACATTCGCCAGGTCCCGCAAACCCCACATCCCGATACGGAACCGGCCCCCGGAGACCTGCTGGAGCTCGGCATACTTCACCGTGTGCTCCTCAACAGAAAGCCCCACGGCCCCGGAAGACCTGCCTGGCAGAAACGAAAGAAAGCCGCTCATGGCAGATCCAGAAACCTTCGGCGATGGAAGGTGATGGTCGGGAAGGGGTTCGTGGCGGAGCCGGCGAGGGCAGCTATCGGCATTGTATGGAGTTCGGCCCTGTAGGTGACGGTACTGTAATCTCTCAGATGGACCTCAGTACCGAAGATCGAACCTGAAACCGTCAGTGAGCCCGTATCGTTGGGATCACTATCGAATCTATCTGTCGTATAGATGAGACCGGTGATGTTCCGGGCTCCGCTGCCACGGATATGGATTTCGCCCCTGCAGACGATCGCCGGGTACTCTTCCTTCGGCGAAGTGGTGGTCTGCTTCGGTGTGATTGTCACATTACCATTGTTGAAGCGGAGTCGACCTGTTCCGGGACAGAATATCGTGCCGTTGATGACGAAATCCCCGCTAAAGGTTCCATTATCATCATAATCCCATACATAGATCGACATCGGATTGGTTATCGGGTCAATGGCAGGCATATCTCCGGGGGAGACATTCCTGACGGTGATCGGTTCGGCATAATACTCGGTCGCATCACCGGTGATGTGATAGGGATACGGGCTGCTCTCCGAGTCGAGGATCTGAGGAAACGAATTCGAAGAATATGTCGAGAAGTCCGTATACACGATAAGACTATCGCTGAACTCATTGGCTATTCCTCCCTCCCCCCATATAACCGATCCCCCCACATAGAGTTTCGAATCACCTGTTGACGGGCTGTTAAGACTGTTGGTTGGCTCTATCTCGGGATTGCTCCCGTAATACAGGATCCCATTCCCCCCCTCCACCCTGTTGCCGTTCTCCAGCCACAGAAGAGAGTCAGCCATTATCGGGAAAAACAGTCTCGGATCACACGGCACCAGGACTTCGATGAAGATATCGTACCAGGCTTTTCCGCTCCCGGCTCTGATCCGCAGCTCCCTCATACCCACTTCCGGTATTGCCAGGCTCGAATGATTAGGAGGGTCGTAGTAAACCGGGTAAGAATACACCTGGTACCAGCCGGCATCGAGGGTATCGCTCAGGATCGGCTGAGTCGAGTCAGCGGGGAATGCCAGCACAGGCTGGTTCGATAATGTAATGAATGCGATCTCGGCGGCACTCTCAGCGAGGTAGTAGGCCTGGGTACTCTGGTAATGACTCTGGGCGATGCGAACATCGGCGGCCATGAGCAGGATGAAGGTGGTGCTCATCACCGCCAGCATCGATACCAGGAGCAGGCTGCCGACCAGGGCAAGCCCGGTCTCCCTGACCATGACCGGATGTGACTTCTTCATATTCATGGCTCCGTCACCGGATTCTCGAGTGCCACGAGATTACGAAGGGTGATCACGTAATTGTCTTCCTCAAGCCGCAATTCCACCTCGATGTAACGGATATCCGGCTTCTCAGGATCGGAGACAGGGGTGGTGATTGTCTGAAAGAATTCATCCCGGTAGGTCAGGGAGAACGAGGTAATCTGCTCGGCAAAGGTATAGTTGGCGCCCCAGTTGATACGGCGTGTCACCTCATCAGAAGCCGGGTTGTAATAATAATCGATGAGCTGGAGGGTGCCGTTCCCTTCATGCGGACGGCTGACGAAGATCCGGTCATCGTCGGCCACCCAGATATCCTCGGCATACCTCAGGTCGTCTACTATCCGCACCATCGTGACTCGACCGTTCTGAACGGCCCTCGAACGAAGCATACCCACGTTATATGCACTGAGTGCCTGGTCAAGGATCGAATAGAGGACGAGGAACATGACACCGGCAATGGCCGAAGCTATAGCAAACTCGATCAGGGTGAAACCGCGCGCATTCCCCACTCTGCCGGTCAGACGCTTCACGGTTTATCCGCCATGATCAGCATGAGGGTCGTGGTGTGCCCGTTGATCGTGTTGGTGACCGATATCTCGACACGTTTGAGCTGTGACGGCACGGAGGTCGTATCGAGTGTCACCGGATCGGCATACCGAACGATAACATCACGCCGGTACTGGCTGAAATTCGCCCGCCCGTCGGTGCCATCCAGAGGATTGCCGCCGATATCCTCCGGAGGATTCTCACTCAGGCCGTCATAGGAGCCGATCAGGTCCCACGGTATTGTCTTGATCTCCTCGAGCAGTTCCTGGGCAAGATTCGTTTCAATGGTCAGATCTTCCGCGCTCTGACTGATACTCAATCCCATCGGGAACAGGCTGGTCACGGCCAGCAGCGCGATTGAGAGGAACACCATCGTGATCATCAGTTCCACGAACGTGAAGCCGGCCTGATTCCGGAAGATACGGATCACGGCAGGACCGACACCTTTCCCAACGGATAGGTCATGAGTACGCTGCGGCTATAACCGGATTTCGGATCCCAGATGGTGATGGTGATGTTCTCATAAGGCCAGAGCAGGTCACCCAGGGAACTGATGTAGAAACCCCAAAGCTCACCGTACGCATAACCGGGATAGATCGACCGGATCTCAAGCCCGTAGAACTTGCTGTCCGGATCGGTGAAATCCATCAGTACCACGGCGCTGCTCTTCAACGGGTCTTCCACATATGCATCATAATAGTCCTGGTACCATAACCCGCCCGTATCGCGTGCCTTCACCATGGCATAGTACCGCTCGCCGTCCACTTCCGCCCGGAAGCGCACGATCGCCATCTCCGAAATTGCCCGTTGCTGGGCCATGCGCAGGTCGGTCGCGAGTTTTCTGGCCGCATTGTCCACCCTCATTTCGGGAATGATCTTGCTGAAATTGGGAATGGTGGCAGCAATGAACACTCCTATCAGGCCCATCACTATGAGAACCTCAAGCAGTGTATATCCTGAGTGGCCTCTGCTCACACGAGTGGTACGCATGAATCTGTTAATACTGGTTAACACCATGCGTTCTCCGCGTCTCCGGACGCGAGACAGACTCATTGGTCATATCTCGTTAATTATCAACGAAATAGAGACTATTCGAGGGGATGGATTCACGCCAACCCCCCGACCAGTAAGAATGTTTTTACAATTCCTATGTTATTGTTTATCAATGAATTACGGTGAGAACTGCGAAAAACTGTAAGTACATATTAACATGTTCTGCATGTTGCAGTTTCAAGCGGCTCTCACTCCTTGACCGGGCAGCGGCGATTGTAAAAATATTTATACAGTGTGTCTATGAAAAAAGTGAAACAGGACAATTTGCTCCTGTTTACACCTCTCTGATCGAATCGACAGCCTGCCGCCAGAAACATCAGCAACCAGGCGGGTTTCCGCCCCACCTCTCCACTCCGTCATTCGTTGACGCCCCTGTTCAGCAGGAGTAGAGTCACGGTGTCCAGCCCCGTAAAACAGCCTGGGAATCCCGAGGGAGGACGTCATGATCTTCGCAAACAGGGTCCTCACACTCAAGCATGCGGTGAAGAGGTCACCGGCCATACTCCTCACCCTCACCGGCCTGCTCCTTCTCCCCACGCTTCCACTGGAAGGCCCCGCTCCCGAACCGGCTCTTCAGGAGTCTCAGTCTCCCCTGCTCATCCACGGCAGGTGGGAGGGCACGATCAGCCCGGTAACCTGGACATATATCGAGCGGTTGTTCGATGAGTGTCGCGATCGGAACGCCGAAGCCCTCTTGCTGGAACTCGATACGCCGGGCGGCCTCGATACGGCGATGCGCGACATCATCAAGGAGTTCCTGGCAACCGAGATACCCGTGATCGTCTACGTCCATCCGGGAGGAGCGCGAGCCGCCTCCGCGGGCGTATTCATCACCATGGCAGCCCATATCGCCGTCATGACGCCCGGTACGAATATCGGCGCCGCTCATCCCGTGGCCATTGGCGGGGAGATGGATTCCACGATGGTGGACAAGGTCACCCACGACACGGCCGCCTATGCCCGGAGTCTGGCCCGGCAACGTGGTCGGAACGAGGTATGGGCCGAAGATGCGGTGCGCCGGAGTGTCTCCGCCACAGCAGAGGAGGCGGAGGAGCTGAACATCATCGACCTGCTGGCTGTGAGCGTCGAGGACCTCCTTGAACAGATTGACGGTCTCCCGGTCGACCTGCCTTCCGGGCAGCGGATCCTCAATACACGTGAGGCCCGGCTCGAGTCGATTCCAACGAATTTTCGTGAACGCCTCCTCGGGAAGATTGCGGACCCGAATATCGCCTACATTTTCATGCTCCTGGGCATCTACGGCCTGATTTTCGAACTGCAGAATCCGGGCGCGATCCTGCCCGGAGTGGTCGGGGCCATCAGCCTGATCCTGGCCTTCATGTCGTTCCAGACCCTGCCCCTGAATGCCGCCGGGCTCGCGCTCATCATCCTCGCGCTCGTGCTCTTCGCGCTCGAAATCAAAGTGACATCGTACGGTATACTGACGATTGGAGGTGTCATCTCCATGCTGCTCGGATCCCTGATGCTGTTCGATACGATCGATCCCGCCATGCGTGTGTCTCTGCCGATCATCATCACAGCAGTCGGCCTCACCGCCCTCTTCTTCGCCTTCGCCGTCGGTATGGGTCTGCGAGCGCAGAAACGGAAGGTGACGACCGGGCACGAAGGGCTCGTGGGAGAAGCGGGTGAGGTCCGCACAGAGCTGGATCCATCAGGCACCGTGGCGATACACGGCGAGTTCTGGAAGGCTGAAAGCGCTACGGGAGAACGGATTTCTGCGGGAACCCGGGTGGAAGTGATCCAGGTCTCCGGTCTCCACATACAGGTGAGACCGGTCTCGCAGAGCCCATTCGAGGACCGATCCACGGAGAATCCGGTCGCCGGCTGATGCCGGCACTCATGAAAGGAAATCTGACATGAATCCCACACTGATCGTAATCATCGCATTCGTGGTCATCGTCCTGTCGAGCGCGATCCGCGTACTGAGAGAGTATGAACGGGGCGTGATCTTCCGACTCGGCCGACTCCTGGGAGTCAAGGGCCCCGGACTGTTCCTGCTGATCCCGGTCATCGACAGGATGGTAAAAGTCAGCCTGCGGGTGATCGCCATGGATATCCCGCCGCAGGACGTGATCACCAGGGACAACGTCTCGGTGAAGGTCAACGCCGTGCTCTATTTCCGCGTGATCGATCCTGACAAAGCGATCGTCGAGGTGGAGGACTTCCTCTACGCCACCAGCCAGCTGGCCCAGACCACCCTGCGGGCGGTTCTGGGGCAGGCCGAGCTGGATGAACTATTGATCGAACGGGACAAGATTAACGCCAAACTGCAGCAGATCATCGACCAGCACACCGATCCGTGGGGTATCAAGGTGAGCATGGTGGAGGTCAAGCACGTCGACCTGCCGCAGGAGATGCAGCGGGCGATCGCGCGGCAGGCTGAAGCGGAGCGGGAACGGCGGGCGAAGGTCATCCACGCTGAGGGTGAGAAACAGGCCTCCGGGGCTCTTGCCGAGGCGGCCGCGGTCCTCCAGAAGGAGCCGGCAGCCATCCAGTTGAGGTTCCTGCAGACCCTCACGGAAATCTCCACCGAGAAGAGCAGTACGATCGTCCTGCCGATCCCGATCGACCTGTTGAAGAACCTGATGGACATCTCAGCCCTGAAGAAGGGCAATGAGGAGTAGAAACAGCATGGACCACCACCTCGACAGCGAACTCATCATGCAGGTTACCGCCAGGATAGAGGCGGCCAGGGATGAGATGATCGAGCTCCAGCGAGGCCTCTGTGCCCATCCCGCCCTGAGCCCTTCAAGCGGTGGGACCGGAGAGATGGCGAAAGCCGCCTGGCTCATGGAGCGTCTCTCCGAATGGGGGTTCCCCGAACCTGAATACTACCCGGCCCCGTCGGATGAGGTGCTGGAGGGTGAACGACCGAACTACATCGTACGCCTCCCCGGTGTCTCACACGACCGAACGACCTGGGTGCTCACCCATCTCGACGTGGTTCCTCCGGGTGAGGAGCGTCTGTGGAGCGGTGATCCATGGACGCTCAGAGTGGAGGATGGGAGACTGTACGGCAGAGGTGTGGAAGACAACCAACAGGGAATGGTGAGCAGCATCTTCGCCTTCAGGGCCCTCCTTGAGGAAGGGATCACCCCGCCGTATGACGTGGCGCTGGCGTTCGTGGCCGATGAGGAAACCGGAAGCCACTACGGTGCCGGATACCTCATGGAGCACCATCGGGACCTGTTCGGACCGAACGACCTTCTCCTGATCCCCGACGCGGGTGATGAGGAGGGCGCGATGATCGAGGTGGCGGAGAAATCGATCGCCTGGTTCCAGTTCACCGTACACGGCAGGCAGACCCACGGTTCCACACCCGACCACGGCGTGAACGCGCACAAGGCGGGGGCCCATCTCATCGTGCTCCTCGAACAGCTGTATGAGGATTTCCCCGTCCGGGACGATCTCTTCGATCCGCCGGTGAGCACGTTCGAGCCTACGATGAAGAAGGCCAACGTGGAGAACATCAACACCATACCCGGGGAGGATGTATTCGCGTTCGACTGCCGGGTCATGCCCGAATACAGCCTCAATGACGTTCGCGCCAGGATCGAGGTGTATGTAAAGGAAGTGGAGCAGACGTTCGGGGTGACTGTCGAAATCGAGACCCCCTCATGGCAGCCGGCCGCGCCGCCTACCTCACCCGAGGCCCCGATCGTCGGTGTCCTGAGCAGGGCGGTGAAGAACACCTACGGTGTGGACGCCAGGCCGATGGGGATCGGAGGGGGGACGGTGGCGTCATTCTTCAGAAAGGCCGGAATACCCGCGGCGGTATGGTCCCGCATGGACGACCGGGCACATATGCCGGACGAGTACTGTGTGATCGATTATATGGTTGGAGACGCCAGGGTGATGGCCCACCTCTTCCTGGAGAGCTGAGGGATCCGGCAGTACCCATGCCGCGCCTTGCAGGCCGGGCCCGGCATCACTCTCGGTGCCGACGTTTGTCACCTGACATGACACTAGGGAATAATCGAGGGGTGCATGATACTGATGGAGTAGCCCTCGGAGTCTGCCGCCGATACCGGGATCGGACTCATATTCTTCAGGAGCACCTGGGCATCCCGCAGCCAGGTAAAGAAGCCGACCCCGGCGATAGCATGGGGTGCTGGTGTTATTCCGTCATTGAACGCAACGAGCGCTTCCAGGTAGAGCATGTCACCGGGGAGCCAGACCGCGGAGATCGGGAAGGCATGCCTGACCTGGGTAACCGTATCCCCCTCATGGGTGGGCCCGGTAACCGGACTGCCAACGAATTCATATCCCCACTCAGCAAGTTTGGTGGTCACAATCTCCATCTCACGCACATGATCGATTTTCCCGACTGTGCCATCACTGATCTTGTAGGATGTGAAATCACCGGGTACGAAGACCTCGGTGCCGTCCGGGTTCCACGTGGCGTAGGTGGGTACTTCATCGGTGGTAATGGGAAGCTGTTCCGCCCCGGTGCCGTCAGGGTGGATCCTCCACAGCTCGCAACCGGAACCCGACGTGGCGCCCGCGGGAATCTTTGCGAAGAGAATCCATTCAGCGTCGGGTGAGTAGCAAGGCGTCCAGTTGCTTATCGATGATGAACCGTCAGAGGTGATAGCCACGGGTGAGGCGTCGAGCCCGGCCTGGACCACGATATCGAAACCGGCTGTGGGAGAGCCATCCATGTAGGCGAAACTCTTCTGATCCTGGCGGTTGAAATTGATGGTCCGCTGCTGGGCGCCGATCCCGTTCACCTTTTTAACCTTGATGAAGAACGTGTCGAGGATCTTCAGCTTCGTCCTGCCGAACCCGATATAGAAGGTTCCATTGGCCCGGTCAACAATGTCGGGGCTCGAGTAATCGTGAACACCCGATCCCACGAGCAGCACCTGATTCGTTGTCTGAACACTGATGGAACGCAGTTCCAGCGTGGCGTTCTCAGACGCAGAAGAATGGCCGGCGAAGAGCAGGCTGCCCGGCACGAGGGATGTCGTCTGAAAGCCGATATCGCCGTCGGGGCTCAGAGCGTCACAACCCGCAAGCAGCAGCACAAGAACGAGGGTGGTGATCGTCGCGGTCCTCAGATTGGATCGAGAGCGCATCTGTTTTCCTCTTTCCGTCGTGTGGGGCATCCCGTGTGATCGGTGATCCGGTATAGGGTACCTCTGGCAACTAAACGTGGCCCCCTCTATACTTGTTAACACCATGATTCCTGTAAAGCCTTCACGAAAAAAAGACAATTCAGAAGAAACCCTCGATGATCGTCTCAGGACGCTCACTGCCGAAAGCAGGCTGAGTGAGCCACTCGAAGGCGGACAGATCGCCTGCCGGGCCTGCGCTCACCGGTGCCGGATCCGGCCTGAGGCGGCCGGGATCTGCAAGGTGCGATTCAATGATCAGGGCTCTCTCCGGGTTCCCACAGGATACGTCAGTTCTCTCCAGGCCGACCCGATCGAGAAGAAACCGTTCTTCCACGCCCTCCCCGGCTCGCTTGCGTTCTCGTTCGGCATGCTCGGCTGTGACTATAACTGTTCTTTCTGTCAGAACTGGATCACGAGCCAGGCGCTTAAAGATGATGTGCAGGATGTATCCATCCGCACGATATCGGCGGATGCGATCGTTGCCCGTGCCCTCGAGACCGGAGCGAAGTCGATCTGCAGCACGTATAACGAACCGCTCATTACCGTGGAGTGGGCCGCAGAGATTTTCAAACTGGGCCGTGAGGCAGGGCTTTCCACATCGTTTGTATCGAATGGGAACGCCACACCGGAAGTACTCGCGTATCTGGACCCCCTGATCGATTTCTTCAAGGTCGATCTGAAGTCATACTCCGAAAAGACCTATCGTGGACTGGGCGGCAGGCTGGAGCCGGTGCTGGAAACGATCCGCGCGCTGGTGAAGATGGATACGTGGGTCGAGATCGTCACCCTGCTGATCCCTGGAGTCAACGATTCAGACGGGGAATTGAGCGATATCGCGTCGTTCATCGCCGGAGTCTCGGTGGACATCCCCTGGCATGTGACCGCGTATCGTCCTGAATACCGCATGTCCGAACCGGGACCAACCCCGGCCTCGACACTGCTCAGAGCCGCTGAGATCGGTCGTTCCCGGGGGCTTCGGTATGTCTATGCGGGGAATATGTCGGGAAAGGTCGGGGATGCCGAACACACCATCTGTCCCTCCTGCGGCAAGGTTCTCATCCAACGGCAGGGGTTCACGATCCGGGCCAACCACATGAACGGGGACAGATGCCCGGACTGCAATACCGTGATAGCCGGTCGCTGGAAGATCGAATCTGTGCGTAAGTGACTTGCAAAAAGCCTGATGTTTTCGGACCATGCACTGGTACCGAGTAAACAGGATAATTCCTTCTGATTGTCTGACAGATGGAGCATACGAATGAGCAACACCCTCTCAGAACTCGAGCCTCATGTCGTTTGGGAATATTTCGATGAGATCAGGAAGATCCCCCGACCCTCAAAGCACGAAGAGAAGATACAGGCTTGGTTGAGAACATGGGCTGAAGAGAGGGGTTTCGGCATCCAGGGGGACGCAGCCGGCAATCTCGTTGTCTCCATTCAGGCAACCGATGAAAATAAAGAGGCGGCTCCCGTCGTTCTGCAGGGACACGTTGACATGGTCCCGGAGAAAAACCGGGATTCAGACCACGATTTCCTCACCGATGCGATCGAAGCGGTGGTCGATGGTGACTGGGTGGTCGCTCCCGAGACAACACTCGGAGCCGACAACGGTGTCGGGATCGCGCTCGCCATGGCGGCCGCGACCGACCCGGAATGTGTGCATCCTCCCCTCGAACTCCTCTTTACCATCGATGAGGAGACCGGACTTACGGGTGCTACCGAGCTGGATGACACGCTCCTGACCGGCCGCATGCTGATCAACCTCGACACAGAAGAGGACGGCGCTTTCTACATCGGGTGCGCTGGTGGTGCAGACCAGCACACCTTCTTCGACCTCGAGAAAAAGACCTCCACCCTTCCGGAAGAAATTCAGATATCAGTCACGGGACTGAGGGGAGGTCACTCCGGGGTCGACATCCACGAGAACCGTGCCAATGCCGTCAAACTTCTCGTCAGACTGCTCCAGGCGGTCCGTCTCTCCGGTATCGAATTCGACACGGCCACGATCGAGGGAGGAATGCTGCACAACGCGATCCCGCGGGAGGCCTTCGCCGGCATCAGGGCTGGGGAGGGATCCCTGGAACGGATCCGGACTCTGGTCGATGATCTCAAAGCAGAGTTCATGGGTGAGTTCGGAAAAATCGATCCCGGGATTGTGATCGAGATCACCTCCGGCAGTGTGGGTGCGGAAGTCCTCGCCGATGATCTCGCGCGGCGCCTGATCGAAGCCCTCGTTGCGGTCCCACATGGCGTTCTGGCAATGAGCCGTGACGTGCCGGGACTGGTCGAGACAAGCAACAACCTCGCGGTCGTGAAATTCTCCGACGAGACCGTGCAGATCATCACCAGCACCCGTTCGAGCGTCATGCCGGCGCTACGCACCATGACCGCTCAGATCCGATCGGGATTCGAGCTTGCCGGCGCTCGTGTCGAGGACGCTGGCGGATATCCGGGATGGACACCCGATTCCGATTCGCATCTGCTGAAAACAGGCAAGAGGGTATTCGTTGAGATATTCAGCAAAGATCCCTACGTAAAGGCGATCCACGCCGGGCTCGAATGCGGTATCATCGGAGAGAAATTCCCCGGGATGGACATGATCAGTTTCGGGCCGGAGATCCACAGCCCGCACGCTCCCGGTGAAAAGGTACAGATTTCGTCGGTAGCCAATACCTGGTTACTGTTGAAGGCGTTCCTGGCAGATCTGGCTTAATACAGGAGCAGTAAGTTCCAGGTAGAACTATTCCTCTTCTCCCTGATCCCGGAATGGGTTATTCGGAAAGATTGTTTTATTTACCTGATAGGCAACACAGATTCGATATACAATCAGAAAGTATTCATCTGTATCTCAACTCTATACCTGATGTCACCACATGCTTGTGGGTGGCATGGAGTTCCTTAAGGACATCACATCATGGAACCGATAGTTGCTGAACTGCAATTCAAGATCTATGAGTTCAAGGATGACGATGAAATAGTCGAAGCGGAGACAACCGCCAATGGAATTTTAAAGATCAAGCCCATCGACCAGGGACTTGGAATGATGCTCAGGCGAATGTATCAAACAGCCGGTCCAAAAGCTGCTTGTGGGGACACCGATCACACCCGAATGATTGGAATTCCAGCAACCGTTACAGAAACAGGAATACTGACACTGCGCCTCTCTCTCTCAGGACACGTGTTGAGTCCTGCCACCTCTGGGAAGAAGCGGAAACAACGGCGTTTCTGAGTGTAGGTATTCAACTAGGAACCCCAGGTGAAGGCGATCCATGCCAGGCTCGAATGTAATATCATCGGAGAGATATTCTCCGGGATGGACATGATCAGTTTCGGGCCGGAGATCTACGATCCGCACGCACAGGGTGAAAAAGTATAATTTTCGTCAGAGACCAATACTTGGTTATTATGGAAAGTCATTTTAGAGACTTGGCATTTGTAAGACATGGAGATTTCCAGGTAGATCTATTCCATCTTTCACGCTCATTGGAATAGCGGTTCGCACCCGACCTGGAATGCAAAGCGCCCACTCCATCCTCAGAGTGGGCGCTTCTTTTTATGGTTATCCTATGGTATTGGTAATATCAGTGTTTCCGTACGAATGGCATCTCCAGATCGTGCTGTAATAGTGATGTTCTCACCCCCATAACGCTCGTGATAAACAAGCGTAGTGGTCGCCACACCGTTAACATTGGTCGTTGTCAATGACACAATACTCCCCAGTGTATCAGGTGAGGCGCTCCACCTGATTTCTATCCCGGAAACCGGATTTGCCAGAGAATCTGTAGCCACCACACTGATATCCCAGGTTACCAGACTGTCTGCAGCAACTTCAGTTTTTGTAGTGAATGGGAGGAGATTGGCAACACCGCCTGAGATGATTTCAACACTGACATTCTCTGAAAGTGCACCGTAAGATGCAGTAACAGTTGCGGTACCGGATGTTGTGCCAGGAGACAATGAGATCTCTGCTCCCCCACTTGAGTCTGTTGTTTTCACACTATCTGGTAGTGAACCAAGATTAGTAGTGAAGTCAATTTCCTTACCGGAAACGGCAACGTTATTAGTTGTTTCAACCAGGGAAGCCGTGATAGTTGAGGTGTTTGTCCCCCCCGCCGAAATGGTGTCAGGTGATGCATCAACCGTCAGTGTGATACCGCGCAGGTCGATGGTCCTGGTGTTAGAGGTGCCTTCAACGGTCACCTGCACGGTAGCGGTTACATCAGCTGTCGCGGCTGCGTCACTCGTGAAGGTTGCCGTCGCCTGGCCACTGCTGTCCGTCGTCTGAGTCGTATCACTCAGCGCGCCCCCTCCACTCAGACCCCAGTCAACACTCTTGTCGGCTACCGGATCACCATCGTTGTCGGTGACCGTCACCGTCACCGTCGTACTGCTCACACCATCGCGCAACATGGTCGTGTCAACAGCTGCCAACGAAACCGTCAACGACAGGGCGTCGAGCCTGACTGATACATT
>SDBT01000523.1_pt1 | contig 60529 bp, 52 predicted proteins | sample 2277101 | NCBI WGS metagenome assembly SDBT01 (sample SAMN10404973, study PRJNA504765) | marine sediment metagenome | isolation source: marine sediment core GS10_PC15, 103 cmbsf | place: Arctic Ocean: Southern Knipovich Ridge | collected 2010 | reverse complement strand
ACAACTCCCGGCTACTAACTCTAAACTACGAACTTTTTAACTGATTCCCAATGCTTCTTTAACCGCCTTCTCTTTCGCCGCTTCCGCATCCTTGGCCTCTCTGAGTTCCTCAAGCACCTTCGGAACCGGTGGTTCGGCAAGATGTTTCACCTTAATATCAAGGTGCGGCCTAAATGCCGTTCCCGCCGGAATCAAATGACCCAGTATCACATTCTCCTTCAAACCTCGCAATACATCAACCCTACCCGCAAGCGACGCCTCAGTTAACACCTTCGTGGTCTCCTGGAAACTTGCCGCTGAGATAAAACTATCCGACTGAAGTGATGCCTTGGTTATACCCAGAAGAAGCGTGTTCGCCGTGGCTGGGCGAGGTTTCTTGCCCTTGGCAGGCGTACCAGGCGTACCACCAATCGCCTCGACCTTTTCATTCGCCGTCTCAAGCTCTCCCTTGGCCAAAAGCTGGCCAACCTCAAGCTCGGTATCTCCTGCATCAGTCACTCTTATCATCTTCTTGGCCAATTCCTCAGTAGCCCTGCGGAATGCGAACTTGTCCACCACTTCGCCCGGCAGAAACATACTGTCGCCGATAGCTTCTATCTCAATCTTACGCATCATCTGCGAGATTATAATCTCAATATGCTTGTCACTTATCACCACGCTCTGAGCACGATACACATTTTGAATCTCTCTCAATAAATACCGCTGCAAGGCCTCCTCACCCTTAATCCTCAGAATGTCGTGCGGCACCAGCGGACCCTCCGTCAATGCGTCTCCCGCCTCAACCACATCACCAGTATGGCAGTTAAGGTGCCTGTCCCGCGGAACATGGTGCTCCTTTTCCATCCCGCTCTCACTCCGAATGGTGATTGTCATCTTACCGCGACGCTTATCACTTTTAAGCTCCACAACTCCGCTTATCTCAGCCATCGCCGCAGGTTCCTTCGGCTTGCGAGCCTCAAATATCTCTGTCACTCGCGGAAGTCCGCCGGTGATGTCCTGGGTCCCCTCAGTCCCTCTCGGCAAACGTGCAAGCAACTTACCCGCTGCCACTTCCTCGCCTTCGTCAACCTCAATACGAGCCTTTGCCGGCAGATAGTGAACATCAAGTATTTTACCTTCGGAGTCTTCGATGATGACCTGCGGGTGCTTATCGCCCTTATGCTCTATAACGACCGGCCTGCCCAACTGACCTTTCCGCTCCTCCTCAACCCGCATCGTTTCGCCTTCGATCACATCCACCAGCCGCACAGACCCGGAAACTTCCGCCAGAATTGGCACACGGTGTGGGTCCCAAGAAAACAAACGCTGCCCACGCTTCACCTCCGCCCCATCCTTTACCTGCATAATAGCACCATACGGCCCCTTGAACTTTTCAAGCTCTCTGCCCTTTTCATCAAGCAGAAGCACTTCGCCGTTGCGGCTCAGAACTATACCCTTAGATTCGACAAGACGTTTTGCCTTCGGGTCCTTCGTGGTCGATGCCAGGTCTTTGCTGTAAGTCTTCCCGTCCGATTCTTCCCATACGTCCGGATCGGGAACAACATTCAGTTCACGGTATTGAACAATACCATCACGCGGAGCTTTCTGGTCGGTCTCAAGTACCGATATCTCCGCAATACCCCCCGTGTGGAACGTACGCATCGTCAACTGCGTACCCGGCTCACCAATCGACTGAGCAGCTATAATACCTACCGCCATTCCCTCTTCGACGGGCTTTCCCATGCTCAAATCCCACCCGTAACACTTCGCACAAATTCCCATCTCACTTTCGCAGGTCAATGGGCTCCTCACTCGAATCGCGTCAAGCCCCATCGCCTCAATCTTGTCCGCCACATCAGGAGTTATGACCTCGTTCTCAAGTACTATCATCTCGTCGGTTATCGGATTGCGCACATTGTCCCGCGCCACACGCCCGATGATCAATAGCTTCAGAGGAACATCAACCGTCTCACCCCTATAGACCGCACTCTTGGTGATACCCTGAAGCGTGCCGCAATCAATCTGCGTAACCATCACATTCTGCGCAACGTCGGCCAGCTTCCTCGTAAGATAACCGGAATCGGCAGTCTTAAGGGCGGTATCGGCCAGTCCCTTACGCGCACCGTGCGTCGAGCTGAAATACTCAAGCACGTTAAGCCCTTCCCGGAAGTTCGACCTGATCGGCGTCTCGATAATCTCTCCACTCGGTTTCGCCATGAGCGCACGCATACCCGCAAGCTGCTGAATCTGGTCAACACTTCCACGAGCTCCTGAGTCCCTCATGACCCATATCGGATTCAAATAAGGCTTTCCGTCCCGAACATCATTCTCCATCGCGCTCATCATCGCGTTGGTAACTTCCACCCGGGCATGAGTCCACGCATCGATAATCTGATTGTATCTCTCACCCTCTGTCAGCACACCGGCATTGTAGTTCTTCTGAACCCTGTCAACCCGCTTTTGCGTCTTGTCTATAATACCCTGCTTCTCCACAGGAACCCGCAAATCAACAATGCCAAAACTCAGCCCCGCTAAAGTCACCTGCTTGAACCCAAGCTCTTTAATATTATCGAGTAAATCTATCGTCGCGGCACTGCCCGCAATCTCAAAGCAGTCCTGAATCACTATCCCAAGCTTTTGTTTGTCCATCAACATGTTGTAAAACGGCATCTTCTCGTGCAAAACGTCGTTAAACAAACACCGCCCGGGAGTTGTCTCTGTCACACCGCCTTTCTTCTCGCCGGATTCGTCGATAACTCTCTTGTCCAGTGGAAGACAAACTTTAACCTTCGCGTGTATGTCCACCTTGCCCATCTCGCAGGCCGTGATTGCCTCAAACATGTCCCTGAACAACATGCCTTCCCCCTTTTCGTCGGGACGCATACACGTGATGTAGTAATTGCCCAACACAATGTCCTGCGACGGCCCAAGCATAGGCGCTCCACTCTGCGGCGAGAAAATGCTGTTCGTCGACATCAAAAGTGTATGAGCCTCAACCTGCGCCTCGATACTCAAAGGCAGATGAACCGCCATCTGGTCGCCGTCAAAGTCCGCATTGAACCCGTGGCAAACCAGCGGGTGAAGCATGATAGCATTACCTTCCACCAGAACCGGCTCAAATGCCTGGATACCCATCCGGTGCAGCGTGGGCGCACGGTTCAAAAGAACAGGATGCTGATGAATCACTTCCTCAAGAATATCCCACACATGCTCTTCCCGACGCTCAAGCATCCGCTTGGCGCTCTTTATCGTGTCGGCAAGACCACGGTCCTTCAGCTTGCGAATTATAAAGGGCTGATAAAGCTCCAACGCAATCTTCTTCGGCAACCCGCATTGATACAGCCTCAGGTTAGGCCCGACCACAATAACCGACCGAGCCGAATAATCCACACGCTTGCCAAGAAGATTCTCGCGGAAACGCCCCTGCTTGCCCTTTATCATGTCCGTCAGACTCTTCAGAGGACGGTTGTTGCTCCCCAGAACGGGCCGCCTGCATCGCCCGTTGTCCAGAAGAGAATCAACCGCCTGCTGCAGCATCCGTTTCTCATTGCGGATGATAACCTCAGGTGCGTTCAAATCTATAAGCTTCTTCAAACGGTTGTTCCGATTGATGATACGCCTGTAAAGGTCATTAAGATCGCTGGTTGCAAAATTGCCGCTTTCGAGCATCACCAGTGGTCTCAGATCTGGCGGTATCACCGGCACCACATCGAGCACCATCCACTCAGGCTTATTCTCGCTTCCTCGGATACTGTTGACTATCTTCAGCCGTTTCGTCAGGTCTTTAATCTTTTGCTTGCTGCCGGTCTCTCCTATCGCCGCCCTCAGTTCCGTACTCAGCTCATCCAAATCCTGCCTGTTGAGAAGTTCCTTTATCGCCTCAGCCCCCATCGCTGCCCTGAAACACACACCGTACTTATTGCACGCTTCCCGGTACTCTTCCTCTGTCATAAGCTGTCTGAGTTTAAGCGGACTCTGCCCGGGGTCGGTCACAACATAATCTTGGAAGTAGATTATTTTCTCCAAATCTGATGTTTTCATTCCAAGCACACTGCTCAGACGACTCGGCATCGACTTGAAAAACCATATATGCACCACAGGAGCCGCAAGATTAATATGACCCATGCGCTTACGACGAACCCGACTGTGAGTAACCTTGACCCCACACCGGTCGCAGATGATACCCTTGAACTTCGTGCCCTTATACTTGCCGCACGCACACTCCCAGTCCCGCTCCGGACCAAAAATACGCTCGCAGAAAAGACCGTCTTTCTCGGGCCGATAAGTCCGATAGTTGATTGTCTCCGGCTTGCGCACTTCGCCGAACGACCAACTGCGAATATCGTTCGCACTCGCCAACGATATCTTCACCGAACCATAATCGTTAATCCGATCGTAAATCGATTCTACCATTTTCGATCAACTCCACCCTAACTTTCTTACTCACCTTACTATATCGGTGAACTGCCTATCCGCTTCTTTTCAAGCTGAATATTCAGACCCAGACCTCTGATCTCGTTACACAAAACGTCAAACGAAATCGGTGTGCCCGCCTCAAGCGTATTAGTGCCCTTTACCATCGATTCGTATATCTTCGTGCGACCTTCGATGTCGTCGCTCTTGACAGTAAGCAACTCCTGAAGCGTGTAAGCCGCCCCGTATGCCTCCAGTGCCCAAACTTCCATCTCGCCGAAACGCTGACCACCCGTCCGTGCCTTTCCGCCTAAAGGCTGCTGAGTAATCAGACTGTAAGGCCCCGTTGCCCTGGCATGAATCTTGTCGTCCACAAGATGGTGAAGTTTCATCATATAAATATATCCAATCGTAGCCTTTTGCCCAAATGGTTCACCCGTCCGACCGTCATAAAGCCTTGTCTTCATATCGTCCGGTATCTGCACAAACAACTCATCGGCAGGCGGCACTTTCTTCTTGCTTTCAATCTCCTCCATCCGGTTCCTTACATGCTCATTCGCCTCTTCGGTAACCTCATGAATCTGCTTTTCTGCCGCCCCATCAAATACCGGCGTAACACAACTGAACCCAAGAATCTTCGCCGCCCACCCAAGATGTGTCTCCAGTATCTGTCCAACATTCATCCGGCTCGGCACTCCAAGAGGATTCAGACATATATCGACCGGCGTGCCGTCTTCAAGAAGCGGCATGTCCTCTTCAGGCATGATCTTTGCAATGACACCTTTGTTGCCGTGACGACCCGCCATCTTGTCCCCCACAGAGAGCGTCCGCTTGGTCGCAACATAAACCTTCACCATCTCAAGAACTCCGCCGGGGAGTTCATCACCGTGCTTCAAACGCTCAAGTTGATGTTTCTTCTCATCCTGCATCTCAACCAGCCTCGGCCAATACTTGTCCTGTATCTTCTGCGCGTCCTCTCGAAGCTTCGCCGGCTTTACCCACTCAATATCAAAGTTCTCAATCTGCTCATAAATCACGTCGTCATCGGCGCTGACGCCAACTTTCTGGCGTGTTGACGGGTCAACAACGTCTATCTTAACCTTATCATGAATCTCAGCCATCATCTGCCTGAAGATAGTGCATTCTCTCGCTATCATCTCGGCTTCATATCGGCGCATTTCTTCCCTCTGTGCCTTTCGCTGCTCTTCTCCGCCTGCGCCGCGACGTGTGAAATGCCGCGTCCGCATGATAACTCCCTCATAACCGCTCATAACCTCAAGAGAATCATTTTTGACATCCTCACCCGCTCTGCCGAATATCGCATGTAAGAGCTTTTCTTCCGGCGTCAGTTCCGTCTTGCTCTTCGGTGAGACCTTCCCAACAAGAATATCCCCCGTCGAAACACGGGTGCCCTCGCGAACCACCCCGCCCTCATCAAGATTTCTTAAAGCCTTCTCGCTCACATTCGGAATATCGCGGGTAAATTCCTCGCGGCCAAGTTTCGTCTCCCGAACCTCGACGCTAAACTCGTCTATATGAATGCTCGTAAAAACATCATCCTTCACCAGCCTTTCACTGATGAGTATCGCATCCTCAAAGTTGTAGCCGTCAAATGGAACAAACGCCACCAGAATATTTCTGCCCAGAGCCAGGATACCATTGTTCGTGCCACCCCCGTCGGTGATAATCTGGCCCTTCTTGACCTTCTCGCCGAGCTTAACCAACGGCTTTTGGTTCAGACATGTTCGCTCATTCAGACCTGTAAACTTCGCAAGTTCGTATTCGTCTGTGTTGTCAATCACTATCCTGCTGCCGTCAACCGCCGTAACAACGCCGCTGCTCCTGGCCTTAACGACCATACTCGAATTTTGAGCCACCGCGCTTTCCATACCCGTGCCCACCAACGGCGCCTCCGTATTCAACAGCGGCACGGCCTGACGCTGCATGTTCGAGCCCATCAGCGCCCGGTTGGCGTCATCATGCTCCAAAAACGGAATGAGAGATGCCGATACACCCACCGTCTGCTTCGGGGATATATCAACATAATCCACTTCACTGCTGTCAATCTGGGTCAAATCTCCCTTTTCCCGCGCAAGAACCATGTCCTTTTTCAAACTTACCTTGTCCACTTCAATCATGCTCGGTGGTGTAAATATCGCCTCCATCTCCTGGTCCGCTCGCAGATATTCAACCTCATCTGTTATTCTGCCCTTAGCAATCTTACGGTATGGCGTGACCAGGAATCCATATTCATCCACCTTCGCAAATATCGCCAATGAAACGATAAGCCCAATATTGGTGCCTTCCGGTGTCTCAATCGGACACACCCTGCCGTAGTGACTGATATGAACATCACGAACCTCAAAGCCGGCACGCTTTCGGTTCAGACCGCCGGGGCCAAGAGCACTCAAACGCCTCTCATGTGTCAACTGGCTCAATGCGTTGGTCTGGTCAACCACCTGGCTCAGTTCTCCACGACCAAAGAAATACTCGATACTCGATGAGACGCTCTTGGAATTAACAAGATCGGCAATACGGCCCACATCATCGGGGCCCTTCATACTCATCCGCTCCTGAACCGTCCGCCGAAGCTTAAGCAGGCCTTTGCGAATCTCAACCGCTGCCAGCTCATCTATCGTCCGAAGCCGCCGGTTGCCCAGATGGTCAATATCATCGAGAGAACCCTCATTGTTGCGCAGACCTACGATGTATCGCATCGTATTCAAAAAGTCCTCTGGGCGAAGCGACATCTCTTTCTCATCGGTATCATCACCGAACTTGCGATTCAGCCTGAACCTGCCCACCTTCCCCAAACGATAACGGTTCGTGTCATAGAACTTTTCCTTAAATAGCGTCCGGGCCTTTTCAAGTTGAGCGGGATTGCCGGGTCTGAGTCGCAGATAAATCTTCAAAAGAGCATCTTCATGATTCTCGCAGTTATCCTCCGCCAGAGTATTCACAATAAGCGGGTCTGCAACCTGCGTAATAACCTCAACACTGTCGATGCTCCTGCCGCCACCCTTACCTTCAATACCATGTTCTGTCAACTCAGTTAGCAACCATGTCTTCAAAAGATTGTCGGCGTCATCTTTGAATTTGGCCGTAAAATGCATCTTAAGACGCGCGCTCAATCCCTGTCCCTTGGGATTTTCTGCTTTTGTTTTCCCAGCCAGCCCAATATAGCCGTCGTTTACTTTTCCGGTCTTAAGGCTCTTGAAAAAATAGATTCCCTGTTCGTTAGTTACTTTTTTGTGTTCATCCAAGTTTTCAATATCAACCCAATCCTCTGGTGCATCTATCGCTGTCTTACACTCCTGGAAAAGCTTCTTCAGATTCGGGTTCTCCTTCCAGAGTCTATCTACTTCTTTTGTATCCAACAGCCCTTCCGGCTTGTTGAATCTCGGGTATTTGTGACGTCTATCCAGCTTGTATGCCAGAGCAAGTTTGGCCTCAAGAGCCGACAACTCCTCCTTAGACAGTGGCTGCCCATCTTTTTCAGTAACCACACACTTCAGCGCAAAGCCTCCAGTGCGTTCACCTCCTTTGACCATATACATCCTGCGGAGGTTATCTTGGTTTTCTTCAACCCAACTACGACCTTTTTCACTTTTTAGCCATTCCTTGGCTTTGTCTTCTTTCATTTTCTTTCGGGACAATTTGCCTGATGAAATGTTGGCGTTTTGTATCAGGCTGACCCTGTCACCTAATTGCGCCCCGGCTTCAACGATAATCTCACCCGTTTGGGTATCAACTATAGGCCCAACCGCCCACATCAAAGGATCAAGTTTCTCGGCTTTGACCGTCTTGGTCTCATAGAACAGACGTAATATATCTTCCGTCCTGCCGAACTTCTCGCTCATCGCACGCAGAAAAACCGTCGCCGGAATCTTGCTCGACTGGTCTATTCGAACGACAAGAACGTCCTTCTTCGTAACCAACATCTCTATCCAGCTGCCACGCTCAGGAATAATCCTGCTGCCGTGCAAAATGCGATCGGCGTCTCGGCTGTCGATAACAAAATCCACGCCGGGACTGCGGTGAAGCTGATTCACTATCACACGCTCCGCTCCGTTGATTATAAATTCGCCCCCCCCGATCATAACCGGCATCTCACCCAGATATATCGCCTGCTCGGCAATATCGTCCGCCTCCTTCCGCTTGAGGATACACCGAATCTTGAGTGGATAGCCGTACGTCAGGCGAAGTTCTCGACACTGCTGCACCGTGTACCGCGGTTTCTCAAGTTCATAGCCCATGTATTCTAATTGCATCGTCTTATCGTAACTTACAATCGGAAATATCTCGCAAAACAGTGCCTCAAGACCGGTATTCTTCCGCTTCTTCGGCGACACGTCTTGCTGCAGGAACCGGCTGTAGCTTCTCAACTGAATCTCGATAAGATCCGGCACATCAATAGCATCGCCTATCCTGCCAAAATTGCGAACGGTTCGTGACTTCATCCAATCACTCTCCCTTAGCTCATTTAACTTTAATAATCAACGCCCAACCGTAACAGAAACTACGCAAGCTCCACAACCGCACCAGCCGCCTCAAGCTGAGCCTTGGCTTCCTCGGCCTCTTCCTTGCTTACGCCTTCCTTCACCGCCTTGGGAACCGCATCAACTACCGCTTTAGCTTCTTTCAGACCCAATCCCGTCAACGCGCGAACTTCCTTTATGACCTGGATCTTCCTGTCTCCAATTTCCTTCAACATCACGTCAAAGCTGGTCTTTTCCTCTTGGGCAGCAGCCGCCTCGCCACCAACTACACCGGCTCCGGCAACCATTACAGCACCTGCGCTTGCAGGCTCAATACCATATTCGGCCTTCAAATAATCAACAAGCTCCTTCGCCTGCATCAGCGTCAGTTTTACAATCTTGTCGCCGAGCGCCTTAATCTCTTTACCCCATTTCTTCGGCTCACCCTTTGCCTCATCCTTCGTCTCACTCTTCGCCTCATCCTTTGTCTCAACTGCTTCTTCCGCCATTTCAAAACTCCTTGTATAGCTTATTGGGACCTGTGGTAGCTGAAACTACGCCGTCTCATTTAACCCATTCAAGGGGCAACCACAAGACAACCAAAAAAACTCAAAACTACAAACTACGAACTAATTTATGCCGCCTCTCTCTCAAGCTTTTCCACAAGACTGTTAACACAGCTTGCAATAATACTGCCGCCAGCGGCAATTGTACCGGCTACATTTGCGCCACAAGACCCGGCCAACATAACAACCATGCCCTGAAGCTCCGTTCTGTTGGGCATCTTCGCCAACGCCTTTGCCTCCTCGGCATCCATCACGTCGCCTTCGATATATGCGCCTTTCAGCTTAACGGCACTAACCTTCTTGCCCCAGTTTGTAATCTCTTTGGCCGCATCGACGATACTGTCACCGCCGTACGCTACTGTGCAGGGCCCGCCCGAAAACAGACTGACCGCACCCGACATGCCCAGACTTTTCAAGGCCCTGCGCATTAACGCGTTCTTGACCACCGTCAGCTTGATACCCTTGGCTTTCAGTGCACCTCGCATCTCGTTATTTTCATTGCCGTTGACGCCCTTGGTTTCTATAACAAGAAAATGCCCGGCGCCGGCAAACTTACATTCCAGCTCCTTTTGAAGTAATTCTTTTACGTACTTGCTCATACTAACCGTCTAACCGTTTACGATACTTCCACCATAACAGCAGGGCTCATCGTCGCGCCGATACAAACCTTCTTGATATACGTACCTTTTGCTGTGCCGGGCTTCATCTTCTTGATATGCGATATAAACGTCTCGATATTCTCCGCAAGCTTACTTTCATCAAAGCTCACCTTGCCGACGACCGCATGAACGTTGCCGCCGGAGTCATTCCTGAACTCAACCTTGCCGGCAGCGAAGTCCTTCACCGCTTGAGTAACCTGGGCAGTCACCGTCCCGTTCTTGGGAGATGGCATCTTGCCCTGTGGGCCGAGCAACCTGCCAAGCTTGCCTACCTTACCCATCACCTTCGGCGATGCTATCGCAACGTCAAAATCCATCCAGCCGCCCTGTATCTTCTCAACCAGCTCTTCACAACCAGCCTCAATAGCACCCGCTTCCCTGGCCCCGGCAACATCCGAATCCTCACAAAACGCAATCACCTTCCGACTCTTGCCGATTCCGTGCGGAAGACTCAGCGCACCGCGAATTATCTGGTCCGCTTGCTTCGGGTCAATGCCAAGATGCATAACACACTCTACGCTCTGGTCAAACTTGGTCGAGCCAAACGTCTTGACCTTTTTCACCGCATCGACAAGACTCAGTTCCTCTTGACTTGCCTTTTCAAACTCGCCCTTATATCGCTTACTTCTGAATCTCATAAACCTGCCCGCGAATAAAATCTTACTTCGCTGCCACTACATGCCGCGGTCAGCAAATTGCCACTACGAACTCCGAACTATTATACCACCTCAATGCCCATGCTCCGGGCCGTACCTTCTATAATCTTATCAGCCTGCTCCAGACTGTATGCGTTCAAATCCTTGAATTTCGTCTCAGATACCTTGCGAATCTGCGCCTTTGTAACCTTGCCAACCTTCTCCTTGTTGGGAACACCGCTTCCCTTCGCAATCTGGGCTTCCTGTTTCAGCAATACCGCCGCAGGAGGGCTCTTAACTATAAAATCAAAACTCTTGTCGGCATAAACCGATATCTCAACCGGAACCGTTACACCGTTCATGTCCTTTGTCCGCTCGTTGAACTGCGAAACAAACTGGCCGATGTTGACCCCGTTTTGACCCAATGCAGGCCCAATAGGAGGAGCCGGGGTTGCCTGACCGCCGGACGCCTGCAACTTTATCTTCGTTACAACTTCTTTCGCCATCTCCTGCCGCCCATCCTCGAGCTAAATAACATTCACTAAACGACTAATTACACTTTCTCTATCTGCCAGTATTCTATATCCAAAGGCGTACTCCGCCCGAATATCGTCACTATCACCCGAACCACTCCACGCTCGCTGTCAATAGAATCAACCGTACCCTCGAAGTTCTCAAACGGACCGTTGCGAATCTTAATCATATCGCCCTTCTCGAATTCAACCTTAATGCTCGGCGTATCCTCCGGCCTTTCCGCTTCCTTCAGCATCTTTGCCACGTCCGTATCACGCATCGCTGTCGGAACGCCGTCCGTCCCGATAAAGTCACCCGCGCCCAACGTCTCCTTAATCACAAACCATGCATCATCCTGTATCCGACCATTCTCCCGCGGCTCCATCTCCATGAAAACGTAGCCGGGATAAAGCTTACGCCTGTGCACCCGCTGTTTGCCACCGCGAATACGCTTAATCTGCTCAACCGGCACCACTATCCTGCCCACACTTTCTATGCCATCCACTTCCATCTTACGGCTCAGAGCCTCCCGAACCTGTTCTTCTTTATTCGAGGCAACTCGTAATACGTACCATTGCATCGCCAATTTGCTACCTCCCTCGGCTGCCATCAGTCAAATCCCGATCACATACATAAACAGAGACTTGAATGTCATGTCAGCCGCGAAGAGCATAATCGCCATAAACACAACCACACAAATAACTATCAGAGTCGATACGGCAATCTCCCGCCTGCTCGACCAGCTCACCTTCTTAATCTCACCCTCTGCCGATATCATGAAGTCAGCCGCACCGGGTTTGTTCATCAGCCAGAATGTCAGCAAGCCGGCCCCAATACACAACCCCACCGGGACAAGCGTCTTTACCCACAGATTAGCAATGACTGCCAGCTTAAGCCAGAGCACGTAACATCCGCCCGCCGCAATGCCAAACGCAACCAACCCGCTCCAGAGCCGCGTATAGTACCCCTGCCCCCGTTTGTAAATCTTAAGCAAAGCCATACAGCCGACTACCCCTGAACGAATTTCGTATCTGCAATCGCCTTCTGAAAAAAACAACCGCTTACAGGCCAGGAGGGAATCGAACCCCCAACCTACGGTTTTGGAGACCGTCGCTCTGCCAATTGAGCTACTGGCCTAAACTCATTACTTTCGTCTTATCTTGTGTACCGTTCGCTTGCGCTGCCTCTTGCAAAACTTCTTCAATTCCAGCTTTGGCGTCCCACCCTGAACGTTCACATCTGTCCGGTAATTGCGATCACCGCACTCCTTGCATTCAAACCACACGTGTTCTCGCTTCTTGGACCTGGCCATGACTAACTCTCACAAAACGTCCAACGCACCGATACTCCCCCAGGAAACCATACTAAGGGCATAATGAGTATAACCCGTACTACGCAACGAATCGCTGCTTCGCAGAGTAGTAAAAGACGCCGCAACAGCCAAAAAACGCCTCTCGGAGAAAATACCGCTTATTCAAGAATCTTTGTTACAACACCGGCACCGACCGTCCGGCCGCCTTCACGAATCGCAAAACGCAGACCTTCCTCCATCGCTATCTTCGATATGATCTCAACGACCATTCCAATGTTGTCACCGGGCATGCACATCTCTACAGACTTACCTTCACGGCTCTTAATGTCAGTAACCGCGCCCGTAACATCGGTTGTACGGAAGAAAAACTGCGGCCTGTAGCCGGCAAAGAACGGTGTGTGACGGCCACCTTCCTCCTTTGTCAACACGTAAACCTCCGCGTCAAACTTCGTATGAGGCGTAATCGAACCCGGCTTAGCAACAACCTGACCACGCTCAAGGTCATTCTTTTCCACGCCTCGAAGCAGAATACCAACGTTATCACCCGCTTGACCTTCATTTAGCGTCTTATTGAACATCTCTACCCCGGTGACGGTCGTTTTGCGAACCTCGTCACTTAGGCCCACTACCTCTACCGCATCTCCAACTACGACCTTGCCGCGATCAATACGACCCGTTCCGACCGTGCCGCGTCCCTTAATGCTGAAAACATCTTCCACCGGCATAAGGAAAGGCTTGTCAACATCACGCTCCGGCACCGGAATGTAACTATCCACCGCCTCCATCAACTCATCAACGCACTTGCAGGCCTCGTCGTCCTTGCCTTCGGAGTTCATCGCCGCAAGAGCCGAACCCCTGATAATCGGAATCTCATCCCCCGGAAATTCATACTTGTCCAGAAGCTCCCGCAATTCCATCTCAACCAGCTCTACCAATTCCGGGTCGTCAACCTGGTCAATCTTGTTAAGGAAAACGATGATCTTCGGAACGTTCACCTGACGAGCTAACAGAATATGCTCGCGCGTCTGCGGCATCGGACCGTCACTTGCCGCCACCACCAATACGGCTCCGTCCATCTGTGCCGCCCCCGTAATCATGTTCTTGACGTAGTCAGCATGACCCGGGCAATCAACGTGGGCGTAATGACGGTTCACCGTCTCGTATTCTACGTGCGCCGTGTTAATAGTGATGCCGCGCTCTTTTTCCTCCGGCGCATTATCTATGTCGTCAAATTTCTTGATGTTGCCGCCGCCCGCCTTATGCGCCAAACGCATCGTTATCGCCGCCGTCAACGTCGTCTTGCCGTGGTCGATGTGACCGATTGTCCCAATGTTCACATGTGGTTTTGTACGCTCAAATACCGCCTTAGCCATTTGTCAATAACCTCCCTTAGCATTATTGCCCTTCATTTCTTGCCACCTTAACTGGCAATTATGAAATTAACCTAATACCTGATTTATCTTTAAGATTAAGCTGCCCGGCCCAAACCGGCCAGCCGCCAACCTACAAACGTCATTTAGCTGCTGATGGGACTCGGACCCATGACCTCGTCCTTACCAAGGACGCGCTCTACCAACTGAGCTACAGCAGCAGTTGTCAATAGAAACACTGCCACCTTACATCTGAGAACCGTCCAAAACAACTTCTCAGACGACAACAAAAGCCGAATCCACCAAGAAATTATAGGGATTCCCCATCTTTATTACATTTACCAAATCGCGAGTATACAAAGCCTGACCCGGCTGTGTAAACATAAAAAAATGAAAAAAATGAAAAAAATCGAAAAATTTCCCAAAAAATTCCACATTCAGGACTTTTCCAGTCCAAAACCGCCCCTTTCGCACACAAAAGCAAAGCCCTGATCGCCTTTATCCGCCAACTAGGAAGTCGTCTTTCACAAATTCGTATCCCCACCTGCCAAAGCACTGGCCGTCCACACAAACCACCCGGCTAATTTGACAGGCCCAAAACTTTGCCTTATTGTATAACCCGTTAGCCCGATGCTTTGGTATTACTCGTAAGGAATCCACTATGCCAAAAACCCTTGCCCGGCTTACTCCGAAACCGCTTAAGAAGCCTTTGGAATGGCTTTATAACAGAATCCGATACTTTGGATTTGCCTGCTATTGCCCTGTGTGTGAAACGTACCTTCGCTCATTCAAGCGAACTGGCGTTGCCCCCTGGGGGGACTGGGTATGTCCCCTGTGTAAGTCAAGCACTCGGCACCGCATGGCCTGGCTCTTCTTCAAACACCGAACAAACCTCTTCAACGAATCTCCTAAGAAGATGCTTCACGTCGGGGCCGAGAGTCAATTTGAAACAAGGCTTAAAAAAGTCCCTGCCCTTGACTACATCACGGCTGACCTAAAGAATCCAAATGCTATGGTCAAAATGGACATCACAAACATCCAATTCCCGGACAATACCTTCGATATTATCTTTTGCTGTCATGTTCTCGAACACGTAGTTGATGACCGCAAAGCTATGCACGAACTGCACCGCGTGTTGAAACCCACCGGCTGGGCAGCGATCATGGTGCCCCTTAGAGATGACAAAACTTTTGAAGACCCATCAATCACAGATCCAGCCGAGCGAAAACGCATATTCGGCGAATCTGACCACGTCCGACGCTATGGTCTCGACATCAAAGACCGACTTGAAGAAGCCGGCTTTGCGGTTAGCGTAATCCAATTGACTGATGTAGTCAGTGGTAAAAACATTGCTCGCTTCGGAGTTAGGAACCAACGCGTCTTCTTCTGTAAGAAAAGCAAACCCGACTATTCTTAACACACTAACCGAATATCCTCTGGTGAGCACAAGGGACAGCCCACACGCCCTAAGTAACGGAGCATTAACTAAAGACGCGGTTCCACCCTTATCGTGAAACCGCGCCTCTTAAATCCATGTAGCAAAACATTTTACCGGCCAAACCTGCTTCTTAGTCTTGTTGGCACAGGCCGCGATGATTCCGGTTGCGGCTCCTCGTCTGGTTCGTCCTCTAACCTGAGCAGTTCCAAAGCCCTTTCCAATTCCCGCAGACCCTTGCGCAGCTCGGCTCTGGCCCGTCTTTGCCGCAGCACAGATAACATAATCCTTATCCTGGCCCTGAAGATATCCCGACGTCGCAAGCCTAACTCCTCGTATTCGCCGCTGGCCGTTAGCTCTTCCAATTTCTCAAGGGCGGCCATCTCCTTATCTATCGCAGCTTCTATCACCTCAATCGCCTCAGTCTTCTCGCCGATTGCCCTTTCAATATTCTCTATCGCTGCATCGTAAGGCGAAACTTCAATCCAACGCCTGACATAAATGCCCCATAGTCCCGTAGTCTTGCCACGGTAGTACACCGTCTCTTCATCCGGCGTCACATAGGGCGCAGATTCTCTTTTGTCCGGTTCACAAAAATCCAATATCTGGATGTTGCCGAACGGCTCATCTGCTGAAGAACGCGTAGCCTTATAGATACATTCTTCAGAATAGTCACGTTTGGAACTGAAGTAGATAGTCAACCCATCAGGCAAGATAGAAGGGTGGTCCACCGTATTACATGGATCATTTAGTTCGCTTACTTCCATCATATCTGAAAACGGCTCTTCTAAGCTCGTCCTTGTTGCCACCCAGATATGTTTGTCAGATCCGGGTCCTCTTCTGTAGAACATTGTCAGCTCGTCGGCTGTCAGCGTGGGATACTGATCCGGCACACCCTCCGTGTGGATTTCATCAAAAGTCCTCACGTAGGTCCACGTGTCATCTGTGCTCGAGCACTCCGCCATGTTTATGTAACATTCAATACCTGCCCACTCACAGTAATAAAGACGTAGCTGGTCGCTTGATACCCAGGGACTAAGCTGTGTATTGCCGTTATAGAGTTCCGTCAGGATTCTCTTCGACGTAAAGGGCCCTTCAGGAATGTCTCGCTTGGCTTCCATAAGAACGTTAATATCATATCCTGGATCATGCTGGTGGAAATAAATAGTCAATTCGTCGCTGGACAAAGCAGGTGCAACGGCAGACCAATACCCACCTGGATCATTCAATTCCTCATGGAAGAATGGTTCTGACCACTCCGCCTGTAACGTACCGACGCCAGTCAATAGTATTACTGCAAACAACCATAAAATTTTTCTTTTCGTACTCATTTTGTTCTTATCTCCTTTCTAAACTGTGCTGACTCGAAAATAAAAAACTAATCAAATACCAGATTCTCCATGTTTACTTACTATCCGTATATGTTCAGCGGGTGTTGTTTGCGGGCGTCGTTTTGCGCGGGTTTGTCCTTATCAGTTCATGTTCTTGTCCCTTGCTCCTCACAGAAAGAAAACCTACAACTTAGAGCCTGTAACAAAACAACGCGAAGTGCCAATATCAATACTGAAAACGAAGGTTTTCTTGCAGTTTTGATATAGGCTCTTAATATAGTATAAACCTCCTCTGCCAACAAATCAAGAAATAATTTTTTTTTGCGCTTATCCCTCGCCGCTGTTACGCGTATATACTCCAAGCAACACAGAAGACCGTAAATACGTTACATTGGAGCAGAAGCGGTGAAAAACGAAAAGCAGGATAAAAGAAAACTCTGTAAAGATGCTACAGTCTCAAAAAACGTCACCATTGATTCGTGGTTTCCCGTCCACTACCTATCTTTCGGCGACTTTTCTTTCTTACACCATCATTAAGCTGCCAAGCTGGTAAACGACCAGGGTAACAACGTAGGCCAGGACGGTCAGGCCTGTGAATTGGAACAGGGCCCATCCCCAGGAGTTGGCCTCTCGTTTTGTAATGGCAATCGTAGCGACGCAGGGAGCGCTGATGAGGCAAAAGAGCATGATGCAGAATCCCTGCAGGGGGGTGTAATCAGCCTGGAGTTTGGCTCGCAGAGCGTCTGAGCCTTTATTAGTCTCACCTAAGGAATACACAATGCCCAACTGTGAGACGAATACCTCTTTTGCGGCCATTGCGCCAATGAGGGCTGTACCGATTCGCCAGTCGAATCCCAAAGGTTTTATGACCGGCTCCATCGCGGCGCCTATTCTGCCGGTTACGGAGTACTGCAATTGTACCTTCTGGGCCTGGGCTGCGCTTAGTCCGGCTAACTGTTCTTCGGCAGGTTTTGGATAGCTTGTGGCGGCCCAGAGTATAATCGATATAGCCAAGATAATTGTGCCGGCCTTTTTGAGATACATCCATCCACGCTGCCAGGTGTGGATTAGCAGGCCGCGGAAGGTGGGCATGCGGTAGGGCGGCAGTTCCATCACGAAGGGGACTGTTTCGCCGCGGAAGAGTGTTTTGCGCAAGAGCTTTGCACAGACAATAGTCAGTAAAATCCCGATGAAGTAAATCAGCCACAGGACCGGTGCTCTCCACTTTTGGACGAAAAAGGCCGGGATTATCAGCGCGTAGATTGTGAATCTGGCGCCGCAACTCATGAGCGGGGTGACCAGCATCGTGGTGAGCCTGTTGCGGCGGTTCTCAAGGATGCGCGTTGCCATGATAGCGGGGACCGAGCAGCCGAAGCCGATTAGCATTGGTATGAAGCTTTTGCCGTGCAGTCCGATCCTGTGCATTATGCGGTCCATTATAAAGGCCGCTCGCGCCATGTAGCCGGAGTCCTCGAGGAATGCTATCGCCGCAAACAGCAGCAGTATGTTCGGCAGGAATACAATCACGCCGCCTACACCGCCTATGACTCCGTCCACCAACAGCGACCGCAGCGCACTTTCCGAGCCAGCCGGCCATAAACCGTCTATCGCCATCCCAAGCCAGCCAAAGAACCACTCCAGCCATCGCATCGGATATTTGCCCGCCGAAAACGTCAGTTGAAAGACCAGGTACATCAGCCCGATAAAAATCGGAAGCCCTAACAGCCGATGTATTAAAACCGCATCTGCAGTGTCGCTCATGTCATGCCGCAGGTCAGTGGTGGCCTTGACCGCTTCCTGGCAGGCACCGGAAATGAAACCGTAGCGCCGTTCGGCTATTACCATCTCGGGCTCGTCGCCGAATATCGCGGCCAGATGCCGGCGGCTTGCCTCGACGGCGGTGAGCATTTTGTCGCTGAAACCCTTTGCCATTATCTCTTTGTCGTGCTCTATTAACTTAATTGCAAGCCAGCGTCTGCCGTATTTCGCCGCCAGTTCCATGCGCCCGTGTATTTGCTGCTGCAGCTTTGTCAATTCCTCTTCAATCTCGCGGCCGTAGTTTAATCTACCGGTGGTGCTTTTGGCGCCTTGCTTTGCGGTTCTGGCAATAACATCGAGCAACTCGTCAATGCCCTTAGCTTTATTACCGACGGTCATGACTATCGGTGCGGCCAGAAGCTCTGAGAGCTTGTCAATATCAAATTCCAGGCCTCTTTGCTTGGCTATGTCGCTCATATTAAACGCCAGAACCAAAGGCACGTTCATTTCCATCAGTTGTGTTGCTAAATAGAGGTTGCGCTCGACATTGGATGCATCGATGATATCGACGACGATGTCCGGGTGCTCGTCCACGATGAAGTTGCGCGCGACCAGTTCCTCCATCGAGTAAGCCGTTAAGCTGTATGTGCCGGGCAAATCCACGAACGTCATCTCGCAGTCATTGTATGTTCGCAGGCCGAGTTTCTTTTCAACCGTTACGCCGGGGTAGTTGCCGACGTGCTGGCGAGCGCCGGTGAGGGCGTTGAAGACTGTGGTCTTGCCGCTGTTGGGATTGCCGGCCAATGCTACTATGAGTTCGTTTGCCATGTTCTTAAAACCTTGTCTTTTATTGGTTCAAAAGTTAGCCATGACTAACATTGCAGTGAAAAAAATTAAGTCTCCGGTTTTAGGCTACCGGACCATGACCTTGTGAGCCATGCCGCGGCCCAGTACCACCTTTGTGTTCTTTACGTTCACTATGAGCCGGCCGCAGTGCCAGTTGCGAAGGACCGTGATCCGGACATTGGGCAAAAGGCCCATCGCGGCCAGACGCTGCTTTAGGCCGTGGCCGGCATCGACACTTACGAACCTGACGGTCGTGCCGGCTTCAACCTTAGACAAGGGTTTCAGAGAATCATCGCTCATATTCGCTCCTGACCGTCGTCGCTGAGGTTATTACCACTGTTTTCGTGGAACTTTGCGAACTCTTTGGCAAGGTCAAAGCCGTTCTTACTGCTCTCGGTTACGAACTCGATGAAGTTAAGGAGCCTGTCCACAATTTGCGGACCCAGTGCGTGCTCAGCTTTGCAGGCGGCCTTGCCAGCGGTAGTCGCCTCGACACCCAATACGTTGACGAAGAAGGATTTAATAATATTGTGTCTTCGGGCGATTTTTTCGGCGAGGGCCCGGCCCTGGTCGGTGAGTATGATAAAGCCGTAGGGTTTGTAATTTACGAGGTGCTTTTGGGCCAGCGTCCGCAGGGCACCGGTTACCGACGACCTTGAGACCTCCAGTGCCTCGGCGATGTCCTTACTGCGTGCGACCTTGCTGCCAGCCGAGAGGTTCAGGATCGCCTCAAGATAATCTTCAAGCGAAGCACTAAGTTTCCTTTGTGTACTTGTTGCCACAATTACTCCGAGCGTTTACAACAGGAACGTTTGTGCCTAAAGGCACTCCTCAAGAGAGGCACTCAGCTTTCTTTGTTTGGTTGCTGCCATATTAGGGCCATTGGTGGGGCAAGCCCCACTCTACAATTCTTACTCCCAATCGGCTCACATTTCAGAGCGTTCCTGCCTAAAGGCAGTAGGGTGGGCTTTTAGCCCACCATTTTTCTGTCTTCTGACCTCTGTCAGTTAGCTGCATCTAATATAGTTAGCCAAACCGAACTTTTCAAGCCTTTTTTCAAAAAAATCCGCAAAAATCGAAAAAAACTCAAATTCTACTCCATCGTGCCAAAAGGATTGCTGGTATATTTGGCAATTTTCCCAAAAAAGTGTCGACAAAAACGCGAATTTAACCGCTCTCAGACAAAGAATTTTCCGCATATTTGGTAATTTTTCTGAAAAAACCGTTGCCAAACGAACAAAAGACGGTATCCTCTGATGTAACAAGAGGAGTCTATGGAAGGCACGGAAAACTCAAGATCCAGTTCAATCTCGAAAACCATCGTAGTTTATCCCTGTATGTAAATCTGGTGCACATCGTATGCACCTGTAGATAAAGTTCAAATACCGTTTTTTGAAAAGAGCTAAAAATGAAAAAATTGTCGTGTTTGTTTCTTTTAGCTTTTTCTTTAGTGCTCAGGCCGAACGTAAGATGTCTGGAAAGAGAAAAAAGGCTGCCCCGTGGATGAAAAGAGAGGCAGCCTTTTTTGTAAAAAACTAATGAAACAAAGTTTACCAACTTTGTATTATCTATATTATCGTTTCACAAAGCAAGTTTGCAAACACTTTCTTTAGACTTTTTCTATCTGGGCATTCTTATTCTTTGGGTGGGTGGTTCTCTTGCAGGCATTTCCTGTTTGAGAATTTGCTCAGACCTGAAGATTTTGTCGCCCGCCTTTTCCTCGAGCGATTTTAGCAAATCCTTGACCGCTTTATCCTTTGCTGTTCGTTCCACCTTTGCCTTGATATAATCCTTAACTTCTTCAAAAGATTTTATCTTGCCAGGCACTTTGCCCTCAAACCGGGCGACCTCGTACCGTTCGCCTTTGCCCATGCCTAACGTAGCCTTGACAGGTCCTATGATATCACCTTCAGAGGCATATAAAATCGCGTTCAGGAACTCACCGCCGAAACGTCTGCTAATGCTCGTTTCCGTTGCGTTCTTCACGGCTCCATTTTTTCTTTTGTCGTAATCGATGGATAATTCTTTGGCAAGAGCGGCAATGTCTCCGCCGGCCTTGACCTTGTCAAACACCTGCTGCGCTTCTTCGAGGGTTTTCGAGGCTACGTGGGTGAAGCTCAGCTTTGCCGGCTCATTGATTCGTCGGTCTGCTTCTTTATTCTCCTCGTAGTAATCGCGCAACTGCTCCTCGCTGACCTGAACGGAATTTCGCACGTGCTCCTTGAGCCCCTCGGCATGCATCTGTTTAGCCCGCAAATCCGCCCTTAATCTCACAGCCGGGTCCTCGTCAACTCCTCGCTTAGCTGCTTCCTCTGCCAATAACTGCGTTGTAAGCCACCAGTCAGCGATTTTCTTTATGGTTCTTGCATCGGTCTTGGGCTGCAGATACTCGATGTGGCGAATGGTCAGCTTCTTTTCGCCATAGCTGACAATGACCTCTTCGGCAGGGCCCATCTGCTCGGCTTGCTCTTCACTGGGAACCTCGGCTGCGACAGGTTCAGGCTCCGGCGCGGTTACAGGCGCCACAACAGGCTCAGGCTCGGCCGCTATAGATTCCTCGGATGCAGCCAATGCGGCTGGCTCTTGCTCGCCCTCCTGACAGGAAACAACGCCCATCAGCAGCGCTGCCAATACGATAATTCGAAAAGCGTTTTCACAGCACATAAATAGTCTCCTTCTAATTTCGACCAACAGTAAAAATTGTTCTTTGCAGAAAGTATAGCATTGGCAGTATTTCAAGTCAACTGATTTTTATTCGCCCCTTAGCTCCAAAAACCTGTTTGCCCCTCTCAGTCAGCAGTTGAACTTATTACTAATATAAGCTGACAGTCCAAAATTTCATCTTGACAGTCGAGTTCATTGCCTGTAATTAGCTGACTTAAAATGAATTAGGAGAGCATTGTATGCCGAGACGTGAAGACATTAAGAAAGTGATGATTATTGGCTCCGGGCCTATTGTGATAGGCCAAGCCTGTGAATTCGACTATTCCGGCACGCAGGCTTGTAAGGCACTTCGCAAATTGGGTTATAAAATTGTATTAGTCAATTCTAACCCCGCCACCATAATGACGGACCCCGGTATGGCTGACATCACATATATCGAGCCATTGACGCTGGAGGTCATGACGGAAATTATTGAAAAGGAGCGACCCGACGCCCTGCTGCCTAATCTGGGTGGTCAGAGCGCATTGAACCTGTCTTCGGAGCTTTGGCGGGCCGGCGTCCTGAAAAAATACGGCGTAAAGGTAATTGGTGTTAATATTGACGCCATCGAACGGGGCGAAGACCGTATCGCATTCAAAAACACCATGAACCGATTAGGTATTGAGATGCCAAAAAGCCAGCCGGCTTTAACTGTGGAAGAGGCCGAAAGAATAGCTGACAAATTAGGTTATCCCGTTGTTATCCGCCCCGCCTATACAATGGGCGGCACCGGCGGCGGGTTGGTTTACAATGTTGAGGAACTGCGAACTGTCGCCGCCCGCGGTATATCCGCCAGTCTCATCGGCCAGATTCTGGTCGAGGAATCTGTGCTTGGCTGGGAGGAACTGGAGCTTGAAGTAGTCCGCGACGCCAAAAATCAGATGATTACCGTTTGCTTTATTGAAAACGTCGATGCCATGGGCGTCCACACCGGCGACTCATTCTGCACCGCTCCGATGCTTACGATTGACCCCAAACTGCAAAAACGCCTTCAAAAACATTCCTATGACATCGTTGAGGCAATAGAGGTAATCGGTGGAACAAACACTCAATTTGCCCACGACCCGAAAACCGGCAGGGTTGTTGTTATCGAGATTAATCCCCGAACATCCCGCTCGTCGGCATTGGCTTCGAAGGCGACCGGTTTCCCGATTGCGCTGGTTTCGGCGATGCTGGCAGGCGGTCTTACACTCGACGAAATTCCTTATTGGCGCGATGGAACTCTGGAGAAATACACTCCTTCCGGTGACTACGTGGTAGTCAAATTTTCCCGGTGGGCTTTTGAAAAATTCCATGGTGTAGAGGATAAGCTCGGAACGCAGATGCGCGCGGTCGGGGAGGTCATGAGTATTGGGAAAAACTACAAGGAAGCGTTCCAGAAGGCCATAAGGTCGCTTGAGCAGGGCCGCTACGGATTAGGCTTTGCAAAGGATTTTCACGAAAAGTCTCTTGATGAACTGATGAATAGTCTCCGGGAGCCTTCGAGTGAAAGGCAGTTCATCATGTATGAAGCACTACGCAAAGGTGCCGACATTGAAGAACTCCACAGAAAAACATACATCAAACCCTGGTTCATCCAACAGATGAAGGAACTGGTGGACCTGGAAGAGAAAGTTCTGACGTACAAGGGCAAAAGTATTCCCGACAAGCTTTTGGTTAGCGCCAAGAAGGATGGATTCTCCGACCGCTACCTTGCACAACTGCTTAACACAACCGAAAAAGCCATCAGAGAGAAGCGAACAGGTTTGAATGTCGTTGAAGCCTGGGACGCAGTACCTGTCAGCGGAGTAGAGGACGCAGCCTATTACTATTCAACCTACAATGCTCCTGATAAGGTCCCGGTCAGCGACAAACCCAAGGTCATGGTCCTGGGCGGCGGCCCGAATCGTATTGGCCAGGGAATTGAATTCGATTACTGCTGTGTCCATGCTGCCTTTGCGCTGCGCGACGCCGGATATGAGACTATCATGGTCAACTGTAACCCCGAGACTGTATCTACGGACTATGACACATCCGACAAGCTCTATTTCGAGCCGCTCACTGTTGAGGATGTTCTGAGCATATATCAGAAGGAAAAGCCTATTGGTGTAATTTGTCAATTCGGCGGCCAAACGCCGCTTAATATCGCCGCTCAGTTAGCCGAGGCGGGCGTCAAAATCATCGGCACAAGCCCGGAGACAATCGACCTTGCCGAGGACCGGGACCGCTTCAGAAAGGTTATGAGAAAACTTGGGATTCCACAGCCTGAATCCGGTATGGCCAGCAACTTTGAGCAGGCCGCTAAAATTGCCAAAAGGATAGGTTATCCTCTGATGGTGCGCCCGTCATACGTTTTGGGAGGCAGGGCGATGGAAGTCGTCCATGACATCGATATGCTGAAGCACTACGTAGCCACGGCTGTTGGCGTATCCCCCGAAAGACCCATACTGATTGATAAATTTCTTGAAAATGCCACCGAGGCGGAGGCCGACGCCGTCGCCGACGGCACCGATGCCTTTGTCCCGGCTGTGATGGAACATATCGAGCTTGCCGGCATCCACTCCGGCGATTCCGCCTGTGTGATTCCCCCCATCTCCATCCGGCGCCAACACATCAAAACCATAAACGAATACACTAAGAAGATCGCGACGGAGCTTAATGTCGTCGGCCTGATGAATATCCAGTACGCAATAGCAAACGATACGGTTTATATCCTTGAAGCGAACCCAAGGGCCTCCCGCACGGTACCTATAGTCTCAAAGGTATGTAATGTCTCGATGGCACGAATTGCAACGCAACTGATGTTAGGTAAAAAGCTTTCCGAGTTGAATCTCAAAGTCAAATCGATTCCATACTTCGGTGTTAAGGAAGCGGTGTTTCCCTTTAACATGTTCCCCGAAGTTGACCCGCTGCTTGGCCCGGAGATGCGTTCCACCGGCGAGGTCTTGGGCATGGCGGATTCGTTCGGGTTGGCGTTCTACAAGGCCCAGGAAGCGGCCCAGCAGACATTGCCCTCAGCCGGTACAGTACTGATTACGATTGCAGACCCGGACAAGTCCTCTGGTCTTGAGGTTGCCAAAAAGTTTCGCGAACTGGGATTCAAAATAAAGGCAACGGAAGGAACCAAAAAGTTTTTTGATAGCCGGCAGATAGAAACGGAGTTCATCCGCAAGATGCACGAAGGCCGGCCCAACATAACCGATGCTATCAAGAACAATGAAATTCAACTCATTATAAATACTCCCAGTGGCAGTTTAAGCCGGCATGACGATTCATACATTCGCAAAACGGCGATAAAACACAAGATACCCTACATAACCACCACCGCCGCCGCCATAGCCGCCGCAAAGGGTATCGAGGCCTGCCGGCAGGCAACCAGCCATGTCAAACCACTCCAGACCTATCATGCAGATATAAAATAAAAAAACGCACCAACCTGTAGAGGGAAGGACATAAGAGCCTGGCTTTATGATTTCCACGCTTTCTGCGCTACGAATCCGGCGTAAATACTATTTCAATGCCGTGGCAGGGAAATAGATAACACAGGTTCTCTTCGTAATATTCCTGTATTAAGGAATGAAGGTTTATGAACCTGCCAACAAGACTCTTTAGAGGATTTAGAATTTTAAATGATGACCGAAACTTAAGTTTTTGCGACAAAACTCTTATTCTTATATCTGTATAAAAGTTCGGCACTTTCCTGTTCAACTGATATTTGACATCAACAAAATAATAGAAAGTGTACAGGCCAAAAAACCTCGTGTGTGTAAAGTCTGAATAATAATAAGGGTTAGAAAAATGCGGTACAAATATATGTGCCCTGCCGTCTTTCTTCAGAACTCTGACAATCTCTTTTATCACGTTCTCAAAATTCTTTATATGTTCCAAAACACTCCTGCAATGAATCTCGTTAACCGACCTGTCCGGCAAAAATGGCAGACCATCTTCGATATCAGCGACTATGTTGACATGAGGCAGATCAACTTTGTCTATAGTTATTCTGTCGGTCCTTTTCTTTCGGCCGCAACCTAACTCAATAATCACGGGTTTGGCTCCGTTTATTTTCTCTTCCAGATTTATTCTTATCAATGGTTGCATTGTCATCACCAGGATAATTATGTCATTACGCTTTTTATCATATACACAAACCGGGCACCCAAAACTTTGGTATCAAAGTTGCAAACGTGCTTATATCCCTGTCGGCCCATACGTTTTCTAAGATCATTATTACGTATCAGCAGGGATAGCTTCTGAACCCAATCGGATTTATCAGTCGCGACATAGCCGCTGATATCCTGCTGCACGTACTCGGCATTTACACCGACAGGCGAAGTAATTACCGGCAAAGAAGCCGCCTGGTACTGAAGAATTTTAAATCCGCATTTGCCGCGGGTAAACCTGTTGTCCGGCAAAGGCGCCAACCCAATATCGCTTGTAACTAAGTCCACGGCCTGGCTTTGCAAAGACCACCGGCGTTTTTCAACTTCTATATTCCGCAAATCAAAAAATTCATCACAGATTGTCCGCAAAACAACATTATCAAAGCGAGAACCAATTTCTTCAAGTGCCGGCTTGATCGACGCAAGATAGCTCAGAGTGCTTTTGTTGCCTATCCATACAAGGCGGACCTTATCATTCTTTTCCTGTTTTTTTGAAAAGTGATATTCATCGAGGCAAAGCCCTGTAGGAAGAATCTCAACATTGCTGTTGAACTTTCTTGCATGCTCGGCAAGGTAGGAGTTGCCGGCTATGACCAGATGCGCCAGCCGGACCGTTCTTTGAAAAGAATTCTGTCGCTTCCGGCTGGATTTAGCCGGATGCTTATCGTTGTACATTATCGCATCATCGAAATCATAAATCACCTTCCGCCCGTTACTGCGCAGCCAAAAGGCATCTAAAGGATTGAGCCGCTTCTTGTGCAGAAACACCCCATCGAAATCTCGGCAGTGCCTTAACAGTTTCCATCTTGCCAAAGAGCCCGATGGAAACCGGACAACTTCGCAGTTGATACCATTGTCTCGCAAAGTGTCCAGATAAATCCCTATCCTCTGTCTGAAGCTCGCACGGCCGGGATTATTTGTAAGAACAAGTAAATTCATTTTGCAACTTTACTCAGCTCATTTTGGAAGAAGAGACTGCCCGTCATCTGCTATTTCTCCTCATGATATTCATCTTCTGTGTTGACCGTCCAAATATTGTCTTTGGACCTGACGCCTTCGACGATGTTGTCAACGGCTGTCATAGCGGCCAACATGGAATGGTCCTGATTATTATATCTGTGCATGCCGTTTCTGCCGACGAGGAACAGGTTTTCAATCTTGTCGGTGAAAGCTCTGATTACGTCAAACTGCTCATAGCTGCCAAAGTAAGCGGGATAAGTTTTGGGCATCCGAACAACAACACTATCAAGCACATCCGCCTTGTCTATAATCCCGATATGGGCCAGCTCATCCGCGGCAAATTCTGCAAAGTCCGCGTCGGGTTTATTCCAGAGTTCATCATTTTCATTGCAGAAGTATTCCAATCCCATCCAAACCGTGTCCGGGTCTGCGACCATGTAGGGGCTCCAGTTATTAAATATCTGAAGCCGACCCAACTTGACATCCTTTTCCTGAATATAAATCCAGTTGTCGGGGATAATGTTGTTGACCGTTTTCAGTTTAGTCTGGTTCTGTATTTTCAGTTTCTTCAGCAACAGTCCAGCCGTAATGAAATCACGATACACTAAACCATCGGCTACTTGTTTAACCTTGGCCGGCACATCCGAATCGAATGATTCTATCAAATCTTTGACCGGCATCGTGGAGAAAAAATAATCGGCGGCCTTGGTTATCGTGCTGCCGGTGTCTTGGTCCTGGATTTGGGCTTCAGTTATGCCATTGTCCCGAAGTTTCAGTCCTGTAACTTTGTGTCTCAAATGCACCTCGCCGTCTTTTTCGCGGACAATTGCGGCGACTTCCTGCCACATTTGCCCCGGCCCGAATTTCGGATAAAGAAATTGTTCAATCAAAGTTGTTTCTGTCCCTTTTTGTGCAACAGACTCATCCCGGCCTAACATCTTTTTGGCCGCGTGCGCAATCGCGCCGCTAATTGACAGCCCCTTTATTCTCTGAGCACCCCATTCAGGCTTAATCTTATCGCAACCGACCCCCCACACTTTCTCTGTGTAATCCTTGAAAAATGTCAGGTACAGCTCCTTGCCGAATCTGTTGATAAAAAAGTCTTCAAGCGACTTTTCCTTTTTGATCGGCAGCAGCCGACCCTTACCGTAGCTCAGGGCCATCTTGACAATTCGCACCAGGCCGAGATTCCTGAACGTATCAAGGCTCAGCGCGATAGGATAATCATAGAATCGCCTTTCGAATAATATTCGCGAGAGCCGTTTGCGAATAAGCATCACTTCATCGGTCTTTTCAGGGTCCGCTGAGCCGTTACCGTTTAAGAACGATGTATCCCTTCCTAACAAAATATCATCTCTGGCGGGCTTGCCCTGTACGGAAAGGATGTTTTTCCACCATTGCATGACCCTGTCGGATTTGGAAAAGAACCGGTGCCCGCCGATATCCATTCTATTGCCTTTATAATTGATGGTTCTGGATATGCCGCCGATGTCTCCTGTCGCCTCATAGACAACAGGCTTGATATCAGTCCTCTGGACCAGTTCATAGGCCGCCGTCAGCCCCGCTGGCCCCGCACCTATTATAATAGCTGTTTGGTTGGTCATAGTCGGTACATTATAGCTTAAAGAAGGCCCCTATGGCAATAAAGATGACACATAGAGAAACAAACTGACTTGAGGTATAAGGTGGGGGGTCTGAATCTTGTTCATGGCTTACAACAATCGCCTTCTGTGTTCATTTGTCTAAGCAGTCAATTTCAGCAGGCGGCCCCTTCAACAATCCAGAGAGTTTCGTGTCTGTTCTTTGCAGAATCTTGCATACACATCGCCGCAAACACCTTCATTTTCCGGCAGAGCTGTCACTATTTCTATGATTTTCTCAGGCTTAACCCAGTTTGGCAAAACAAAAGACATTGATTCGCCCCTGGCATAGTTGAATTCTACCTGCCCCAGTTGTGACAAATATCTCACACAATTCGTGGTCGATTCCCCAAGCCCGCCGGTAAACTCAAATGAAATTACCTCAATCGGTTGAGATAATCCAAGCAGCACATTATGTTCAAAACCTTCAACATCAATTTTGCAGAAAACAGGATGCCCATGCGTCTCTATCAAAGCGTCCAATGTTGTAGTGGGAACAGTTACCTTCTGGTCCCACTTATTCCCTCCGAAAAGCCCCCCTTTTTGCACATGTTCAATCCATTCAGTTGACATTGAAGAAAGTGTATGAGCGCTGCTGAGGAAAAACTCTTTCTCGCTTGCGACACTGTCCAACGCTTTGGTTACTAAAACGAAATTCTCATTGCCGCCAAATCTTTTGTGCAGAATGCGTGCACACGTTTCTTGTGGCTCTACTGCTACTACGATAGCACCAAGTTCTAAGAATGCTTCCGTTCTATTCCCCATATTTGCACCAATGTCAAAGCACAGACCGCCTTTTTTTATAAACTGTGAATAAAAATCCATTCTTTCGCGCAACTGTTTTTTGGCTTTCTTGCTGCGCCCGCGCATTTTCTGCCACTTCCTGTAAGATTGATAACAGTTGGACACAGCAGAGAACATACCCTTTTGAGTTATTGCCTGACTTGACTTAAAATCATTCGTCAGATTTTGCCTCCTCACGTTTGTCCCCTCACTAGGCTAAAGTGCTTTCGGCCGATTTGCACTGTTTGAGGCTTGTTACTTTCGATCGCTTTGATATCTAATCTGTATCCTTGTTTGTATTTCTCATTTAGTGCTTCAACCGTATGTTCGTCTGCACCGTCGATCGGATTAAGCACTGACGTATTAACTATGTTTATCTGAATGGCACTGGCGCAGAGTTTCTGAAAAAATAAACAGCTTGGCAATCCCGATTTGTGGCTCACGCACCATTTGTGGCAATATCCCTCAAGTGTGTTGGGGTCACAGAATGTGCTGATCGATATTAGAAAGTGCTTCATTGATACCACACGGCCAAGGAAACCGCCAATTAGCGAATCTTTTGCAAATATCTTCTGCAGAAACGGACGTGCCCTGGCCACAGGTTTTAGGATTTTTTTTATAAGCGATGTTCGGTAAATCGTACTGTTAAGCTCAAACGGATATTTCGCATGGCGATTTTGCGCATCTTTCCAGTTCAACCGGTATATCATCTCGCCATCCACTTGGAGTGGGCTGAACTTGTCGCCTCCAGGATTTAAGTTCGTCGGACATAATCTGAGTGTAAAGCCAAAAATGTCATCACCAAACCGCTCAAATGTCCGGTCAATGAGGTCAAAACTTACAGAATCATAGTAAACGACATCGTCGGTTCCAAACAGAATATATTTTGTATCTATACGCTCAATGAGATCCACAAAATCATCGTGAAAATCCTTTTCCCTTATTACAACACATGTGTCAAACCTCTTGAAAACATCAAGATACTGCTCATTAAACAGTTCTTCCTTGTATATTATGTAGGTCCGAATCAACTCTCGCGGCATATGTCGATACAGACTCTCAAGATAACCCTCGAGCTGCAAAGGCCGATTCTTTGTAAAAACAATACTGGTGATTGTTTCTGACATATAGAAATCCCTCTTTAATAAACACTGGCTAACATCTTATCGCTCTCTTGCTGAAAAACTCCGCGGTTTAGAAATCTTCGACACCTTGGAGGCCGGAATTTCTGCCAAACGATGAAATAAGAGATTTAAAATATTTTATTCTAAAAGGATAAGACATTATTGCTTTCAAAAGATACTCTCTGCCACCAGCCGAATCTCTGCGACAGAATGCATCGCAGGCAATCTTAAATAAAAATCTGGATTTTGTCTTTCTGGAAAACTCATCCTCATATTTCTCCAGGAGGTATTTTCCGAATAATGCAAAATCTCTCAGCCACCCTTCTCTGTCCCGCAAAGTGACATTCTTTCCATGGACCCTGTATTTTATCAAGGGTTCCGGGATAAAATAAAATTCATATTTTCTCGCTAAATCGAGTACAAATTTGTAATCATTTACATACTTTAGTTGCTCATCATATCTTATATTCCTGATGTTATCTTTCTTGAAGAGAACACTCGAACCGCAAACAAAATTGCCTCCCAAAAGTTCCCTGAAAATGTTACCGCTTTTCTTCCTTTTCTTTTTTGAGGCATTGACCTTTTTGTCAACCGGTTCTGCAACCATATTACTTTGAGCATCAATTATCATGCTGTCCGAGTAGACCACGAGGTTTTCATTTCCCTTCAATACTTCGAGTTGCTTTTTAAGTTTATTCTCAACCCAAACATCATCCGAGCCCATGGTAGCCATGAACTTCCCGGCAGCTTGGTCTATACCGTCATTAAATGTTCTTGCAATGCCTTTGTTTTCACTGTGAAAAATGCCACGAACCCTTTTGTCCTTTTCCTGATAAGATTTGATTATCTGAGGGGAACTATCCTTTGAGCCATCATCAACAATGATCAGCTCGAGATCTTTACAACTCTGGTTTAAGACCCCTTCAATCGTCTCGAGCAAAAACCTCTCATAATTGTAAGATGCCATGACAACACTCACTAAAGGCATCTTCTTATCTCCTGCGCTACTTCGCATATCTCCTCTTCACTTATAGTTGGATACAAAGGTAAGGAAACTACTTCTTCACATGCCTTTTCAGTCACAGGCAACCTGATGTCAGACCCCGGTTTCGCGTAGGCCTTTTGCTTGTGAACGGCAACGGGATAATGAATCAGTGTCTGCACCTCGTTTTCTGACAGCCGTTGTCGTAACTTGTCCCTTTCTTTGCTCCTTATAACATACAAATGATAAACATGTTTGGCATAATCTTTTTCAACAGGCCTCACTACTGCCGAATCCGCCAATAGCTCGTCATACAGCGCCGCAAGCCTTCTTCTTCTTTCATTACGTTTATCTAAATGTTTTAACTTTACCCTCAAAATCGCCGCCTGGATTTCATCCAGCCTGCTGTTTATTCCAACAATGTCATGATGGTGCTTTTGCGATTGCCCGTAATTCCTCAACATTCTTAACTTTTCTGCAAATTCTTCATTGCTCGTCACTATCATGCCACCATCACCATAACAGCCAAGATTCTTAGTGGGATAAAAACTAAAGCAGCCTGCTGTCCCTATACCACCTGCTTTTCGGCCCCTGTATTCGGCGCCGTGAGCCTGGCAGGCATCCTCAACCACAAATAAATTATTCGCCTTCGCGATTTCCATAATTGGCTCCATCTGGGCCGGATGACCGTAAAGATGGACCGGCAAAATAACTTTAGTTCGGCCGGTTATCTTGCTTTCTATCTGTGATGTATCCAGGCAGTACGTCTCTGGATCGATATCTGTAAAAACCGGCTGGGCCTGATTTCTGACAATGGCATCGACTGTTGATACGAATGTATGGGAAACCGTTATCACTTCGTCGGCTTTGCTCACGCCAAGGGCCTTCAGTGCAAGATAAATGGCGTCCGAACCCGAATTTACAGCTATCCCGTACTTTGCTCCGATGAAACTGGAAAACTCCTCTTCAAATGCCTCTGTCTCTGCACCTAAAATGAACCATCCACTTTTCAATACCCTCTCTATTGCGCCTCTTAATTCCTCGGAGGTATCTTTGAATTCTCTTTTAAAATCAACTGCTCGTATCATTTCACCTTCGTTACATTCTTTTCATGTAGCTCGTAGGCTTTTCCGCATTCACATTTCGCTTTTGAATCCATGAAAATGAGACTTTCAGTACATTCACAAACGTAGCCTTTGATTCTTGCTGGAGACCCATAAACAATCGCATGATCTGGCACATCTTTAGTTACAACACTTCCTGCTCCAACAATAACCCATTTCCCTATACTAATCCCGCAAAGAATCGTGGCATTACCTCCTATTGATGCCCCTTTTTTGACTATGGTTCTTTGAGGCTCTTTGTACTGCTTCGACCTGGGATATTTATCATTGATAAAAGTTACATTGGGCCCGACAAAAACATCTTCCTCTATTGTAATGCCGTCCCATATCTGAACGCCGCATTTAATAGTAACCCTGTCACCGATAACGACTTCGTTCTCAATGAAACAATGCGAGCATATATTACATTGATTTCCTATAACCGCATCTTCAAGGATAATAACATATTGCCATACATTAGTATCTTTACCCACCTGTTTTGATTGCACACTAGATGATCGATGAATCATCGAGCATTCCTTATAATTCTATCCATATTCTTAACTGATTACCGGCCTTTACTCGTCCTCGGTTGTTGCTGCCTGATGTTGTTCACAAATACATCATAATCCCTTATATAATCATCTTCATCATAATACTGTGATACTAAAGCCAGAGATACCGAACCCGAGGAGAAATTGTCCAGTTCCCGCCATATCATTCGGGGAATGTATAAGCCATAGTAGGACCGATTCAAATGAAACCTCTTTTTTTCAAATCCATCATCCAAAACAACATCAAAACTTCCCATAGCCGCAATTATAAATTGTTCCAGTTGTTTATGAGCATGTCCGCCTCTGGTCGCACCTCCTGGAACATCGTAAAGGTAATAAACTCTCTTAATCTCAAAGGGTAAGTGTCGTGTTCCTTCAATAAATGTAAGATTGCCTCTTTTCTCTAATATTTTGGGCAGGTCTATTATTTTACACTCCGACAGGCTCATGCTAACTCCTTCTTTGAAATCAGGTTGGTTGAATCGTAATCTAAAACAATTACTTCTGGACCCGGGTCCTTCCAGGTTGGCACATCGCCAATCGTGCCCCTTAGCATACTGCTCAGATTATAGGTAGGAACAATCACGCTTACTTTTGGCATAGAAGGGTCCTTCAATTACCCCGTTTGGCTGCTTTATATTCCGTCTCATAAATATTTTCAAGCCTTTGTATGATGACATCATGCGAATATTCGTCCAGAACCCTTCGCTTCGCCTTTTCTGTCATTTCCGGCCGATTCCGCTCCGGCTGCACCGCCGATTTTATCATGGCTTCAGCAAGAGCATCCGCGTCTTCGGCAGCCACTAATGTGCCAAATTCACCATTGTTTAGAACTTCCGGAAGTCCCCCTGCCCTTGTCACGATACAGGGCACTCCCGCCGCCATCGCTTCCAGGAGGGCGCCGGGCATCCCCTCTGCTATCGAAGCCATAACGAACACGTCCATCGCTTGAAGCAGCTTCTCAACATCTGTTCTATAGCCAAGAAAGTGAATCGAACCTTCAACTGTGGTTTCAGCGGCTTCTGCGCAAAGTTCGTCTCTTAATCGGCCACCCCCGATTATGAGTAGTTCGCTATTCGGCACTTCTCTTTTAACCTTTACGAAAGCCTGTATTAAATGTGACAATCCTTTCGTGGGAGCAAGACGCCCAACCGTGCCGAAAACAAACGCATCTTCCTTTACCCCGACGTCTTCTCTCGCTTGCTGTTTTGAAACCGATGTCTCCGCAAATCTTGCAAAGTCAATTGAATTGTTCAGGCACATAACCTGCTCAGGTTGTACCACGGGATTATTGTTCAAAACGTTCAGCCTGACCGTCTGGCCAACTGCTATGATTTTGTTAATCCACCTTAAAACAATTGAGTTTATCAGTTTGCGGCGATTCTTTTTACTCCTGTTCAGGCCATGTACATGTGCTAAAACAACCGGAGTCTTCGCCAATTTCGCTGCGATGGAACCGTAAACAGTGGCCTGATGACGCTGGCAGTGGAGAATGTCCACTTTCTCACATTTCAATATTTTGACCAACTTCCAGACAGAAAGAAGATTAAAAACACGAAAATACTCTTTTCTTGAAATGTAGAATGCCTTGTATCCCTTCTCTTCAAGAAAGTTGACGGCGTCGCTGGTTTTTTTCAGATAAATACATATAACCCGGTATTCTTGGGGATCCAGACCCAGCATAACAGGTGCCATTGACGGAGCATCGCCTTCATACTTGGAGCAAAGCCAACCTATGGTAATTCTGTTTTTCTTCAAAGCAGTTTTCCGAAAATCACCTTCAAGTCATCTGCTCGTCGCTGTACATCAACGCATAATACCTCTGGTGTTCGCAGGAAAAAGCGTTCTTTGGGCACCACTGATTGACAGCCAGAAACTTAACGACTGGGCCCGGGAGGATTCGAACCTCCGACCAATGGATTATGAGTCCACTGCTCTAACCACTGAGCTACGGGCCCTGTGCTCGCTACTTACTGCCAATAATTTTACCGGCAAAACTGCATAATACAAGCTCAAAATAACAACATTTCGCTCTGCCCGCCGGGCTCCGGTTTCCTGTTACCTACAAACATGGCGTAAACTCGTGGTTAGAAGCATATCCAGTTTGCTGTTGATTATTCGGTCCGGTCATCATATTATAAACATCTTTGAGTACAGGGAGTAAGTGATGCCCATATTTGAATACAAATGCGCCAAATGTGGCAAAATAACTGAGTTCCTGGAATCAACCGGCAGCAGAAGGAAACATCTCTGCAAGCACTGCGGCGCCGGCAATATGCAAAAGCAGTTTTCAACGTTTGCCGTCGGCGTAAAGCAGGATGGCACCGACAGCCGATGCCAAAGCTGTACGGATAATAGCTGCCCTCATTCCATGAATTAGATACCCACAAAGGAGTTAGGAAAACAGATGGACGAAAAGAAGGGCACCTATAATTTCGGCGAGATTGAAAAAAAGTGGCAGGATTACTGGCAGACCGAAAAAACGTTCAGGGCCGTAGATTGCGACGATATGAAGGAAAAATTCTACGTGCTGGACATGTTTCCTTATCCGAGTGGCCAGGGCCTGCACGTCGGTCACCCGGAAGGTTATACCGCCAGCGATATAGTGGCCCGCTACAAACGCATGAAGGGCTTCAATGTCCTCCATCCTATGGGGTGGGATGCTTTCGGGCTGCCGGCTGAGCAATATGCCGTTGAGACGGGGACCCACCCTGTTGAAACGACGCAAAAGAACATCGATAATATGCGCCGGCAAATCAAGAGCCTGGGCTTCAGCTACGACTGGGACAGGGAAGTCGCCACGACCGACCCGGATTATTTCAAGTGGACGCAGTGGATTTTTCTGAAATTCTTTAACAGCTACTTCGATGAGGCCGAGCAGAAGGCAAAACCCATAGAACAGTTACCGATACCGGAAGCTTTGACAGAGCAACAGAAGCGCGATTATATCGATAGCTGGCGTTTGGCATACGAGGCCGAGGCGCTTGTCAACTGGTGTCCGGCTTTGGGGACAGTATTGGCGAACGAGGAAGTGGTAGGGGGGACCAGTGAACGAGGCGGACATCCGGTAATTAGAAAGCCGATGCGACAATGGATGCTCAGGATTACAAAGTACTGCGAAAGGTTGCTGTCCGGGCTTGATGGGCTTGATTGGCCCGAATCGATAAAAAAACTCCAAAAAGACTGGATTGGCAAAAGTATCGGCGCGGACGTTGATTTCAGAGTCGATGGGCACGATGCGACGATACGGGTCTTTACTACGCGGCCGGATACTCTGTTCGGGGCTACATATATGGTGATGGCGCCGGAACATCCGCTGGTTGATGTCATAACGGCTGACGAGTGTAAGAAAGCGGTCAAGAAGTATCGAAAAATTGCAGCCGGTAAAAGCGACCTGGACCGGACGGACCTCGCCAAGGAAAAAACCGGCCAGCCGACGGGAGCTTATGCGATTAATCCGGTAAACGGCGAAAAGGTCCCCATCTGGATAAGCGACTATGTGTTAATCAGCTACGGTACCGGTGCGATAATGGCTGTCCCTGCCCATGATGAGCGGGATTTCGAGTTTGCGACGAAGTTTGATCTTCCGATTATTCCGGTGGTTGAACCCGACGATGTCCAGGAAGCTGAGAAGGTTAAAGCCGGCCAGATTTGCTTTGTTGGTGACGGCACAGCGATAAATTCCGGTGAATTTAACGGGCTTCGGACAGTTGAGTTTAAGCAGAAGGTAACGCGGTGGTTGGAAGAAAGAGGGGAGGGGCGAAGGGCGGTCAATTATAAACTACGGGACTGGCTTTTCAGCAGGCAAAGATACTGGGGTGAGCCGTTCCCGATAGTCCACACCGAAGACAAAAGGATTTTGGCGCTTAGTGAAGACCAATTGCCGTTGGAGCTGCCGATGGTTGAGGATTATAAGCCATCCGGCTCGGGCGAGTCGCCCCTTGCAAACAGCGGCAAGTGGCTCGATGTAGTGCTGCTGGACGGCTCGAAGGGACGGCGGGAGACGAATACTATGCCGCAATGGGCGGGAAGTTGCTGGTATTACCTGCGCTATATCGATCCTGCAAATAACAGCCGCCTCTTGGATTTGGCTAAGGAAAAGTACTGGATGCCCGTCGATCTTTATATCGGCGGAGCTGAGCACGCCGTGCTCCACCTGCTTTATGCCCGCTTCTGGCACATGCTGCTTTATGATTTAGGCTATGTCAGCACACCCGAGCCCTTCCAGAAGCTCATCAATCAGGGAATGATTCTGGGCGCCGACAACCAGAAAATGAGCAAGTCGCGCGGCAACGTTGTAAATCCCGATAAGGTTGTCGCCGATTATGGCGCCGATTCGATGCGCCTTTACGAGATGTTTATGGGGCCGTTAGAGGCAACGAAACCGTGGAATATGCAGGGTGTCGAAGGTGTACATCGCTTTCTGGGTAAAGCCTGGCGGATGATTATTGATGCCCAAAGTGGTGAAATTACCGATGCCGTCAAAGATACTGAGCCTGACGAAGATACACTTCGCCTCCTGCACCAGACCATAAAAAAGGTTGGTAACGATGTAGAGGGATTTGCCTTTAATACTGCCATCAGCCAGATGATGATTTTTATCAATCATTTGACCAAACAGGCCGTCCAGCCCAAGTCAGCCGTCCAAAAGTTCGTCCTTATCCTCGCGCCGTTTGCGCCGCACATTGCTGAGGAGCTGTGGGCCAAGTTGGGTCACAGTAACACTTTGGCCTATGAACCGTGGCCCCAATATGATCCCCAATTAGTAAAGGAGAAGGAAGTTGAACTGGCCGTACAGGTGGCCGGTAAGATAAAAGACAGAATAATCGTTTCCGCCGATGCGAGCGAAGAAGACATAAAACAAAAGGCCCTGAGCAGCGAAAAGGTCATCGCCGCCATGGCCGGCAAAGAACCCAAAAAGGTGATCGTCATCAGGTCCAGACTGGTTAATATTGTTGTTTAGATGAGCAGATAGGACGTTAGGAAATAGTGTTTATGCGCGGGTTTACATTAGGGCAATTCGTACGAAAACTTTATAGAGTGATAAGAACATGCACACGAATAATTTTTCGGCTGGCGATGGTGTTAGGGCTTATCACTTTTGTGATCTGTGCAATAGCAGTGTATAAAATAGTTTCCTGTCCTGTAGACTCAAACAGAGCACAGATTATTCGATCTGCCGCAGCAAAAGGTGCTCTTGTTTATAGGCTTACCGAGCCGGAGGAGGTAAAGCGCCTTCTTGGTCCATCGGTGACAGAAACAGTAAGAACAAGCATTGATGGCTCAAAGATGCTTTTCCTGGACTACCCCGACGTTCATGCTGTATTTCGGAAGGTACGATATAGTTTCGATAAGTTTACGCTTTACAAGATAACATTGGGTGGCAAAAACGTTACGATCGGCAATTTCTCTGAAACTGTAGGTGGTACTTATGTTGATATTGGGCATGGAGGGCAAATCGTTTTAAGAAATGCAGAAGACCTTGAAAAGATAGATCCTTTTTCGGGATTCATAAATGTATCTCTGGTAAATATAGACTTGAGAGCCCTTTCGGAGCAGGTTGAAAAAATGCGTTTTGACAGTTTAACAAAATGGCCTGAACAAAACAAAATGCCTGAAGGATTTGATCCTGCAAAGTTGCTTGAAGAAGGAAAAAATCCGGGACTTGGCATTCGTAGGCTACATGAGCAGGGAATCTATGGCCAGGGAGTAGGCATTGCTATTATTGACCAACCTTTGTTGCAGGATCATCAGGAGTATATCGAACAATTAGTGGAATATAAAGAAATAGGTCTAATGGCCAAGTTGGTGTCGCCGCAAATGCATGGTCCGCCTGTTGCCAGTATTGCAGTCGGAAAAACATGTGGCGTAGCTCCAGGGGCAGCGCTTTCTTACTTTGCCTTGGGTATGACGTCAATGCCTGATAATAAAATCTACTGTGATATCATTAACAAAATCATCGAGCGGAACAAAAACGCTGCTGCTGTTTCAGAACAAATACGCGTGATAAGCATCTCCACGGGTATGTTTTCACACCAGGCCAACTTTGAACTCTGGAAAGAGACTCTAACCAAAGCTGAGAGGCACGGGATTCTCGTTGTAACTTGTGATACAGATGTGCTTAATTACGGAACTCTCACACTTATCCAAGGCCAAGATCCCGATTCTCCGAGTAGCTATCGGAAAGGACGATATGTTAGGCCTGACAACGCTATTCGTGTCCCGACGGGCAACAAGACTACGGCCAGCCACCATGGATCGGATGTATACACTTATTGGACAGATGGCGGAATGAGTTGGGCGGCACCCTATATCGCCGGATTGGCTGCCTTGGCATTTCAGGTTAATCCTGATTTACAGCCCCAGGCTATAGTAGATCAATTGGTAAAAACTGCTACGCACACTAAGGCCGGACCTGTTGTTAATCCTGTAGGTTTTATTGAAGCCGTGCGAAAAGCTATGAAAGATAGATAGTATCGATTATGAACTAATGAAGACTGAGATAGAAACAAAGATTAAAGTTGAATCGTTGGATGAAATCGCAGGTCGGCTAATCGCCCTCGATGGACAACTGCAATATGACCTGTTACAGGTCGATACCTATTTTGATGACGCCAGCCATTCCCTGCTTGACTCCGACTGTGGGCTGCGGTTGAGACGACAAGTGACCGGCGAAGGCCAAAAGCTGTTCCTGACCTACAAAGGCCCGAGACAAAAGAGCCACTTCAAGTCAAGGACTGAGATAGAAATAGAGGTAAGTGATTTCGAAGTTGCCGCCCAGTTGTTAAATGCCCTGGATTTTAAGAAGTCGCTGGTTTTTGAAAAGAGGCGACGGGTTTGGCAGATGTCGGATTGTGTGGTCTGTCTCGATGAACTGCCGCTTCTCGGCAGCTTCGTTGAGATAGAGGCATCCGGTGAGCGGCTCGTTGCTGATACTCTCCGGAAACTGCAACTGGCTGATATGCCTCACATTAACGAAAGCTATGCACGCCTTATCCGGGCCAAACTTGCTGAAATCGGCTCCGATAAACGAGAAGCGTTTTTTAGTTGACTATTTCCGATTGGCTGTTGACAATTGTAATGAGTTCTTTCATCCGCCCTCGATGGGTTTACAGATGAGATAAAGACTTCACAAACAGAGCCCCGACCGTAAGGGAGGGGTAATTGAAGCTTGGGCCCATCTATGGTCGAGCGCATTTAATTTATAGTGTTTGTATTAGTGCCATGAATGTAAACGACGGTTACATCGCTTATATAGTGAACCCTCATGCCGGTGCAAGCAGCGGCAAGCGGATGGTCGCCGAGTTCAAAAAGTACCTTTGCGACAAAGGATTTGAGGTTCGAACAAGCTTTACGACCTCTTTGGAGCACGCGTGCGAACTGGTCACAAAGGCCGCGGTTGACTATGAGTGCGCGCTGGTCGTCGCTGCAGGCGGAGACGGGACCGCCAGGGAATCCGCCCATGGGCTCGAAGGCAGCGACAAGCCTCTGATGCTCATCCCGTGCGGAACGGAGAACCTGCTGGCCAATGAACTTGGTTATGATGAGCGAACGAAGACGCTGATTAAGGCCTTTGAGGCCGATTGTATCCGCGCCCTGGATCTGGGCAGCGCCAATGGTCGGTGCTTTACCTCCATTGCGGGTTTCGGCTTCGACGGCGACGTTGTCAAGCGTGTCAATGACAATCGCCGGGGACATTTAAGCTATCTTGATTACTTCTGGCCTCTGTGGCGGACCTTCTGGGGTCATAAATTTCCCGCCATCAAAGTCGCAATCGACGGCGAAGACGTTTTTGAAGGGGTCGGTATGGTCTTTGTCGGAAACATCTCCAGATACGCGATAGGTCTTCAGATATTGCATTATGCCGACTTCGGCGACGGCCTGCTTGACGTTTGCATTTACAAATGTGCATCTCGCCCCCATTTGCTAAAGCATGCCGGTATGACTGTCCTCAAGCTGCACGCCGACCGGAATGATGTTATCTATAAGCAGGGCAAGAGTATTCGCGTAAGTTCCGCCGAGCGCGTGAATACTGAAATTGACGGTGACCCAGGCCCTGCTTTGCCGATAAAAATTGACGTGATACCACAGGCTGTAAAGGTGCTTGTCCCCCCAAAGGCCAAACCTGCGGGAATACGAACCAGACTTATTAGAATAATAGGCTAACGGATATGAAAAAAGCTGCGTTTCAAATAGGGAATGTGCCGGTCGGTCTGGATGCCCCCTTATTCGTCATGGCCGGCCCGTGTGTTATAGAAAGTGCCGACATCTGCCTTGGGATTGCCGATAAACTCGTCCAAATCAGCGCCGCTGCGGACGTACCGATTATCTTCAAGGCCAGTTTTGACAAGGCCAACCGTTCGAGTATATCCAGCTTTCGCGGCCCGGGCCTAAAGAAGGGCCTCAACGTCCTTGCGAAGGTTAAAAAGCAAATCGGCCTTGCAGTCATGACCGATGTCCATGAATCCAGCCAGGCTGAAGAGGTCGCTGGAGTAGTCGATTGTCTTCAGGTGCCCGCCTTTCTGTGCAGACAAACCGATTTACTCCTTGCCTGCGCAAGAACCGGCAAACCTGTGAATGTAAAGAAGGGCCAGTTCCTTTCGCCGATGGAGATGAAGAATGTCGCCGAGAAGATTCGCTCCGCCGGCAATGAAAAAATCCTGTTCACCGAACGCGGAACATTCTTCGGCTACAATCGCCTGGTCAACGACATGACGGCCATAAGTGTCATGAAAGACCTGGGCTGTCCCGTCATCTTCGATGCCACACACAGCACTCAACAGCCCGCTGGATTGGGCAATGTGAGCGGCGGTGTGCGCCAAATGACTCTGGTTTTAGGCAAGGCGGCTGTCGCAGCAGGTGCAAACGGCCTGTTCATCGAGGTCCACACCGACCCGCAAAACGCCAAATCCGATGCAGCCTGTATCATGCCTATCGAATGGCTGCAGGATTTGCTAACCACCTGCAAACAGATATTTGAGATTGTCAAAAGTAAGTAAGATATGGCCGAAGAGACAAAATATCTGTTTGGGCCCGTGCCTTCCAGGAGACTCGGCCTAAGCTTAGGCGTGGATATCGTTCCGCTTAAGACGTGCACGCAGAACTGCATCTATTGTCAGTTGGGTATAACCGGCGTCCAGACGGTCGAGCGCAAGCCGTACGTGCCCATCGAGGCGGTTCTTTCCGAACTGAAAGAAAGGATCGCTGAGGGACTCCGAGCCGATTATATTACGCTCAGCGGCAGCGGTGAGCCTACCCTTAATTCCGAGATGGGCCGGCTTATCGATGGCATAAAGGAGATTACGACAATTCCCGTGGCGGTGCTGACCAATGGAACGCTGCTGGCCGACCCGGCTGTGCGGGCCGATTGCGCAAAGGCCGACGTCGTATTGCCTTCATTAGATGCGGGTGATGAAGCGACTTTCAAGAAAATCAACTGCCCCCACAAGGACATCAACTTCTCTGCGTTTGTGGAGGGTCTGTGCAAATTCAGGGCCCAATATTCCGGCCAAATCTGGCTTGAGGTCTTCTTTTGCGACCGGATTAATACCAGCGATGAGGAGATTGAAAAGATACGAGCGGCTATTTTGCTCATCGGGCCTGATAAGGTTCAGCTCAATACCGCCATAAGGCCTGTGGCTGATAAATCGGTTGTTCGGGTTGAGTCAGCCAGGCTCGCCGCTATTGCAGAGCGATTAGGAACCAATGCTGAGGTCATAGCCGATTTTTCTGGAATAGAAGGTGCTCAAACGAAAGCCAACACTGAAAACATACTCGAAATGCTCAAACGCAGGCCGTGCACCCTCGACGACATCTGCAACGGCCTGAGCATTCACAGAAATGAAGCTCTAAAATACCTCGTCCATCTGGAGGCCGCCGGCCTAATTATCTCCCACCCAGCCGACGATACAGTCTTTTTCAAGGCCAAATAGGGCTTCTCTCAAATCGCCTCCAAAACCCGCAAAATTGACTTTCCATTTTCAGAGCAGTCGATTATTATAGGACCTGTGTGGCCACGGCAGCGGGATAATCGCCGTCAGGGGCAAGTTTTTGCGGATTTTGTTAATACCGACCGATTATTGGACGAAAGGTTGTTATGCTGCGGCGGATTGCACAAAAACTGTATTTTTATCGGGGAAATTCGAAAAATCAGCTTTAGAGATTCAAATTCAGCCCGATAAAAGGTTTAGATAATTGTTTCCTGTTTGTGGACACATTTTTGACTTGGCTGCGTATAAATGAAAACGCCCGGTAGGCAACTTGTTCTGAATAAAGGGTCCCAAAAGTATATTTTCAGATTCGACAGCGGCTCTGAGAGTCAGCTTTTAGATGCCCTGGTGGCTCAGGCGAGCGATGAGCGGACCGATTTTGATTGGTTTGACGCTGCAGTATTGAGTTTCAAACTAACTCAGTCCCTGATGGGCGAAGCGGATAAGCTTTTATATAAAGATATGCCCGATGCCTTGCGGTCCTTTCAGGGCCAGTGTGACAAAGGCGAATATTGAAGCGGCATTTCTGATTGACAGCGGGCCGAAAGTGATTGATGTTCTCCAATATTATTGATTGTTAAAGGGGTAGTTATCATGAAAGATTGCAACATCGTTCAGGATTTTCTTGGTTACCTCGAACATGAAAAGCATTTTTCGCAGCACACATCCAAATGCTACGGTGCCGATTTGGCGCAGTTTTCCGAGTTTGTCTCCAGCCAGTCTGGACAGGACTCAGACGGGCCCGACACCGCGCCCCATGAAGTAATCAGCCCATGGTCCACGCAATCCAGCGGTGCCGCAACCGCGCTGGAGACACAAACGGAAACCAAACTTGAGCAGATGCTGCTTGCTATTGACGCAAACACAGTCAGGAGGTACATGGCACAACTGAATCAACGACAGTATTCCAAATCGACGGTCGCTCGTAAGCTCGCAACGCTGCGCAGCTTCTACAAATTCCTCGTCAGGCGCAGCCATCTGACTTCCAACCCTGTAACAGCCGTCAAGACACCGAAGCAGGAAAAGAAGCTGCCCAAGTTTCTTGAATATGAAGACGTCCAGCGATTGCTGAACACCCCGCCTGCCGACACGTGGCTCGGCGCAAGGGACAGGGCAATCATGGAGGTGCTCTACAGTACCGGCATGAGGGTCAGTGAGCTTGTGGCCTTGAACATGGATGACGTGGATTTCTTAGGCGAGGTTATTCATGTCAGGGGCAAGGGCAAGAAGGAAAGGATATCCCCCATAGGCTCAACTGCGCTGCAGGCCATTCAGCACTACATTGAATTCAGAAACAGGAGGATGGAAAACGACAGCAATTTCGACCCCAGGGTGCTCTTCGCCAACAAGCACGGCCAGAGGCTCAGCACCAGAAGCGTGCGTCGCAAGATGGACAAATATCTCAAAATGGCGGGTCTGGACCCGTCGATCAGTCCACACACGTTGCGGCACAGCTTTGCGACCCACATGATCAACAATGGTGCCGATTTGAGAAGCGTTCAGGAGTTGTTGGGCCATCAGTCCCTCTCGACGACACAGGTCTATACGCATCTGACCACCTCAAGAATCAAGGACGTTTACGATAGCGCCCACCCCAGAGATTCACTCGACAGCCACGAACAGTGGCGCAATTAAAAGGACACACTTGATAACTGAACTGAAAGCCCGCCGACCGGTGGGCTTTTTTATTACACGCGGTTTGTAAACAGAGCCCCAGGCGTCAGCGCGGGGTCATCCCAACGAATTTGTTAAATTCTCCGCTTAGCTTTTTTTTGCAACGGATTTGGCGAGAAGTACAAGCTGTTTGGCCACGCTTTTGCAAACGTGGGCAAATGAGAATCGTATCGGGATTTGCTCAGCCGGCTGAAAATCCGTACACACAAAATCCGCGTAATCATCGCCCACAATATCTATTTCGCTTATGTCTGAGCAGCCGAACCCGATTTGCCTTGCCGTCCGGATTATCGGTAAATCTTCCGCCTTGAAGCCGACCAACTCACAGCATACCATCTCGCAGGCAACAGGGTCGATTCCGCCGATGACTAAACTTAATGGTTTGGCTCGACCCCGTATAGGCCCCGGCCCGTCCATAGCGATTACGCCGTCAATTATGGTTACCACGGGCGCTAAGAGTTTGTACACTTCTATTAGCAGTCGGCAGAAATCTTTGTAAGACCTGCCTTTGGCGAAATGCCAGAAGGGCTTTTCTTTGCCGCAGACACACCCGAACATATTCTTAACTGCGAAGGTAGCGCCTAATTGCTGATGTGTCTTGAGCTTCGGCAGGTTTATTATCCTGTCGGCCTCCAAAGCAACTGTGCTTATGCCGACGCTGCTGCCGGCTATCTTGCATCTCTTCGGCCGGTTGAGCTGTTTTACAGGCACGCCTAATTTCTTCAAAGGCTCCTCCAGTTCAAGAACCCTGATACATGCCAAGACGTTTCTCCAGGCTGGTGAGTCCCCGATAAAGGGTTTGGCGCCGAAATCCTTAACGATTTGCGCAACGGCCAGTATCACGGCTGGGTCCGTTTGTACCGCTTTACTCCTGGGTCTGGCTGCGATAAAATTGGGTTTGAGCAGTACCCTGTCGCCTCTGCTTATAAACTTATCAAGGCCGCCGAGCAGCGAGAACTGCGCCTCAATTGCTCGCGTGATTTCACGGGAGCGGTAGTCGGTGCATCGCGTTACCGCAACCCGCGCCTTTATGATATTTGCCGCCTGCGACCGGTTCAATCACCCACTCCCGTACAGGCAATCAGAAACAGTCGAATCAGGGGGACATTTTTTCGTAGCGTGTAAGTCGGTCCGCCTGGAATCTCTTCACCCTTTTCGTTTTGTTTTGGGATGGGAAAGGCAAAATCTCCGCGTGATGTGAAAAAGAGACTCCCCAAGGTTATATCGTCCTGCTTATATTGACTCGGGCCGATAAGGACGAAATCTCCGCTGCTCATCGTCAGTTCAAATCCTGCAACGTCAAAAACGATTTCGTTGCCTTCTTCTCGGCCTAACAGTCGTGCGATAGTGTTGCTCATAGGGCTTTTGAACACGGGCCCAAGCTCGACTTCGCATGCGCCGCGCAGTCTCGCAATGGGCTTGGCTTTTATGCGCCACCCTAATTGGCCGACGCCAAGGCTTGTTCCCGCCAATTTACCCTCGCCGGTTGTGTAGAAAACGTTTTGCTCGGCACCCAAAGTATTGAAAATGATGTCGTCACCCTTATCATCGAAGACTATCAAACGACTGGTCCCTGCATTTCTTGCCCCCGCCCGGGCCAACCTGGCTGAAATCTCGCCCCACATCTCACTTCGCCCGAACCCGGCGAAGAAACCATTAGCCTCAAAGGCTTTATCATCCGTAAAATGCAGAGGGCTTCTTATCAACCCTAAAAATAGCTCTTTCGGTAAAGGCAAACTCTCCGCGGGCGCCTCAAAAGTAAAGACCTGGAAATTAATCTGCCTCGGCAGTTTCATCGCCGAAGCTGGCTCGAGGTCGCCAATCTTTATTCCTTCTATAGCCGGCCCCCCCGGCCGTTCGCGCCCTTGCCCACAGCCGGCCATGCACAGGCCCACGCATACCAGAAAAATATACAAAAACAACCGATTCATAACAGAACATAATGTATCCCCCACACCCCATCATGTCAACAAATGCCATCCCGACCGAAGCCCTTCGTGGTCTTGACGAAGTAGGGCGAAGTGGAGGGACCTATTAAAATCATCCGCGAAGCGGCTCCACCAACTATTCACTATTCACGAGATACTAACAACTAAAAAACCTCGCGTTTCACGCGGGATTTTTCATTCTATTTCTAACCCTCGTCGTGCGGCACAGTAACGGTCGCGCTCTGCTCCGTAGTATTGCCCGAATCGTCAACTGCCCTGTACGTTATGGTATAAACCCTGCCGTCGCGCCTACCGCCGGCGTCTGCCAGCCTGCCAGTGCGGTCGGCGCCTGCGAGGCTGGACAATCCTCACAGTATCAGAGCCGTATATGTATTGGCCGGATTCGAGTCTGCCGACAACGGTTAGTTCAACTCTGCCGACGACACCTTCCACAGCGTCCATAACCTCACCCTTATCGAACAGGACAAACACGCTCGTCATATCACCCCGACCAATCACTCGCGCCAATATCGCTCCAACAGGCTCACCATCAAGCCCGCCGGCATAAAGCTCAAAGGATTCACGCACCACATCGCCCCTTCCGATGCCCTCCGGCAGGCGAATAATAGCCATTACCCGTTTCAGACGATTGTTGCGATTAATCACCCTCGGTACTATGTGGACACCAGCTTCTATCGGTAGCAGAGCCTCGTAGGCCCCCATATCGACGATACCGTTTATAATACGTGGATTACCATCAAGATCGGCACTGTTAGCATCGACTACCGAGTTATCTCCCGCATCGATACATGGCGAGCCTATCAATAGCCGCAGGTTGTCATCCTCCGTCCCGATAATACCATCTGGTCCATTCGGATCTGCAAACAGCGGATCAACGTCGATATTGCCGCCGCCATCAGAGCCCAGGTTAGAATCCCAACTACCGCTGCCTCCGCTGCCGGCAATATCGCAGTAATTGATTATCGGAGTACTGGTGTAATTATAAATCTCATTGCCCCTCCAAGATGAAGTATTGTCCCAGATTATGCAATTGGTCACTCTCGGGTTGCTGTGGTAGGAATTATACATCCCGCCGCCTTCGTCAGCCGAGTTGCTGGTGAAGGTGCAGCCGGTCACTGTTTGATTGCTGTAGGCATAGTTAGCCATCCCACCGCCGGAAGTTGCCGAGTTGTTAATAAAAGTACAGTTAGTCAACATTGAGTTGCTGTGTCCAGTGTTTACCATCCCACCGCCACCGCCTTCACTAGAAGTTGCCGAGTTACTAATAAAGCTACAGTTGATTAACATTGGATTACTATATGTCTCGGAAAATATCCCCCCACCAGCACGTGATGAATTACCAGTAAAAATACAATTGGTTAAAATTAGATTGCAATTGAAGCTGCTATGTATTCCTCCACCCTCATCATTTCCTGAATTATCTACAAAAATACATTCGGTCAAAATTGGGCTGCTTTTAAAGTAGTTATCCATACCTCCACCACAGTTAATTGCTGAGTTTTGACTAAAAGTACAGTCAATCAGCACCGGACTGCTTTTATCAATGTTAGCCATTCCACCGCCGAAGCCAATAGCCGAGTTATCGCTAAATGTACAATTAGTTATATTAGGATTACTATCATGGTTAAACATCCCGCCACCGGCGTAGTAAGCCGAATTCCCGCCGAAGGTACAATTAGTCACTATCGGACTGCTAGAATCGTTATACATCCCGCCGCCTTTGCGGTGTTCTCCGGAACCATTGGCATTACCACCGGTAATGGTAAAACCGTCGAGTACGGCGTTAGGTTTGAGTGGCAAACCCTCTGGGTGATAAAATACATGGTAGCAGTTGTCGCTATCATTACCACCAATACCTATATCACCGGAAAGAATAGTTACGTATCGATTTGGGTCGCGGTCGTCCATATCAGGGTCGCCGGTATCAGGAAAGCCCCCGTAGATCCCAACGCCGTTTTTCATACGGAAATGCTTGCCGCGGTCGCCTATCCCCAATCCGTAATCATAGATGGGATAATATGTCCCCTCTGCCACCCAGATTACATCACAAGGATCCGCATCGCTCAATCCATCCTGAAGTTTGCCGTAAGCACCTGCCCAGCTTGTTCCGCTGCCCGTACCACCCTCCTTGACATAAATTATGTCTGCACTACAGGGAATGGTTACGATTAGGCATGTTAGTGCTAAGAACCACGTTCTCATTGTTTTCACTCCTTCCAAATCAGGTTTGCCCCTACATTCAGATATCATTGTACCAGATAATCTGGAGTTGTCAAGCCTTTTGGGGGAAAATAACGCAAAATGTTGAAAAGTGACTCTTTTGCCCATGAAATACAGGTACTGAGATTCTTCGGCTTTGCCTCAGAATGACCTCTGAGCACGGAATTCCTTCTGTCCTCTGCTGAGCGCAGTCCCGATTCATCGGGACCCACCGCCCTTCGTTATAATCAACATTAAGCAACAGCACTGTTACCTCAATCTCAATCGCTTCCTCGGCCGCCGCCGAGGCTGGATTATCCTGACAGTATCAGAGCCGTAAATGTACCGGCCGCTGGTCAGCTCGCCGACAACATGCAATTCGACTTCGCCATCGTCCGGCACTGCCTCCATGAGGGCATCCTTATCGAACAGGACAAACACTCTCGTCATATTGCCCCACCCAATCACTCGCGCCAATATCGCACCAATAGGCTCACCATCAAGCCCGCCGGCATAAAGCTCAAAGGATTCACGTACCACATCGCCCTTTTTGATACCGGCCGGCAGGCGAACAATGGCCATTAATCTTTTCAAACGATTGTTGCGATTGATAGTCCTCGGTAGTATGTACACATCTGCTTCTACCGGCTCGATAACAGTTATGACAACCTCATCCGGCTCAGAATCTTCGCTGCCATCGTTAACGATTAGTTCGATTATGTGCTCACCCACACTTAATTGGACATTCGGATCGAGGCCCGTTGCAATCTGCTCACCTCCTTCAAACCAGAAGTATTCGAGCGTGTCACCATCGGCATCATAAGAACCGGAACCATTCAGCTTAACCTGCGCCATACCATCAGGGCACGCAAAGACTTCTTGGCCATCTCCCGCATCCGCAACAGGCGGAGAGTTCACGAAAAACTCGTCAGCCCCAATGTCAATCTGTCCACCCATTACACGCAGTTCACCATCTATGTCAGTCATGCCCGGTTTGGTTATAAAGTTAGGATCTCCCGAATTAATACACGGTGAATCAACTTTTAAATGATAATCTCCAATTGAAGGGGCTTCAAACATCGGGTCGTCATTGATGTTATCTCCGCCATCAACCACTGAACTTCCGGACTTACTTTCTACGAAAGGACTGATTAAACCACCTTCGATATCACAATAGCTGACCACCGGATGGGAGTCACCTTTGGTAGAAATTTCGTATCCTTCTGGAGCTTCATTGCCGGATAAAATACAGTTTATAATCGTTGGTGAAGAATCAATGATTCTCATACCACCGCCTTCCACGCCTGCTGAATTACCACTGAAAGTATTGCTTGAAATTAAAGATGAAGATCCATAATCCGACAATCCCCCTCCTCGTAGCTTAGCCCAATTACCTACGAAAAGGCAATTTGTAACCTTCACTGAATTTGTATGGATTTGCAAACCACCAGCATAGCCTAACAGAGCAGAATTATTAATGAATTTGCAATTACTGATTTTCATCCCGCTATAACTACAAAACACACCACCACCATTACTTTTTGCAGAGTTCTCTATAATGTCACAGTCAACGAGAACGGTAGGAGAATTGGCTGCACAAAGAATTCCACCTCCTCGATAGGCAAAGTTATTTCTGACAATGCAGTTCTCAATTCTCAGATTGCTTCCATCATAAATGCGAATACCTCCACCGTGAGCATCGGCAAAGTTGTCGCTGAATTCGCAATTGATTATAGTCGCATTACAGTGTCTGAGATTTATGCCCCCACCATCATTTGCCGAATTGTTGCTAAATATACAATTAATCAAGACAGGGTTGGAATTTGAATTGTGCATTCCCCCGCCGTCATTACCCGCCGAGTTGTTGCTGAATATACAATTGGTCAAGGTTGGATTAGAATTGTAATTAACTATTCCTCCGCCGTTGGCACTATCATTTGCCGAGTTGTTATTGAATATACAATTGGTTAAAGTTGGGCTGGAGTTGCTATTATACATTGCCCCGCCGCCACCCAAACGTATCGTGTTGCCACTGAAGGTGCAGTTTATCAATGTCGGGCTGGAAGAATCGCAATAAATTCCGCCCCCAGTATAAGAGAACCCGTTAATAACCGTCAAACCGTTTACTACAGAACCAGGCCCTTCACCGTTGTGGAAATAGAACCCCCGATGACGTTCCGCTTCAGTACCATCGCAGTCGATAACACAGTCATCCGGCCCATTTTCACTTTGAACCGTTATCGCCTTGCCACCAAAGTCCAAATCCCGATTGCCATCTCCTGTATAGGTTCCGTCAGCTACGATTACCTCGTCACCGGCTGTTGCTGCATCTATTCCGGCCTGGATTGTGGTGAAATCGCCCGAGCCGTCCCAGTTGACGGTAATCGTCGCCGCAGGACACTCTGTCGCCCAAAAATATGCCGCCATTCCTAACAAAATAATTGATAGTTTCTTCATTTCGCCGTCCTTTCAAGAATATGGTATGAATATATGAATCCAACACAGGCCACGCGCCTGTAAGTGCATAAATCAAGACGAAGCACTCCTTCAATAATACAACGAATAACTCCAGCATTTGGGTATACCTAAACCATAATTCTCTGATGACCAGGTAGCTCAAGAACCGCAAAACGCGGCGCCTGCGCAAACGTACACACAAACACCTTTGGGGCGGGCTTGCTACAGATATGAAACGATTCAAATAGACTATATTATGATGACTACATTTATATTATTGTCGGCCAAACCCGCCAATATATATCTTATACTATATTCTAACCTCCAGTGTTCCCTTTTGTCAAGGAGTTTTTTGTTTTTTTGCACAATAAGCACATATACTCATGCCGTAATCCTCTTAGAAGGAATCCTTTTCCTCCAAAGGGTATCCACAACCCCCTAAACCCCCATAATCAGCATCGCTATCTCCGCCACGAACAGTTTTGAGAATTTGAATTTCGATATTTGTATTTGTTTAGGATTCTCGCCGTGCTGCGCTCGTCGCAGCAGGTAGAGCTTAGGATTTAGAATTTCCTGCTCTACGCTATACAAAACGATCCAGCGACTATTTAACCCCCAAGTCGAGGCTTGTGGATTAAACTCGCAACTTCGGAGACTCGCAAAACTCCAGCGCCACTGCCCGCGTCGTCGAGTGGGATTGGGTCGTTGCTAACGAGTGCCGCTGGTCAACCCTGATGACTCTGGCGTAGCTGGATAATCTGCCGCCATATTCCAGCAGTCCTTCGGTGGGTGGAACCGTCATGTCAACGCTCACCAATTCCCCGTCTTCCAGATTACAATCGCCGAACTCCGCCAACACACCGCCTGGGCTTACATTAACGGTGTTGCCCGCATAAACCGTGCCGCCGAGTTGGCCGACCTTCTGGCACAGCACGGTAAGCCTGAGCGGCTGGCGCTGATATCTTCTTCTGTCCTTATCTTCCTTCATAAGCGTCCCTGCCTAAATGGAGGTCATTCAATATATCCTCTATCTTACTTGATCAAAAGTCATTAGCAAGCCCCATACCAAAACGACCTGCGACAAAATGCCCTAAATTAACACTCCCAAGCTCTTGTAGATAATCAGGTTAAGTGGCCCCTGTTCAGCTCAGGCATAAAATCTTCCCGCCGGAGTGTCAGAAACGTTGACAAACAGCAACGTGGAGCTAAATACGCGCACTTTTTTTACAAAATTATTCACAATGTTGCCGTTTTGCCACCATATCGGTGCTTACCTATTTATCGGATGAGCAAGGCGTTATGTTTGTTTAAGTGTGCCCCCCTTTATTCCGAAAAGGAAACAGAAATGTTGTTTTTTTGCAACACAGGCACTTGACAGAACTTGGTTGTCAGAGTTAAATGACTGCAAATGAGCGCACAAAACCAAAAACAACCTGATAAATCGACAAAAGCTGAGCATGAGCGACAGCAACACTCTGCATCTGAGGCGTTCAGTTCCCCCAACTTGGCCGAGTCGATAATCGAATCGGTTTGCACCGGAGTCGTGGCCTTTGACCGAAACCTCAGGATAATCCGGGCCAACAGCCGGGCCGCCCAGCTCATAGACCTCGGCGAATACATTGACCGGTCCCTGGCCGCCGGCACGGATGCCAAAGTCTGGGGCAACTGGACGAAGTTGCTCAAATCGACCATCACGACCGGCTGCAACGGTGATTTCAAGGCGGTAAGGTACAACTTTGACGGGCGAAAGAGGCTTCTGCACATAGTCTGCACACCGCTAAAGGAAATATCAACCCAACAGGTCATTGGCGCAACGGTGGTTATCGAGGATGTGGCCGAAAAAGCTGATATCGAGGGTCAACTGGCCCAGGCCGAGCGGTTCGCAGCTGTTGGCAAGGTCGCCAGCAAAGTGGCACACGAGCTGAACAATCCCATGGACGGGATTCTCAGATACCTTAATCTTGCAATACGCGTTATTGACAAGCAGGACCTCGAAAAGGCCACCCAGTACCTCCATCAGTGTCGCGCAGGCCTGACACGCATGGTTCAGATTATCAGCGAACTGCTTGAATTTTCCCGCTGTACGTATCCGGCCTTTGAGCGCGGGCCGGTCGATCAGATTGTTGAAGCGGCCGTCAAGGCCATGGAATCGCAGGCCAAGGGCATAGACGTTCAGGTCATTCGAGACTTTGCCGGCGATATGCCGCGGTTCAGAGGCTCGAACCTGTTTCAGGTGTTCAGCAATCTGATTAAGAACGCCGCTGATGCCATGGAAGGTGCAGGCCAATTGAGAATTACGATATCCGATAGCGATGACATGCTGACGATAGAGTTTCGTGATACGGGCCCCGGCTTTGCCCCCGAAAACGCCGAAGTTATATTTGAACCTTTCTTTACAACCAAACGCCGCGGCCGAGGCGCAGGGCTGGGCCTCGGGCTGGCAATATGCAAAGATATTATTGAAAAGTACGATGGCCGGATAACAGCCCGAAACGTCCCCGAGGGCGGCAGCATATTCACTGTTCGTCTGCCACTCGCGCAGGAAAATTCACCGAGAGGCTAATAGGGCAAATATAATGGCAAAAGCAAAAATTCTTGTTGTTGACGATGACCGGATAATCCTTGATTCCTTATGTGAGTTTCTGAGTCTTGAAGGCTACGCCGCGACCGCAGCCGAGTCTTTCACCGAAGCCGCCGCCGCCCTGCAAAGGCAGTCTTTCTCACTCGTTATCGCGGATGTGAACATACCCGACGGCTCCGGCTTCGAACTGTTGTCGGTCGTCAGGAAGAACTATCCACAAACGGTCGTCATCATCATCACCGGCTACGGAACAATTGAAAGCGCTGTTGAAGCAATCAAGATGGGCGCCTATGACTACCTCACCAAGCCGATCGTTGACGATGATTTGCTCTTAGGCGTTGAGCGGGCGCTGCGGCAGCAAGGCCTTCTGAGCGAGAACCGCCAGTTGCGGGGGCAGCTCGAACAGAAGTACACCTTGGACAATATTATCAGCCAGAACTACAAGATGGCCAAAATCTTCGACCTTATAGAAGCCGTGGCCGACACCACGACAACGATATTGATGACCGGAGATTCCGGCACCGGCAAGAGCATGTTGGCAAGAGCCATTCACTACCATTCATCCCGAAGTGATAAGGCCTTTGTTGAGGTTAGCTGCGGGGCCCTGCCGGAAACATTGTTAGAGAGCGAGCTGTTCGGCCACGTAAGAGGTGCCTTCACCGGAGCCGTAAGGGACAAAGACGGCAGATTCTTAGCTGCCGACGGCGGCACCGTCTTTCTTGATGAGATTTCGGCAGCATCCCCCGCCATGCAGGTTAAGCTGCTGCGAGTTCTTCAGGACCGGCAGTTTGAGGCGGTGGGCAGCAATAAGACCATCACAGTTGACACCCGCATTGTTCTGGCGTCAAACAGCAACCTTGTCGAGGAGGTCAAGGCCGGCCGGTTCAGAGAAGACCTTTACTATCGAATCAACGTGGTTACGATTCATCTGCCGCCGTTGGCCGACAGAATCGGCGACATACCGTTGCTTACCGAGCATTTCCTTAGCCAATTCTGCCGGACCCACGGCAAGGAAAAACGCGAGCTAATCCCCGAGGCGATGGAATGCCTGCAGCGTTACGCATGGCCCGGCAATGTGCGCGAGTTGGAAAACGTCATGGAAAGGGCGGTCCTGCTGTGCAAGGGTGCGCGGATCGGTATAGATGACCTGCCGCCGGCACTGGTAATGCAAAGCCGCGTTGCCACCGGGCCCGGCTTTAAGCAGATGGGATTGAAGGAAGTCCTTGCCGAGCCGGAAAAGACCGCCATCCGCGCTGCGCTCGACGCCAACAACTGGAACAGGCAAAACACGGCTAAGGCCCTGCAGGTTAACCGGACCACACTATATAAGAAGATGAAACGTTACGGCCTCGAAGACGAAGCGGCAAGATTAGGACTCTAATTTGGTGATGTGGCCACCAGCCAGGTTATCTGCGTTAATCTTGAGCAACGCGAAATCTTGAGCTTTGCGAAATCCCGGCGCGCCGGGGCCGACCCCTCGGGGGCGCGCCGGGACCGTTATTTCCTTAATCAACGTCTAAAAAAACAATCCGTGTTTACCTGTGTCCATCAGTGAAATCAGTGGCTAAAATAATATCTGCGTTAATCAGCGTTAATCAGCGTCTAAAAAATCCCTGTGTCCTCGGTGGCAGGTTGTTATCAGTGTTAATCTTGAGCAACGCGAAATCCCGGCGCGCCGGGACAGTGGCTAAAAAAGAAAAAGCAGCGAAATCTTGAGCTTTGCGAAATCTTGAGCTTTGCGAAATCCCGACCTGTCGGGGCCGACCTGTCCTGAGCGCAGTCGAAGGTTCTGAACTCAAAACTAAAATGCCCAGGACTGGAGTCGAACCAGCACGAGGTATTAACCTCACCAGGCCCTCAACCTGGCGCGTCTGCCTATTCCGCCACCTGGGCATCAAGCAGACGCTTATTCTACACCCATTCCCTATTCCTGCAACCGTTTTTTGTGCCTGTCGCGGCGTAGTCCCGCATGTCCCGCCATAGCCTCGTGCGACGGCGGATGACGAAGACGGGTCATTGCGTGTTTGTCTCCAGTCGGCCATAAAGAGCCTCGCCTTTCGCCGCAACAAGCTACGAACTAACGTCAGATTGAAAAGGTATAGCCATATTTCCAGCCTTTGTCGCTGGTATCTTCCTCATATCCCCGGGCCAGCATTCTACTTTCCCATTGCCGGGCAGACGGCTCGGATGTGAATTGCTGCATAACGCTGAAGTCGCTCGGGTTTCCATGTTCCCGTTTTCTTCTTTTAGGATCATCGGTAAGACCTGCATACCTCATACAAACTCAACTTTCGTACCATTCTTTTCTATCATAATTTCTCACTTTTCAATTTATCGGCCAGCCGCAGAGGGGGTATCGATTGTTTATTCGACATTATATCAATAGTTCTTTTACGACTTCAGCAGTTATGACACCGCTATTCGTAAAAAGCTGCTGGAAGCCATCAGAACCTAATGTAACATCCAGTGGACTTCTTAATTTAGCATCAACCATTTCAACTATTGCGTCGACTTCGACAAGGATAACTTCGTTAACATCAGTCTCCATTTTTATTGATCTTATCGAATCATCGAAGTCATCGGCATACATACTGGAGATAATTAGGTAGTAGATATTGCGTAAGTGTTGCTTACGCTTTAACTCGCGGCTTTGGCTGTAAATATATTCCCGAATGGTTCTATCATCGGTGCCCATATTATATTTGTCCGCTGTGCTCTTTGCGTCCCAAATTATTGCATAGTTTTCTTCATGAGCGATAGCAATTCCATCCGGCACCCGGCCCTTACCTTGTCCCAAGAGTTTTGTTTGATAACCTATAATTGTAAATGCCGCATCAATAAACTTTTCAAAGGCTCGGTCAAGTGTTGTCCCGGAACGTCTTGCAGCCTCAATAAGATCCTCGTCTCTTCTTGCCATACGGGGCAAAATAGAAATGATTGGAGGCACAAAACTTTCAGGCAGCCTAATACTTCGTTCAGAAACTGCTGGTTCGATTACATCGATGACTGAAGCTTCAGTGTTAATCTTCTTTTCAGTCAGGCTCTCCTTGAACTGTTCACCACCCTTATACCAAAAAACGTGCTCAACTATATATAGATTAAAAGACTGGCCACTTGATTCAGCAAACAACGTTGCTAATTCTTCGTGAATCTGCTTGAAAGTTATGTAATCTTCTGCAAATTCCCCTGTCTCTGTCCAAAGATTAAGGTCAGTCATTGTCTGAACACTGTTGGTATAATAGACAGGCCAAGTTTTGTAATCCTGAATCTGCCAAAAGTAGGACAGGAAGAACGGAATACTGCTAACTTTGGGGCATCCACGTTTGCCGTTACCTGCTTCTACCCACTCTTGACCAATACGCTTAACATAGCTGGCAAATGTCTTGATTCGACTTGAAGCAATCTTTTCGTTTTCTGGAGCGTTGATTACGGCCTTTAATTCCTGGTCGCATTCATCAAGGTCTTCAGCGACCTTGACAACAAGATTAAAAAACATCTGCCCTTTAATCCCCTTAAAGCCCCAATAGCTGTTACGCTTGTTAATACCGTCAATCGTGGATTTAAACTTTGCTAACTGAACGCCACCTTCCAAATAGTTATTTAGCAACGGCTTGAGTTGCTCATCGATAACTTTGACACGTTCTTCATTCAGAGGGAAACCCCTCTTGCTTGCTTTCGTTGAAGGTTTGACTTCAGTTTGTTCAGGGGCCGCCAGATATTCCTTCATAACTTCAACAGCACGCTGTTTTTGTGAGTCATTTAGTATTGCCATCAATTTGCACCTTATAATCTATTAGTATTGTTTCCTTTATTGCCTATTTCTTCGCCAGTATGTAGTACCAAGCACATCATCATCCTCATCAGCTGGCTTAAATACCCAGTTTTCCTCATGGTCAATCATTACTTGCCATACAATCAGACCAAAGAACCAGCCTGCCTGTTCAACACTCTGGCCGCATGCTATATATAATGGCTGATATACTGTATCTGTCCAGTCAGAGCCAGGTATGAAGCTGGAAATAAATGGCTTGTCTTGCTCGACCGCGTTAACATATTCATTGATTGCTTCTAAAACTGCTTTATAATCAGAATCTGCCAGATTGTCTCGCCACGCCTTAAAATCTGCCCGCCGCCTGTGTGGTATATCAATGATTTGCTTACCTCTGATAGGGAATAACATATTATTTTCCTTTCTTATCAAGCCTACTCGGGATATTATCCTTTACTGTTTTTAACACTATTACCTGGCCTTATTACTGGACAACTCTTTTGTTGACCAATTCGGTTGCTGCTTGATTCAAAGAATCCAAAGGTTTAGCTATGTCAAAATCGGGTAAATCAATAATTTGTGATGGTGTTTCAGCATCCTCCAATAAAACTTCCTGATCTCGATCAATCCTACGCCGTGCTTCCTCGGTCGTAAGATTGCTCGCGAAAATGTTTGACATAGTATTAACTTCAGCCAGTGGACTATCTTGGGCACGTGCAAGAACGGCCACAAATGCTTCGCTGTTGGGTTGATCATCTGAAAATTGGACACGATTATTGTCAAACCAAAAATCAGGATCAATACCATAGGCATATAGGATCGCAACTCTTGGATCTTTGCTAACGGATTCAAGTAATCTGCTGGTTCTGTAACTGTTTATTTGGCCTTCTGGTTCATATAATACATGTTCGAAAACAGTAAACTGATTAGGTGCTAATGCAGGATTCTGTAGAAGCCTACCTAATTTATTTGCCAAAGCATTGCCCGGGGCATAAACATTATTAATCTCGCCACTGTTTACAGGTTGCAAGGCCGTGACAAAGAACTTGTATATATTGTCTAATAGAGCATTATCTACATTCAAATCATTACCCACAATAAAAGCTGCCACTTTTCTTACAGGACCAACAGCACATGACATTATTTCCTTAGCTTCATCACCATGACTGCCGCGATATAAATAATACCCACACCTTGTGATGTTATTAAAATCACACATTATTTTCCTCCCTTACATCAATTTTGCTTACTTTGAGAAACTCCATTTAAGGTTTGGCTTAGGATATTAATGTTAATTTCCAGAATGTTTTCTGTTCTTTCTAACAAATTGATAATCTCTGAAATGTCTGACCATATCTGTTCCTGAGAGTGTGCCAAGTTGTCTCGAAGTTTCCGTAGATTTTTAAAGTATTCTTTGCCGTTTGCTTCTGACTCGAAACGCCACTCGTTCCAAATACCATCCTTCAAAAGGATGTCAGACTTATCTGAAAATTGAAGGCACTCAACTAAACTAACATCTTGATTGTCCCTCATTCTTTCATTATACAGGTCACGGGCCTTGTCCACTCTGCCTTCTGTGAGATTTTCTTGCCATTTGTCATTTGGGTAACGCTCTTTGATTAGACCAACCATAGACATTTCCAATAAGGATATTAGGCTAAACAGCAACATGCGAACTGGTTGCTTGTGTAAGTCTGCCAAGGTTATTATCCCTTCAACACCTTTGCTCCCCAAAACAAATAATCTCTGGTTATCACGCATAAGTGAAATGCAATCCTTTAATGGGGTCTGTAATGATACAAGGTCCTCAATTCCGAACATCTTACAATATTTCTTGCAAATCCCGTTACCAAGGCAATGAATATCAATATACCCAATAACTCTCCCTGTATCATCTGTTAATCCAAGCGCATCAAAGTGATTTGTTTTCATTATTTCTTTGGCTACTTTAGTGCTTTCGGAGCAGCAAATCGACTGAACGGATTCTGCGATGCTTTCAGCAGTTAAAAACCTTTCATACAAATCCTGTATTTGCCTTAAATTAAATCTCACACCACTCTCTCCCTTACATCAATTTTGCCGGTTACTGCTGTGGAAATCAATGCTGTGCGGTATTCTTTCAGCTTCTCTATTGCCTCTGTAACTTTAGCGATTAAACCATCAATCTTGGAGGTCTCACGGTCGAGATGTTTTTTTATGTCGTTTTCTCTAAGATAATCCAGCAGGTTCATTTAATATTGCTCCATGTAACTATTTTATTGGCCACGCGCCGTGGGTGTTGATTGTCTTGTCCCAATCATGCATGTTCGTCTCCACTCGGCCATAAAGAGTTTTCCTTACATTTATCTTGAGGTCGCAATTTGTGACCTCAAGTTTGCAAACTCCCGCATTTACTTTGTCAATCTCTGTACCTTTGTAACTTTGCAACTCTGCACCTGTTGCCTCTCGTTTTTACTTTCAACAATTATCATTCATTACTTCCGCTTGAGCGCGGAATAATCTTTTGGCCCTGAAGGGCCTTTTCTCTTTACATCTATACCAATTTACTTCTTTTTAGCGAGAGATTTTGCGTGAGAACAAGGCTTAGCCCGCCGGTCAACCGGAGGCGTGCTGTTGCACATTGAGGAT
>SDBT01000522.1_pt1 | contig 60573 bp, 48 predicted proteins | sample 2277101 | NCBI WGS metagenome assembly SDBT01 (sample SAMN10404973, study PRJNA504765) | marine sediment metagenome | isolation source: marine sediment core GS10_PC15, 103 cmbsf | place: Arctic Ocean: Southern Knipovich Ridge | collected 2010 | reverse complement strand
CCTGTTACTACTCATTTTTCAGCCGTAAAACATCAAAATCATTAAGGCTATGTGATGACTCACTATCAGGAACGATTGGTCAACCTACTTGACCGCAAATTTGAATTGTTGGGAAAATTGCCACCAAAACACTTTCTGGTTGAGTTGGGTAATTTCGTGCATTTCATTCTTGTTGATGAAGTTTTAAGTGTATATGTATTGCGTTTTCTAAACCGTCTTAAACGTCAGCAACAGGAATACAATCAAGCAAAGGTGAGGTTGGTTGATCAACTTGCAGGCATTCGTTCGCGAATAGCAGGGGCTTTTGTTGATTTGGTGGAGCATGAAAACATAGCAACTTTTGATCGGCTTTCTGACAACATTAGACGTGAAATATCGCAACGTGAAACTTTGGGAAGCGATGATCACTCCATTATCGCTTTAACTAATGAGTTGCAGAGCATACTCAAACTCAAAGAAGGAGATGAAGCAATTGAACAACTTGTACTTGAGTTGCAACATATTTGTGACCTTGATCTGCATCTAAATCGAAGATTGGAGAACTACATCTTGATATCGCCAGCGGCTGCTTTGCTTAGGTTACGTGACTTGGTAAATCAAGTTAACCCAAGGCCCCAAAAGTACATGTCTCTAGCAGAGAGGGATTTTAGACAATTTAGGGAAAGATTGTCCAATATTACTCAGTTAGGAGCCCAAGTAGAGGAAGTAGTCTACTTGGACAAGGAACACGGCGATTTGATTCAAAGTTGTAAGGTGGACTTGCGCCTTGTTTATGAAGGGCTGCGAGCTGAGATTGGTTCCCGGTTAGTGCATTATGAACTATTAAACTCTCGTTACAAGGCGCGCTGTATGTGGTATGACCGAGAAAGACTAACTAGTTTAATTGAGCAACATCCTAGTAACGAAGAACATGCCTTAACAACGGACTTAGCGTTATATCTTTTCGATAATGGAGTTTCTACTCTATACCGCCTCAAAAGGGGTGCCCATGAATATGACCTAGTAGATTATCAGACCGAAAATCCAATCTTCATTGAGGTCAAGGTGTACAAGAGCAGCAAAAACGCAAGAAGGAATTTAGTAAGGGGGGTTGCTCAACTTCACGGTTATCTCAATGGTTGTGAAGCTGAGGGTATCTTTGTTGAAGAAGCGTACTATGTCGTTTATCGTTTGGGTGGTCCACTTTATGACTTGCCTTGGGAGATTCCTACGAATCGTAGAACATTCTACCCAATAGTAGTTGACTTGGCACCAAGTCAGGAAAGTGGGAGTCGCCAACCCAAGCCTATCAAAATCGCATTGGGTGAATTCTTTGCGGAAGATGTTGAATCAGGCATATAGGTCTGTTACCCTAACTCAATGCGGGCTAACAAGCGGTTGCAGTGACCGCGCTCCGCGCGCGCAAATCGGCGGCTCCACGTGCTTTCAGGCTGGTTTTACGGCGAAGGCTCTGATCCGCACCCGCGCGGCGGCTGAACCGCGAGCCTTTAGGCCTACTAAAATAAGTTAGGAGGATAGACTTGACCGAATTATTTCCTATGATCCCAGCATCACCTAAACCGCTCTGGTTCTTGGGTGGAATCGTCCTTCTCCTACTCACCCTTGTCGGGTTGTTCAGCTATATCGCCTATTCATCAAGGACTATACAGTTTGAGATTTCTGAAGAAGGGCTTAATATCCGCGGTGGTTTGTATCAGCGATTGATCCCAGCCGAGTCGATTATCACTGCAAAGTCGAAGCAGATCGACATCGGCAAAGAAAGCCCATATGAACCTGTACGCAGGACTAACGGCACTGGCCTGCCTGGTTATGCTTCTGGCTGGTTCAAGCTTAGGAATGGAGAGAAAGCACTTCTTTTCGTAACCGATCCATCGAGTGTGGTTTATATCGCAACACGTGAGGGATATTCAGTTCTATTAAGTGTTCAGGAGACGGAGCGATTTTTGCAGTCGATTGGGAGCATCTCAGAAGGCGCAGACTAATCTTCAGGGTTTTGTATCGGTAAAAGAACTGGAATATGCACATCGCCAACTGGTGTAAAACCGCATAACCACCCATTGTCGTTTTTGGAGCTTTACGATTTGTCCACTACACATCCTGATCCACCTACCCTGTCACATATTCCTGGGCCTTCCGCCCAGAACATTGCCGTGCGCGTCACCCCAGAAGCAGAGCGGGCGCTGCGGCATGGGCATCCCTGGTTGTTCGACCGGGCGATAAAGCAGCAGAGCCGCGACGGTCGTCCTGGCGATTTGGCCGTCGTCTTTGACCGCAAACGTCGTTTCCTGGCCGTGGGTCTTTACGACCCACACTCGTCGCTCCGCGTGCGTATCCTGAGCCACGGGGAACCGGCCGCCATTGACCGAGACTGGTTCAGGGCCAGGCTGGCATCGGCAGCTCGATTGCGCGCACCCTTGCTCGAACAGCCACCAGAAGCGGCCACTACCGGTTTCCGGCTCGTCCACGGCGAGAACGATGGCCTGCCGGGATTGGTCATTGACCGTTACGAACAGACGACGGTTCTAAAGCTTTACACACCTGCCTGGATTCCCCACCTGAAAGATGTGTTATCCGCATTGACGAGCGTCAGTCCTGCTGAACGCCTGGTCCTACGTCTCGGTCAGGCGATGCTGAAGCAATCCCAGCACCTGTTCGGCTTGAGCGACGGCATGATCTTGTCCGGCCCAGACTTCGACGGCCCTGCATTATTCTGGGAAAACGGGCTGCGCTTCGAGGCCGATACAGTTCACGGCCAAAAGACTGGTTTCTTCTTCGATCAGCGGGACAACCGGGCGCGTGTAGAAAAACTCGCAGAGGGCAAGGCCGTGCTGAACGTCTTCGCCTACACGGGCGGGTTTTCGGTTTACGCGGCGCGAGGCAGCGCGAGGAACATAGTCAGCGTCGACGCGAGCGCGCCGGCGCTGAAAGCCGCGACCCGCAATTGGGAACGCAACCGACATGTCCCAGGCGTGGCGGCAGCCTCTCACGAGATCGTTGCCGAGGATGCGTTCGAGGCGCTGGCGCGGATGGGGAAAAACAACCGTCGCTTCGATATGGTGATCGTTGATCCGCCTGCGTTTGCTCAAAAACAAACGCAAGTGGCGCAGGCCATCTCAGCTTACGAGCGACTGAGTCATCTGAGTCTAGGTGTGTTGCAGCCGGGAGGTACGCTGGTACAGGCATCTTGTTCGAGCCGGGTGGACGCGGAGACATTTTTCGAGACGGTCAATCGCGCCGCCAGGGAGGCAAGTCGTCCGTTACGCGAGATTGAACGCACCGGCCACGCCCTGGATCATCCCATCACCTTCAAAGAGGGAGCATATCTCAAGTGCCTCTTTGCCATTGCTCCTTGATCGCTCATGGAACTACAAGAGCGCAGGCGGCGAGCTTGACATTCCGCAGATGGTAACTGCTCAGCCATCCCCAAGCGGAGCGTTGGAACATATCCTTTAGGACGCAGATTAACGCTGATAAACGCTGATTTTTTGATCTTATCTGCGAAAATCTGCGGAAATCTGCGTCCGATTTTGAATTTGGCGGGGTGGCTGAGTAGTCACTGCAGATGAGAAACAGGAGGCAACGTGAAGATCTTGATCGCGTATTTCAGTCAAACCGGAAACACGGAACAGGTCGCCAGAGCTATCCATGAAGAGGTGTTGTCTGGTGGGCATGAGGCTCATTTGAAGAGAATCAATGAGATCGCATCGGACAGCCTGAATGTCTATGATCTGGTCTTTCTGGGTTCGGCTTGTCATGACGCGGATTTGGCAAGGCCAGCCAAGCGGATTCTAGAGGGGATTGCCCACTCACCTACGTTCAAGTTGGCAGGATTTGTCACCCACGCCACGTATCTGCCTGAAGGTGGCGAAAGAGAGCGGAAGATACACGAGGAGTGGGCATCAAGATGCGTCGTATCCTTCAACAAAGCAAGTGAGGAGAAGCGAATTGGCTTTTTGGGATACTTTAGCTGTCAGGGTGCTCCGTCGCCTCCAATTGAGGAATTCATTCATAGGACCATAGTGACAGATGGGGACGAGTGGAAAGAGTACATAGAGGAAGTGAGGCTGCGTCCCAACGAAGAGGATCTGCAAAACGCAAGGGAATTCGCTCGAATGGTGCTCTCGCGGTTCGAGGGAGGTAGACAAGGGAATGGCCAATAGCCTTTCTTCAGTCAAAGTCGCCGTTGTGCAGGCGGCCTCCGTACTGTTTGATCGCGATGCTTCGGTCGAAAAGGCTTGCCAGTTGATCCATGAAGCCGCTGCACAAGGTGCGCGATTCATCCTCTTCCCTGAAGCTTTCATTCCCGCCTATCCACGCGGCCTGAGCTTTGGCATGGTCGTTGGTAGCCGAAGTCCAGAAGGTCGCCACACTTGGCAAGTGTATTGGGATAATGCGGTTGACATTCCCAGTCCCGCGACAGAGGCGCTAGGGGCCGCAGCTCGTGAGGCTGGCGTTTACTTGGCAATTGGTGTCATAGAGCGCGATAGCCAGTTTAGCCGAGGGACACTCTATTGCACGCTACTCTACTTTGGCCCCGATGGGCGGGTGATTGGCAAACACCGAAAACTCAAGCCAACTGGCGCAGAGCGATTGATCTGGGGCGAAGGGGATGGCAGTACCTTGACCGTGCTTGCCACAGAGTTTGGGAGAATCGGTGGCCTGATCTGTTGGGAAAACTACATGCCTTTGGCGCGTATGGCGCTGTACGGCAAAGGAGTTGAGCTCTACTTGGCGCCCACGGCAGATGCTCGCGAGACGTGGCAGGCCACCTTACGACATATCGCCTGTGAGGGACGTTGCTTTGTTCTAGGGTGCAATCAGTTTGTGACGAAAGACATGTACCCGGCCAGCTTGCAGGGAGGGCATGATCTAACTGAGCAACCAGACGTGATGTGTCGTGGGGGTAGCGCAATTATCTCTCCACTGGGCGAGGTTCTTGCTGGCCCTCTCTATGACCAAGAAGGGGTCTTGTTTGCCGAGCTCGATTTGGGCGAGATTGTCAGGAGCAAGGTTGATTTCGATGTAGTTGGTCACTACGCCCGTCCCGATGTTTTTCAGCTAACGGTCAATGAGCAACCCGCCATATCAGTAGAGATGAAGTCGTAGCGATGAGAATTAATCGTGGAGATAGGGAGATGGAAAAGGGGACAGGGGCGAGGGATGGCATCTCTCAACTTCCTCTTTCTACTATCCCATCCGTTGGCATCGTCAGCGCGGGCATGTATTTGCCAGAGCCAGTTCTGACCGCGGCCGACATCGCCGGACAGAGCGGCTTACCCGAATGGGTGGTTCGCGATAAGCTGGGCATCAACCAGAAGCGCATGGCCGGCCCGGAAGATCACCCCAACCAGATGGCAATCTGGGCGGCTCAAGACTGCCTCTCCAAATGCGACATCCCGCCGGATGAGATTGACGTGGTGCTCTGCACCACCGAGGAGTGGAAGGAGTACATCCAGTGGACGGCGGGCATTGATTTGGCGTACGAGATCGGCGCCACGCGGGCCTGGGGCATTGATCTGCACATGCGCTGCTGCACCACCATAAGCGCCCTCAAGATGGCCAAAGACATGATGGTGGCCGATCCCGACATCAACACCGTGCTCATCGGCGGCGGCTATCGCACCGGGGACCTGGTCAACCTGAAAAACACCCGCACCTCGTTTATGTTCAACATCGGCGCGGGCGCGGGCGCGCTGCTGCTGCGCAAGAACTGGCCGCGCAACCACGTGCTGGGCGCGCACCTGATGACCGACGGCTCCATGAGCAAGCACATCCTTGTGCCCGCCAGCGGCACCGTCCAGTTCCCCACCGACGAGGCCGTGGCCCAGGGGTTGTTCTACGTTGACCTGCTCGAGCCCGAGGCGATGAAAGAGCGGCTCAACGCGGTCTCAATGGACAACTGGATGCACTGCATTGACGAGGCGTTGCGCAAGAGCAAAGGCAACCACGGGGGGCGCCCCTACACACGGGCTGACCTCGACTTTCTCAACATGATACTCATCAAGCCTTCGGCTTACCGCGACATGCTCCAGCGTCTGGGCCTCACCGAGGAGCAAAGTGTCTACAACGCCGACTATGGCCACATCGGCGAGCAAGACAGCATCATCAACATCATTGAGGGAGTGAAACAGGGGCGGCTCAAGGACGGCGACCTGATGATCATCGTTGGGGCGGGCGTCGGCTACGTATGGGGTGCGGCGTGTGTGCGGTGGGGCGCGTGAAGTGTCAAACGTAATCTGGGTTTTCATGTTTGACGTTTCACGTTTCTTGTAGTAAACTAACAAACGTCCGTAAGGACGAATAAAAAAGCCAAAGGAGGCAAAATCAATGATAGACTTCACTTTCACCGAAGAGCAGGAATTGTTCCGGCAGGCGGCTCGCGAATTCGCGGAAGCCGTGGTCGCGCCCAGGGTTCCCGAAATGGAGGAAACCGGTAAGGTCAGCGACGAGGTTGTCAAGGCCCTGGGTGAGGCCGAAATGATGGCCATCACCATCCCAGAGGAGTACGGCGGTCTGGGATTAGATTATGTGACCCGCCTTATTGCCGTGGAGGAGATCAGCAGGGTTTCGGTGGCCACGGCCATGATGCTCCAGGTCTTTGGACTGGGTATCGAGCCTACCAAAAAGTTCGGCACCGAGGAGCAGAAGAAGAAGTACCTGCCCGGACTGGCAACGGGTGAACGGCTGGCCACGGTGGCTGTAACCGAGGCAACCGGAGGGTCTGATCCCAAGGGCATTCGCACGTCTTACAAGAAGGACGGCGACGCCGCTTCATCACATGTACGTAGCGACTACGTCATCAATGGCCGCAAGTGCTTCATCACCAACTCCCACATCGCCGACACCATCACCGTGCTGGCCAAGGACGAGGAGAATCCCGACGCCTTCAGTGCCTTCATCGTCGAAAAGGGGATGGAGGGATTCAGGCCGACCCACGAGGAGCACAAAGTGGGCATGCGCGGCTGCAATACCGGCGAGCTGGCTTTTGAGAATTGCCGGGTTCCCAGCGAAAACCTGCTGGGCATAGAAGGCAAGGGCATGCGTGTTGTTATGGCTGCCATCAGCGATGCCGGCAGGGGCGGCATGGTTGGCTGCGCCCTGGGGCTGCAGGCCGCCTGTCTGGAGGCATCGGTGAAATTCGCCCAGGAGCGGATTCTCTACGGGAGGCCGATCAGCAAGCTGCAGGCGATTCAAATCAAGCTGGCGGAGATGAAGATTGACCTGGAAGCTGGTCGCCTGCTGGGATACCGAGCGGCAGCCATGCAGGACAAGGGCCTACGGGCGGGCAACGAATTCGCCGTGGCCAAGTACTTCACCACGGAAGCAGCGCAGAAAGCGGCCAAAATGGCCGTTGATATCCACGGCGGCTATGGCTGCATGGAGGAGTTCGCGGTTACCCGCTATTGGCGCGACGCTGCTGTTCTGGGACCTTCGGCCGGCACCTCCGACATCATGAAGGTCATCATCGCCCGCTGGGTGCTTAAGTAAGTGAAACGTGAAGCGTGAAACGTAAGGCTTGCCCAACGTGAATCATCACGTTTCGCGCGAAATGAAGCAGGATTTGTGCCATGCTCAACATCGTCGTATGTGTCAAAGCGGTTCCCGATCCCAAAGAAGCGGACAGAATCAAGATTGACCCCGTCACCAAAACCCTCACCAGGGCTGACGTTCCGCTGGTCTTGAATCCGCTTGACAAGAACGCAGTGGAGGCGGCCCTGCAACTCAAAGAGCAGCTTGAGGCGCATGTCACGGTGCTCAGCATGGGGCCTCATCAGGCGGGCAAAATCGTCAGGGAATGTTTGGCCTTGGGTGCTGACCAGGGATTCCTGCTTTGCGATCGAGCTTTTGCCGGCGCCGACGCCTACGCCACGGCGTACACCCTGGCCAAAGGCATGGAGAAAATCGGCTCGTACGACGTGGTCTTGTGCGGCATGGCCAGCAGCGACGGCAGTACGGAGTTAGTCGGGCCGGAACTGGCAACGTTTCTGGGGATTCCTGTGGTGACTATGGTGCAAGAGATTGTCGAGTTTGGCGGAGAATGGTGGAAAGTAAAAGCCAGCCTGGAAAATGGATACCGCCTGATGCGGGTCAAACTGCCCGCCGTGTTTACAGTAACCAGAGAGCTGAACACGCCACGAACCCTCAGCTTCTCAGGAATCGTCAGGGCCAGAAAGAAGGAGATCGCCCACTGGGCGATCAGTGAGCTGGGCGTGCCGGAAGAGTCGGTGGGCTTGAAAGGGTCGCCCACAATCGTGTCCAAGATGGCGACCAGAGAGAGCAAGCGGCAAGTCGAGATCATCGCCGGCACGAGGGAGGAAAAAGCTGAGCGGCTGATCCAGAAGCTGGCTGAGGCGGGGGTAATATAGTACGGGCGAATTCTTGCGCAGACGGCGAAAAGACTAACCACAAAGACACAAAGGCACAAAGAAAAAGAAACTGAAGAACTTGGCGTCCTGGTGTCTTGGTGGTTTCATGAGATTCAAACCTTGCCTGATGCCGGCTTGGCTGAGTTAGGGAACATGGAAAACACACACAGCCCCGTATGGGTCATTGCCGAGCAGATTGATTGTCGGATTCTTGCTGTGTCATTCCAGCTCATCGGCCAGGCGCGAAAACTGGCTGATGAATGGGGAACTTCGGTGGAAGTCGTTCTGCTGGGGGATAAGCTGGGCGAGCAAACCCAGCCATTGTTTGCCGCCGGGGCCGACAGGGTCTATCTGGGCAACGATCCCGGCCTGGCCTTCTATCAGCCGGAGGTCTACACCGAAATCATCGTCAAGCTGGCCAAGGAGCGACAGCCGGGAATCGTGCTCATCGGCTCGACATCCATGGGAAGAGAACTGGCGCCGCTGGTGGCAGCCAGATTGGGGACCGGCCTGACGGCTCACTGCATTGATCTGGTGCTCGACGAGAACGGGATTCTGGAGCAGAGGGTCCCTGCCTACGGTGGACTGATCTCGATTGTCTGTCCAGAGAAGCGCCCGCAGATGGCCACTGTCGCCAAAGGCGTTTTCCCCACGCCCGCGCTGGATGACGGGCGGACGGGAGAGGTCGTCCCGCTTGAGGTGCCGACTGATCTCCCCCGCCGGATTCAAACGCTGGAGATCGTCCGCGAGGAGCCAGAAGGTGTGCCACTGGAATCGGCCCCCATCATCGTGGCCGGCGGCGCAGGCGTGGGAGGCGTGGAGGGATGGCGCCAATTAGCCGATCTGGCGAAGGCGCTGAATGCCGCCCTGGGCTGCACACGGCCAGCCGTTGATGAGGGATGGGCCGGGCTGGAGACGATGATCGGGCAGAGCGGCAAAATGGTGAGTCCGGAACTCTACATCGGGGTGGGGCTGTCGGGTGAGTTGCAGCATACGGTGGGCATAGCCGGCGCCCAAGTCATGGTAGCCATCAACAACGATCCCAAATCACCGGTATTCGAGCAGGTGGACTATGGCATCGTTGATGACTGCCGGGAGTTCATTCCGGTGTTGATTGAAAAGATCAGGGAATACCAGGAGAAGCAAGTAGCCTGCTAGCGGCACTTCCAGCGATTAGTTAGTGCGCTCAGGAGACACATAATCATGAGATTGTTCGGTATAACTTCCGAAGAAACATTCAAAGAATACGTTGAAACCGAGTTTCAGACTGAGTATCGAGAGTCCATCTTGGAAGATTGGCTTGAGAATAACCCGCATAGCATAATTGAGGACGGGAGTCTTCTTATCATCGGTCGCCAAGTTACCACCAACGTGGGCAGTTTTCTTGATTTGTTAGCTGTGGACAAGCAAGGAGATATCGCCGTGGTTGAACTGAAGAGAGATAGAACTCCACGCGATACGCTTGCTCAAGCACTGGAATATGCTTCCTTTGCAGAACGCTTGGACTATGGGCAACTTGAAGACATCTTTCGCACCTACATAGATGACGAATCTGCTAATCTTGCCCAATACCATCGAGATTACTTTGAACTCGCCACAGACGAAGCCGCGGTATTCAACAAAGACCAGAGAATTGTCATCGTCGGGCAAAGAGTCACTCCAGAAATACGTCAAATGGCTACATTTCTACGCCAAAAAGGCGTGCGGGTAACGTGCGTGGAATTCACCCTCTTTGAAAGAGCGGATGGGCTACGGTTACTATCGAGTGATATTGTAGTTGGAAAAGAGCCTGCTAAACTATCACGCATTTCTTCAAGCTCCCTACCCAAAACCTCAGAGATGCAGTTTATGGAGTCTTTGGATGAATACGGCAGGCCAGTCTTCGAAAAACTATTGGGATTTGCAAAGGCTAACGCTTTTCCAATTCACTGGGGGACAAAAGGCTTCTCTCTGAACGTTGATTTAGATGGGACTCACGTAGCCTTTTGCTTTGGCTATCCACCTCACTGTGTCTTCAGGCAATCCGTATACACCGCTTTGGTAGGGCGAGGTGGGCTTCTTAGCAAGGTTGATGTTTCGGAAAATATCGCGCAAGAGCTACTGTCCGCCGCACAAGAAACAGGACTTTTCCAAGCAGCAGGCCGCGAACTTAAATGCATTGTTGACCGTGCTTTGGCTGAGGAAGAGATAAACATGCTGATTTCTTGGTGTGAGAAAACGGCAAGCATTATCAAGGAGCGCGGTCTACGAGAGTAAAGAGAGAAGGAAGGTCATGATGACTGACAAACCACAGAATCCGACAAACGACGAGTTTACAGATAACCGATTGTTTCTACGGGATGGTTCAACGATGATCACCGCGACGGATACCGTCGGCGCTATGATCCTGGGCATCCTCGCGCTGACCCTGCTCGTTGCGCCGCTACGCTCCCAGGCTCGCAATCGCGCACTGGTAGAGTTGTCGCAGCACGGCCGATGATGGAGGTCTGATTGTAAAAGAGGCAGTCTGAGTCAGCGGGGGGTAAGGCTGGCGAATAATCAACGAAGCTGACGGTTAGTACTTCCACAAGGAGGTGGGTATGACAGGTCTATGAAAGACGAAGAAGTAGAACAGGCAACGAACACCTAAAATCAGTTGGTCACCTACTATTCTCAAAGGAGGTTTAGCATGGCAGACTTGAAAGAATTGCAACAAGCGTTGGACACCTATATCCGGCCCCTCACCTTCCCGCTGGCCCTGAAGATGCTGAAATCAGAAGAGGAGATACCCGACAGAACACGTCGCCCCTTGCAGCAGATGAAGAAAAAGATAGCCATCTGCCAGGGGATTGGCATGGCCCGGAAGTATGGTTGGGCGGTGGCGATGGGCAAAGAGGACATGCAATGCTCACTGGGGGCGGCTCCCTTCGGTTTCTTCAAGAACATCGAGTTTTTCAACGAAGGGAATCTGGCGGCAGGCATGTTCACCGCTTCAAAGGAGCTGGGGAAAAGCCAGGAAGACCTGGTTGATCGCTTTGAGCACGGGCAATACAGCCACCTCATCGTCGCACCTCTGAACCGCACCGCTTTTGAGCCCGATCTATTCATGCTCTACGGCAATCCGGCCCAGATCATGAGGCTCATTCAAGGGGCGCTGTACAACGAAGGAGGGGCTATTCACTCTTCGGCCATGGGAAGGCTGGGGTGCGCCACCATCATAACGGCGATGAAAAAGGATGCCTGTCGCTATCTCGTTCCTGGCAACGGAGACCGGATCTTCGGCATGACCCAGGACTACGAAATGGCTTTCATGATTCCCCCCTCGAAGGTGGATACGCTTCTGGACGGATTGGCCAAGACCCACAAGGCTGGCATACGGTATCCCATCACCAGCTTCTTCGATTTTGAAGCGACATTTCCCCCATCCTACCAGGAACAGATGAGAATCTGGGAAGAGGAAGGAGAAGTATGACGGAAACATTCACCGGTAGGCAGCGGATCTCGGCGGCCTTCAAAAAGACCTTCACGGACAAAGACCCCAAACTCGATAGGGTGGCAGCCTACCCGTTTACGGGCTCGTGCAACGCCCAGCTTATAGGCGCGTCCGTCAGGGAGTTCTTGCAGGACCCTCAGGTTTACGCCAAAGCTCAGGTAGCCGCCTATGAGCGTTACAACCCAGACATCGTGCTCATGATGTGGGACCTGTCCATTGACATCGAGGCCATGGGCAACGAACTCAGGTATCCCGAGAACACCATGTCCATCACGGTAACAAAAGCTCTTGAAGACAAGGGGAAGCTGAACACCCTTCAGGTTCCGGATCCTACCAAAGATGGGCGACTGCCCGGCTATCTGGAGGCCTGCACCGAAGTGAAAAAGGCCGTCAGCGGCTCTATCGTCTCAGGGGTGATTGCCGGGCCCTGGACAATCGCTGCGGGCCTGCGGGGTGCCGAGGCCCTCATCATGGATACATTCGATGACCCAGACTATGTCCATGAACTGATGCGGATCTGCACCCAGGCGACGATAAAGTTCACGGAAGCCATCAGCGCCCTGGGCGTGGGAATCGGGTATTCCGAAGCCCCTGCATCCTGTGATTTGATTTCGCCCAAGATGTACCGCACATTCGTCTTTCCCTATCACAAGCAGATCGTTGACTACTTCAAGGGGAAGAAAATAGGCGTGGGGCTCCACGTCTGTGGAAACGCGAATCCCATCCTTGCGGACATAGTTAGCACCGGGGTGACCAATGTCAGCATTGATGGCCCTACGGATTTTGTCAAGGCAGTGGAAGCAACCAGGGGTAAGGCGGTGCTCATTGGAAACGTTGCTCCTCTTCTTTTCCTCAGCGACAGCAGGGACGAGATGAAGCAGGCTATACAGCACTGCATTGATAACGCTCCAGAGGACAGCGGATTCATCCTGGCCTCCGGTTGCGAAGTGCCGGGTGATGCCCCACCGGAAAAGGTTGACTGGTTCATGGAACTGGCTATTGAACTGGGGAGCTGGTAGATTGGGAAAAAGGATGTGAGAATGGCCGCGTATGATTACCAGCTCCTGCTCAAGCACCTGCTTGAGCACGGCGTAGCGTGGGCCCCCGATCAGGAGATCGTCTACCGAGACCAGATGCGCTACACCTACACCGACATGTACGGCAGGGTGCTCAGGCTGGCCGCTGCTCTCCAACAGTTGGGGGTGCAGAAAGGTACCAAGGTTGGCGTGATCGAGTGGGACAGCCACCGATATCTGGAGATGTACTTCGGCATCCCCGGCATCGGCGCCGTCCTTCACACCATCAACCCCAACCTGGCCCCGGAGAACGTGATCTATACCATGCAGCACGCAGAGGACGAGGTGCTCATCTTCCACGAGGACTTCCTGCCGCTGGTGGAGCAGGTTCGTTCCCGACTTCCTTCCATCCGCAGGTACATCCTGATCACCGACCAGGCGGATAACGAACATCCGAAAGAGAAACCGGACATCGAATGGGTAGATGCGGAGTACGAGGAGCTCCTGGCGGGGGCTTCCCCCCTCGACGAACTGCCCGACTTCGACGAGAACACCCAGGCCACGTTGTCCTACACCACCGGCACGACGGGCAAGCCCAAAGGCGTTTACTTCACCCACCGGCAACTGGTGCTGCACACCTTTGCCGGCTGGGGGTCCCTGCCGGCCATCTCCAACTATGGGCCTATGGGCAAACACGAAGTGTATATGCCCCTCACCCCCATGTTCCACGTTCACGCCTGGGGGGTGCCATATTGGGCCACCCTCTATGGATTCAAGCAGGTCTACCCTGGCAAGTACGATCCAGAGCTTCTCCTTCGCCTGATTGTGGAAGAGAGGGCAACCTTTAGCCACTGTGTGCCCTCTATTCTCCAGATGGTCCTCACCCCCGCGGCCGCGCAGGGTGTGGATCTTAGCCACTGGAGGGTGGTCATCGGCGGTGCGCGGCTGACCAAAGGACTGGCTATGGCCGCGCGAGAACTGGGCATCAAGATCTCAAGCGGCTACGGCCTCTCTGAGACCTGCCCGCTCCTCACCATCGCCAACCTCAAGCCATTCATGGAAGAGGAATGGGACGAGGACAAGCAACTGGACTGGATGGTCAAGACGGGCTTCGTCATGCCGCTGGTCAAAATACGCGTGGTGGGACCCGACGGCAAGGACGTGGCTGCGGACGGAATGGAGACCGGCGAGATCGTGGTGCGCTCTCCCTGGATCACCCCCGGCTACTACAAGGATCCCGAGCGGAGCGAGGAACTGTGGGCCGGGGGGTGGATGCACACCGGCGACGTAGCTAACGTGGACGAGTACGGCTACATCCAGATCGTGGACCGCATCAAGGACGTCATCAAGAGCGGCGGCGAGTGGATCGTCTCGCTGGAACTGGAGAACCTGCTCAGCCTGCACGAGGACGTGCTGGAAGCGGCGGTGATCGGTGTACCCGACGAGAAGTGGGATGAGCGGCCCCTGGCCATAATCATTCCCGCAGAGGGGGTCAAGGAGCGGATCACGGCTGAGGCGATGCAGGAACACCTGCAAAAATACGTGGCCGATGGAGTGCTCACCAAGTGGGCAGTGCCTGAGCGCTACGTTTTCGTCGAGGAATTGCCCAGGACCAGCGTGGGCAAGATTGACAAAAAAGTGCTGCGCGGCCAGCATAGCGGTTGATTTTGAGGTTGATTTTGAGCCGGGGGTTCATGAACGGCGAAGCTTACGTCAGGAGGTCAACGCATGTCATTTGAGCGTCTTTTGAAACCGCGTTCCATTGCCGTTTTCGGTGGTGCGCAGGCCCAAGAGGTGATTCGCCAGAGCGATAGCATGGGATACAAAGGGGAGATCTGGCCGGTCCATCCCAGGAAAACGGAGATCCTGGGGCGCACGGTCTACCGCTCAGTGGAGGATCTACCGGGAAGCCCCGATGCTGCGTACGTGGGTGTTAATCGCTACCTCACCATCGACATCGTCAGAGATCTCGCTGCACGGGATGCGGGCGGCGCGGTCTGCTATGCCACTGGCTTCACTGAGGCGGGCGAGGAGGGTTCCGAACTCTCAGAGCGACTTTTGGAAGCGTCGGGTGACATGCCCCTGGTCGGACCGAATTGCTACGGGCTCCTCAACTATCTCAACGGGGCGATGCTCTGGCCCGACCAGCAGGGCGGCCGCCGGGTCGACGAAGGCGTGGCGATCATTACCATGTCGTCGAACGTGGGTTTCAACCTCACCATGCAGCGGCGCGGCCTTCCCATCGCCTACATGATTTCCCTGGGGAACAAGCTGAAGTTCGATCTCCATGATGCGATCCACACCTTCGCTCAAGATGATCGGGTCACGGCGCTGGGGCTTTTTGTGGAAACGATGCCTGATCCGAAGGCCTTCCAGGAGGCAGTCAACTTCGCCCGAGAGCTGGGCAAGCCCATCGTTGCCATCAAGACCGGTCGCTCCGAGGCCGCTCAGAAAATGGTGCTGTCGCATACGGCATCGCTCGCCGGCTCCGACGTTCTGGTGAGTGCTCTGTTCAAGCGCCTCGGCGTGGCTCGAGTCGATTCTCTGGAAGCGCTCATGGAAGCGCTGAAGGTGTTGCACGTTCTCGGCCCCTTGAAGGGTGGCCGGATCGGGGCCATGAGCACCTCGGGCGGTGATCTCACGCTTCTCGCCGACGCCCTGGGCCCGAGCCTGACCATGCCCCCGCTGTCCGAAAAGGTGACGCAAGATTTTAGCGCGACGTTACACGAGCGGATGGTGGCTGCCAATCCGTTCGATTTCCAGATGTTCTACTGGAATGACGAAGAGCGAATGGCCGAGCAATTTACCGCCTTTTTGGCAGAAGGCTTCGATGTGTCGCTGTGTTTGCTCGATTACCCAAGAGATGATCGTTGCGACCAGTCAACCTGGGGTGGGGCCGAGAGGGGTTTTGTCCGAGCAGCACGGCAGACCGGCACCAAAGGCGCGGTGCTGGCGACCTTTGCCGATACGATTTCGGAGCCGGTGGCGGCGCGTTTGATGGAGGATGGCGTAGCAATGCTTGCCGGTATTGATGACGGGATCGCAGGCATCCAGGCAGCGGTTGATGTGGGCGATGCCTGGAGCCGGCCTCTTGCCCCACCGTTACTCACGGGCTTTGGTCAACGGCAGGATGGGAAAACCACGGTGTTGGACGAGGCCGAATCCAAGGCCCTTCTTGCCCGGCATGGCGTGCCGGTGCCTGCGGGGCAAGTCGTTCGCAGCGCCGAAGAGGCGGCAGCGGCGGCCGAAGCGTTGGGCTATCCGGTCGTCGTCAAGGCATTGGGCGTCGCGCACAAGACCGAAGTTGGGGGCGTCAGACTCGACCTTAGCAGCGCAGACGAGGTGGCGGCAGCGGTGGTGGAGATGTCCGGCCTCTCCGAGTCCTATCTGATCGAGAAAATGGTCGAGGGAGTCGTGGCGGAGCTCATTGTTGGTGTAGCCCGTGATGAGCACTTCGGCCCGTATCTTTTGGTCGGAGGCGGTGGAATTATGGTCGAGCTGATGAAAGACAGCGCGTCACTCCTGATGCCGATCACCAGAGAGCGGGTGTTGCATGCATTGGGTCAGCTAAAGTGTGCGCCTCTCTTCAGCGGTTTCAGGGGGGCTCCACCTGCCGATCTGAACGCCGCCGCTGATGTCATCCTGGCGGTTGCGGGCATGGTAGAGGATGACCCGTCGTCCATCATTGAGCTCGATATCAACCCACTGATGCTCCTGGCCGAAGGTCAGGGGGTGGTTGCGGCCGATGCTCTGATCAGCCTGAACGCGGAACCTACGAGCGACCATGCAAAGTGACCGAGTATGTACTTTTATACAATCAACCAGATCGAAAGCACCGATAAGTGACGGGCCGAGATGGCGGCTCGGCTCTGCGATGGAAAGGACCCAAGCACATGAAATCCGAAGGCAATAAGATCGAGAAAACCATCGTCGAGAAGGCAAAAGAGTTGGGGGCGTCGTTGGCGGGAATCGCGACCGTCGCTGATCTGAAGGCTTCCCCCTCTTATGAGATTTACGACGAAGCGCCGTTCTACGCAGAATACAAGCGCGTGGAATGGCGCGAAGAGCACAAATCAATACTGGTGTGGGCTTTGGTCCATCCAGCCTCCGAGCCTGTACTCGATTGGTGGAGCATGAAGGTCCCGGGCTTTACTCCCGGCAACGGCATAATGAGGTTGCAGTCGAGAAAGCTCCGGATCTGGATGGGTGAAGAGCTCGGAATCAAAGCCCTTTCGCTGCCGTACCAGATCGAGTACGGGGGGGCTTTCCTCAAGGATTCCGCCCATCTGGCTGGCCTGGGGGTGATCGGCAAAAACAACCTCCTGGTCACGCCGGAGTTTGGAACGCGTGTCCGTCTTCGAGGGATCTTCATGGAGGCTGAGCTCGAGCCAACCGGTCCTATCGACTTCGACCCGTGCAACGGTTGCGACATGCCCTGCCACCGAGCCTGTCCGAGAGGGGCGTTCCGAAGCGGGGTCTTTGAGAGGGCGTATTGCAAGGAGGATCAGGAACAAAGCGAGGATGAGGCGGAAATGCTTGATGGTGCGATCATGGGGATCGAAGAGGCCAGCAAGGTCACCAAGTACTGCCGGATCTGCGAGTTCGTGTGCCCCGTCGCGCAGGGTATCTCCCTTTGAATCGGAGCTCCACCAATCGAGCTCCGGCTCCCTGGATAGTGATTCATCAGATAAGGTTCGGAAGTACTGTAGGGCTTGTGAACTGGCATGTCCTGTGGCTCGATGAGCAGGAGTCATGGGGGCACGGAGACTGAGGCCGTCCCCCAAGAAAGAAAGGAGGAAGCCTATGTAACATGGCACATAACTTTGAGTCAGTGTTGACGAGTTTCACTTTCAGTTCCAAAAAGGAGGAAACAAAAAATGAGTAGCAAGCGTAGGACAATGTCGAATCTCACTTTCAGTTCAAAAAAAAGGAGGAAACAAAAAATGAATAGCAAGCGTAGTGCGATTTGGAAGCGTATGTTCCTGCTGGTGACCATCGTAGTTGTGGTAACAGCAGGCTGCGCCGCGCCGGCCCCTGAGATAGTGGAGAAAGAGGTGGTCGTCGAGAAGAAGGTGGTCGAGACCGTGATCGTCGAGAAGGAGGTGGTCGTCGAGAAGAAGGTGGTCGAGACCGTGATCGTCGAGAAAGAGGTGGTCGTCGAGAAGGAGGTGATCGTCGAGAAGGAGGTGGAGGTGGTGGTCACCGCCACTCCAGAGCCGAAGGAACCCAAGACGCTGGTTGTGGCTGTCTCCGAGCAATACAGCGAGAACTTTGACATCTCCACGATGGTCTACTCGATGGAACCCCACCATATGATCTACGACACGGTGGTGACCGTAGACAGCAACTACGAATACCAGCCCGGAGGGCTGGCGGAGGGCTGGGAGGTATCGGAAGATGGTACCGTCGTGACCTTCTACCTGAAAGAGGGCGTGACGTTCCACGACGGCTCGGAGTGGAACGCCGGTGTGTTCAAGTGGTGGCTCGAAGAGATGGTCAAGGAGGATGCATGCTGCGCCTACATGTACAACGCCATCACAGAGATCGAAGTCATCGACGACTATACGATCGCTCTCCACCTCGAGGGGCCCTTCCCGGCGCTGTTCTACTACCTTTCCGGTTCTTGGGGCCTCATCATGAGCCAGGCGGAGTACGAGCGTCTGGGCCCTGATGACTACCGCACCAACCCTTCCGGTACGGGGCCGTTCATCCTCGACGAGTGGGTGTTCAACGAGCGCCTGGTCTTGGTCAAGAACCCCGACTATAACTGGGCGCCGGAGTGGACGGGACAGAAAGCACCCAATGTGGACAAGATCATCTACCGCATCATTCCCGAAGATGCCACCCGCATGGTCGAATTGGAGGCCGGCGACGTTCACCTGGCTCTGTATGCCCCGTGGCGCGATATGCCTCGATACGCGACCGACCCCGACTACCAGGTCTACCAGTCGGCAAGTGCGACCATCTGGTTCGTGGGCATGAACGTCACCGCGCCAATCGTCGCCGATCTGCGGACGAGGCAGGCCATCGGCCACGCCATCGATCGGGACCTGATCCAGGAGACCCTGTACGTGGGCCTGGGCCGGGCCACCGGCACCTACCTGGCGGGCGAGCTGGCCGCTGACCAAGGCGTAACCGCTCCCGCCTACGACCCGGTGAAGGCCGCGGAGTTGCTGGCCGAGGCTGGCTGGGTGATGGGAGACGATGACATCCTGGTAGCCGAGAGTGTAGAGGGCGTGGATGCGGGCACCGTGTTCGAGGTCGACTACTGGACCTACATGGACAGCGAGTCACGGCGGCTGGCAGAGGCGACCCAGAAGATGCTGGGCAACATGGGCATCAAGGCCAACATCACACCCATGGACAAGCCGACCTACGATTCGCAGTTGGAGGCGGGCGGTCACTCGATCATCCTGCGCTACTACGAATGGGACGGCCTTGACATCCTGCCCTGGTTCCACGATAGCTACTACCTGCCTTACCCCAACTACCTGGGTGTGAGCGATCCCGAGATTGACCAAATCTGGGCCGATTCTGAGGCTGTTGCGACCTCGGAGGAGCGGAGTGACTCGTTCAGGGTAGGTCACCAGCTGCTCATCGACAGGTGGTACCCCTGGGCGCCCATCTACCAGCGCCCCATGCTGAACTTTGCCCGCTCATCGGTCAAGAACTTCAAGCCCATTCCGTTGAGAGGGGGGGCGTCCACGGAGGTTTGGGTAATGGTTGACCTGGAGGAGTAGGCAACTGCCTAGACCTCAATAAGCCTGCTGCTGGGTGGCGACGTCGTCACCCAGCAGCAGTATCCCTACAAATGAGCGTTCAGGCGCCAGGCACTTACATGACTGCTTCGGCTTAAAGGTTGTCTCTCAAGCGGTTTGTACCTATCTATGGACGATCTGTCGGACTTGGAAGTGGAAACGGCAGTGCCTGGCACCTTGCCACCAAACCAGGGAGCCAGCGATGATAGCCTATCTAATCAAACGTTTCTTGCTTGCCATACCCGTCCTCCTGCTGACGGCGCTTCTGGTGTTCTCGGCGCTACATCTCGCCGGTGGCGACCCGGTGATGCTGCTGGTGCCTCCGAATGCGCCTGACAGTGTCCGGGAAGCGGTTCGGGTCAAACTGGGGCTGGACCAGCCGTTGCCGGTCCAGTTTGTCAAATACATGAGCCATGTCTTGCGGGGAGACCTCGGCCGATCAATTCTAAGCCGGCGGCAGGTCTCGGAGTTGATCTTGGAGAAGCTGCCGGTCACGGCGGAGCTAGGTGTGGCGTCTTTGGCTCTCGCTTATCTATTGTCAATCCCCCTGGGTGCCATCGCAGCCCTGAATCGCAACTCGTTTCTTGATTGGTCCTCTATGGTAGTAGCACTGATCGGGGTCTCAATGGCCGGCTTTTGGCTGGGGTTGATTCTGATCTATGCTTTTGCGGTACACTTCAGGTGGTTTCCACCTACCGGGCACGCTAGCCTCAAGCATCTGGTCTTGCCTACCCTGGCTCTGGGTCTGCCCCGCGTGGGCCGGATCGCGCGCATCACCCGCTCCAGCCTGCTGGAGGTCATTGATCAGGATTACATCCGCACGGCGCGGGCCAAGGGACTCAGGGAACGAGCGGTGGTGCTTCGTCATGCGCTGCGAAATGCCCTGATTCCCATCCTCTCCCTGATGGGCCTCGATCTAGGCTATATCATAGGTGGCTCCGTTGTCATAGAGCACGTCTTTGCCCGGCCGGGTATCGGAGATATGATGCTGCGCTCCATCTACTCCCGTGATTTTCCAGTGTTGCAGGGCAGCATGTTTGTTTTGGCCCTGGCCATCATCCTGGGCAACATCATCGCCGATGTCGCTTACGTGATTGTAGATCCACGCATCCGCCACAAGTAGGTGCAACAAATTCCCTACCGAGGTGTCTTATGGAAGAAGCGCAAGAAGCCCCCAAGGCATCACTTGCTTTGAGATTGGAAGAACAACCACGTCGTGGAAAACGAGTCAGCACATGGGGCCGCCTACGCCGCAGTCCTGGGGCGATGATCGGCCTGGCGCTGGTCGTGTCGCTGCTGCTCACGGTTCTGACAGCTGATTATATCGCCCCTCAAGGGATTGACGACCAAGATCTGCGCAAAGGCCTCTGGCCGCCGAGCAGAGAATTCCCCTTGGGCACTGATGAGTTCGGTCGGGATATGCTCAGTCGCATCATTCATGGGGCGCGCATCTCCCTGCAAGTCGGCTTTATCGCCACCGGTATCTCTGCGGTGATCGGCGTCATCCTGGGCGCCATCGCGGGCTATTTTGGTGGTAGAATTGACTATCTTATCCAGGGCATGGTAGATATTAGTTGGGCCTTCCCCACTGTTCTATTTGCCCTCTTTCTCATCGCCGTGTTGGGCCCCAGTCTGACCAACGTGATGATCTCCGTTGGGCTGGGCTACTGGGGAGGATACGCGCGCGTGGTGCGCGGTCAAGTACTCTCGTTGCGCGAGTGGGAGTTCATCACCGCTGCTCATGCCATCGGCGCTAGTGATTTGCGGATCATGTTTCGCCACATCATGCCCAATATCGTGGCCCCCGTCATCATCATGTCCACCCTGATGATGGCCGATGCTATCCTGATCGAAGCGACCTTGAGCTTTCTGGGCATGGGCGCACAGCCTCCAATTCCCAGTTGGGGCTCTATACTCTCCGCCGGGCGCGCGCACATGAGACTGGCTCCGTGGGAAACCATTTTCCCAGGAATAGCCATTATGCTGACCGTGCTGGGATTCAACCTGCTGGGCGACGGTCTCCGCGATGCCCTCGACCCCAGGCTAAGAAATCTCTGATAACGGAGGCTGCTATTATGCACATCGAACGCATTGAGCTGCGCTACATTCAACTAACGCTAAAGCATCACTTTGAGACCAGTGCCATCCGCTCCTTTCAACGAGACACCATCCTGGTCACGGTGTGGGCCGACGGGGTGGAGGGCTGGGGCGAGTCGGCCATCGAGGATGGCCCCTGGTACTCACCGGAGACGGTAGAGACCGCCTGGCACGTCCAACGAGACTTCCTGGTGCCGATGCTGCTGGGGCAGCAGTTGGAGACGGCGGCGGAGGCGTTCGATCGCATGGCCCTGGTGCGTGGTCACAACATGGCCAAGACCGGCCTGGAGGAGGCCTTGTGGGACGTTGAGGCGCGGCAGAGAGGGATCTCAGTGGCCCAACTGCTGGGCAGCACTAGCCCACGCATCGAGAGCGGTGTCAGCGTTGGCATCCAGGATACGCTAGACGAGTTGCTGGAGCTGGTGGAAGGCTACCTGGCCCAGGGCTACCGGCGCATCAAAGTGAAGATCAAGCCTGGGTGGGACGTAGAGGTGGTGCGGACGCTGCGCCAGCGCTGGCCCGAGGTGCCGCTGATGGTGGACGCTAATTCTGCCTATACTTTGGAAGACGCTGATCATCTTGCCGCCCTGGACGACTTTGACCTGATGATGATTGAGCAGCCACTGGCCTACGACGACATCTACCAGCACAGCCTGCTTCAGCGTCGGCTGCGCACGCCGATTTGTCTGGACGAATCCATTCATACCCCCGCCCACGCCCTGGCTGCACTAGAGCTAGGAAGTTGTCGCATCATCAACATCAAGCCCGGCCGCGTGGGTGGACTGGCCCAGGCGCGGCGCATCCACGACCTGTGTCGGGAGCGAGGAGTGCCGGTGTGGTGCGGGGGGTTACTGGAGGTAGGGGTCGGGCGGGCACACAACGTGGCCATCGCCAGCCTTCCCGGCTTCACCCTGCCGGGGGACGTTTCCGCCAGTGACCGTTACTTCGAGCGGGACGTGACTCAGCCGCCCTTTTGCCTGAATCCCGACGGAACGATAGACGTGCCCCAGGGACCAGGCATCGGCGTGGAGGTGGATCGCGCGTTTTTGGATGAGGTGACGGTACGGCGAGAGGCATTTACGGCGTAATCATCAGGTGGGGAGGACAAGGGAGGAACTGAGCTGGCGCGGATTGATCATTACTGAGGAGAAGGCAAGGACATGCTAGACATCCTGATCGTGAACGGTCTCGTGGTAGACGGCACAGGGAGGCCGACTTTCAAGGCCGATGTGGGAATTGCGGATGGCCGCATAGCCGTGGTGGCCGAGGGCGTAGAGCAGGAAGCGGTGCGCACCATCCAGGCACAGAGCCTGCGCCTGGCTCCCGGCTTCATTGACCCCCATACTCACTCCGGACTCACCCTGTTGGCCGATCCCCGCGCCGAGAGCAAGATCAGACAGGGCGTGACCACGGAGGTAGTCGGCAACTGTGGGTTTTCACCCGCCCCCTTGCTGGGTGCAGCGGTGGAGGAGACGCGCGCTCAGGCCAAAATCCTGGGTCTGGACGTCACCTGGGCAAGTATGGCCGAATACCTGGAACGTCTGCGCAACCAGGGCGCCGCCGTGAACGTGGTGCCCTTGGTCGGCCACAACACCGTGCGGGGATCGGTCCTGGGTTTCGATGACGTGCAACCTACAATCGAGCAGCAGGCGGAGATGGAACGGCTGGTAGAAGAGGCTATGGAACAGGGGGCGCGGGGCCTCTCCACTGGCCTGTATTATCCGCCGGGTTTTTACACCCACACCGAAGAGGTGATCGGGTTGGCACGGGTGGCAGCGCGCTGCGGTGGCATTTACGCCAGCCACATCCGGAACGAGAGCGACCGCTTGCTGGAAGCCGTAACCGAGGCCATTGAGATCGCTGAGCAGGCTGAGAGCCAAGTGGAGATCGCCCATCTCAAGCTGCATGGTGGTCAAAACTGGGAGGGCGCTGACCGGTTGTTGGCTTTGCTCGACGATGCCCATTCGCGAGGGGTGAGGGTGGGTTGCGATCAGTACCCCTATGCCGCCAGCTCGACTTGGCTGGTGGCTACGCTGCCCTACTGGGCCCAGACAGGCGGGGCCAAGGCCATCGCGGAACGGTTGAGCGATCCTCAGATGCGAAACCGCATCAGAAAGGACTGGAAGGAAAACCGCGCCGATTGGGATAATCGCGGTGGCGTGCGCGAGTGGAGCGACGTCCTGGTGACCGATTGCGCCCCCCGGCCGGACGTGCTGGGCAAAAGCATCGCCGAGATCGCCGACGCCGAGGGAAAAGATCCTCTGGAGGCCGCCCTTGATCTGATCGTAATCAGCGAGGGGCAGGCGGCAGGCGTGTTCTTCGACCAACTGGAGGATAACGTGCGCACCCTGATGCGCCATCCGCTGGTGGTGGTCGGCAGCGATGGCAACTCGCTGGCTCCCCACGGCGTGCTGGGCCAGCGCAAGCCCCACCCGCGCAGCTACGGCACGTTCCCTCGCGTGTTGGGACGCTATGTGCGCGAAGAGAAAGTGCTCTCGCTGGAAGAGGCGGTGAAGAAGATGACGTCCATCACCGCAGACCGCTTCGGCCTGACTGATCGGGGAGTGATCCGCGAAGGCGCGTGGGCCGATCTGGTCTTATTCGATGCCCAGACCGTCGCTGACAGGGCAACCTTCACTGACCCACATCAGTACCCCGTGGGCATCCCCTGCGTCGTCGTCAATGGCGTGGTCGTGATTGACCAGGGCCAGCACACTGGCGCTTTGCCCGGATGGGTGCTCTGATACCCGTTTTTCGCACCTACCGTCATTCTATCCATTCAAGAGCCGGCTTGAGAGTTGGAGTCGAGCCTTTAGGCGGTTTTTTTGAATCAGCGGACCGGCTAAAGCCTCAACTCCGGTAGGCGCGAATAGCAATTTCAAGAGTGCGAAATGCAGGCTGATAACGAGTGAAGTGGAAAACCGGGATGGAAGCCGATGACCAATCTTGAGAATCTGAACATCAAACTCACCCCAGAAGAACGGGGCATTCTGCGAGGCAAGCAAGGGCCAACCATGCAGAAGGTCATGAAAACCGTGGTGCTCTACGGTGAAGCCCTTGGTGCGGAAAGACTGGTAGACATCGAAGGGGACGGGCACTTTGTCATCACTTATGCCATCCCTGGTATTGCGCCGTCTATGGAGATGCTCGATGAACTGGCGGCGGCCGGTCTCAAGACCAAACATCCCTTTACCCTTGATCCCAAACCTCCATTGGATTTCGAGAACTGGTGGCTGAGTCCGGAGCAGGTGCAGATTCTGGAGCAGATGTACCAGGATCAGGGGCGCTACGATGAGAGGATGCTGCAATTGGGGCTGCGCGATGCACAGGCCTGCACCTGTACTCCCTACCTGCCTGAAGTTGGCAATATACCGCAAAGAGGCGACATCCTGGCCTGGTCGGAGTCCGCCTGTGCGATTTTCGCCAATTCGGTTCTAGGTGCGAGAACCAACAAAAATGGGGCGATCATGGACCTTCTGTGTGCCATCGTCGGTAAAGCTCCCCTGGCTGGTCTCTTGACTGACGAGGGCCGGCAAGCTACCTGGCTGGTAGAGGTGAGAACCGAGGAATTGCCTGTGCCACAGTTGCTAGGAGCGGCCATAGGGATGAAAGTTCTGGCTGATGTGCCGTTCATTGTGGGGCTCGACCGTCTTTTAGGCTCTGGTTTGAACGAGGAGATCCGTGATTACCTTCATGAGATGGGAGCAGCCTGTGCAACCGCTGGCGCGGTTGGGCTTTTCCACGTGGAGAACATAACTCCAGAAGCGATAGACCACGGCACCGACCTGTTGGTCCCGGACCACGCGACCTACGTTGTAGATGACGAGGAGCTCCAAGACCTGCTGGCCTCCTATCCTGTGCTGTGGCCGAACAAAGAGGCCAAACCCGAAAAGTGCTTTATTGGCTGTCCCCACTTGAGCCGGCCACAGTTGCATTGGTGGGCCGATAGGATCCAAAGCGCATTGCAGGCCAGGAACCAGACGGATGCTTTTTATCCGCGTCAACTTGCAGTCAAGACCACCTTGTGTGCCGCCCCGCAGGTGTTGCACAAATTCAAGGCCGATGTAGAGGCCTACGAACGGCTTGAGCGCGCCGGTGTGAAGTTCAGTGTGGGTTGCCCTATGCAGCTCTTTGATAACGATCTGAGCGTAGGAGAGGCCATACTAACCAACTCCAACAAGCTGCGGGCCTATACCGCGGCCAGATTCTTTCCCGATGAAGAGTTGGTGGAGATTCTGGTCAACGGCGAGATAAGAGAGAGAAAACAGGAGGGAAGCTGAAATGAGCACATCATTAGAGCTGATCGAACGCGACCACGACGCCGTAGCCGCTGCCATCTACAGATACACTGACATCGTCTTCCAACGAGGCGAAGGGGTGTATCTCTACGATATCGAGGGTCGCAAGTACCTGGACTTTGTGGCAGGCATTGCCACCATGAACGTGGGACACTGTCACCCGGCCGTGGTGGAGGCCATCTGCGACCAGGCGCGCACCCTCATCCACGGTGCTTGCCACGTGGGCTACATGGAGCCCTACGTGGACATGCTGGAGGCGCTCAAAGCCGTCGCCCCTGGCGATCTCCGGAGCGGCAAAGGCATCCTGATGAACAGCGGATCGGAGGCGGTGGAGACGGGCATCAAGCTGGCCCGCTACGTCACCAACCGCCCGATGATTCTTGCCTTTACGGATAGCTTCCACGGACGAGCTATGGGAGCCCTGGCCCTCACTGCCAGCAGCACGACTTACCGCCAACGTCTGTCCGGCCTTCTGACAGGCGTCTATCACACTCCCTACCCGTACTGCTACCGCTGCCCCCTGAAGCACGAGTCAGCGCGGACGTGCGGGCTGGCCTGCCTCAACCTGGTGGAAAAGGCGCTTCAGACGGTGGTCCCACCCGAGGACCTGGCGGGCATCGTCGTCGAGCCCATCGCCGGGGAGGGAGGCTACATCGTCCCTCCCGATGGCTTCCTCCAGGGCCTGCGGGAGATATGCGACCGTCACGGAGCGCTGCTCATCGCCGATGAGGTGCAAACCGGGCTGGGACGCACGGGAAAGATGTTCGCCGTGGAGCATTGGGGTGTGGTTCCCGATGTCATCTGCCTGGCCAAAGCGCTGGGAGGCGGCTTGCCTTTGGGGGCGATGCTGGCCAGAGTGGAACTGGTGGACGCCTGGCCTCCGGCTGCCCAGGGCACTACCTTCGGCGGCAACCCCATCGCCTGTCGGGCCGGCCTGGCCAGCTTGCGGATTGTTCAGGAAGAGAATTTGATGGCCCACGCCGTGGAGGTGGGCGACTACATCCAGAGTCGTTTCCGCGAAGCCCAGCAGAAGTTGCCCATCATCGGGGACGTGCGGGGCAAAGGCCTGATGGTGGCAGTGGAGCTGATCAACGCTGACGGCAGCCCCGCTAGCTATATCATCAAGGCGATTATCAAAGAGATGGGAGCCAGAGGCATTGCTCTCACCAAGTGCGGGGCGAGTGCTCTGCGCTTCGCCCCGCCGCTTATCATCACCCAGGAGCAAGCGGGAGAAGGGGTGGATATCATCATTGAGATGTTGCACCGCCATCAGTGGTAGCGGCGTTCTTGCACCCCAAATGGTATTCGCTGATGAAGACCAAGAGTAAGACAAACAAAGTAGGGGTAGGGTTTCCCTGCCCAGTAGGCGAGACAACCTCGCCCCTACAACCCGTTTTGAACACACCCAAATCAAATAGAAAAGAGAGGTCTTTGAAATGATCAAATTAACGGAAAGAAAAGCCAGCATACACCCTATCAAGTCGAAACTGAGAATCAGCATACTCGACGACGAGGACATAAAGAAGATAAACCAGACCGCCCTGACTATCCTGGAGGAGGTCGGGATAATGATGCCGTCGGAGAAGGCGCTGAAGATCTTCGCCGATGCCGGGGCCGACGTAGATTTCGACGAGAAGCTCGTCAAGATTCCAAGCGACCTGGTGGTTGATTCCTTGAAGAAGGCTCCCAGGAGTTATACTTTATGTGGGAGAAGGCCGGAACTCGATGCCAACATAGGAAGCGGTGATGGTACCTATTTCTATTGCAGTGGCGAAGCGCCCAAAATCGTGGACCTGGAAACTGGCGAACGCCGACACTCAATTAAAAGTGATGTGGAGAATATGGCGAAGATAGCCGATTATCTTCCCATAGTATCACTGGTTTGGCCAACGGTCAGCGCACATGACAAGGGAAGAACCGCGCCGATTCATGGAGTGGAAGCCTGCTTTAATAACACAGAAAAGCACCTCCAGACGGAATCGGTCATGGACGCAATGTCAGCTAAGTACGTCATTGAGATGGCCTCCGTCATTGCTGGAGGCAGAGATGAGCTGAGGGAAAGGCCGATTTTTTCGCTTCTGTTGTGCGCCATCCAACCTCTAGCTCAGGACAGAGGAGGGATAGAAGCGGCGCTTGCCTTCGCCGAGGCCGGCCTGGCGGTAGGGATCATGTCCATGCCCACCTTGGGTTTGACAGGTCCCCCATATTCAGCCGGTTCCCTGGCTATGGCATTGGCGGAGGTGTTGAGCGGCTGTGTTTTGATACAAATTGCCTACCCTGGGACCCCCAACTTCGTATCCATCATCCCCTCAGTTGTTGATCCGCGAACAGCGGAGTACTTTATGGGATCCTCCGTAGCCCAGATCACTAGCGCCGCCGCTGTTCAGCTTGCCCATTCCAATGGACTGCCAATTACGAGTTGTAAGTCTTTTGGAGGAAGTGCTTATAAGTTGAACAGTTGGCAAGCAGGAATAGAGAATCTGTATGGCCATCTCCTGGCGGTTATGGCAGGGGCGGATATGTCCTTCGGTCCCAGCGGCATGATAGAGGCAGTGAGTTTGTTAGATATGAGAAGAATCCTGTTTGACCGAGAGATCTTCCAGGCCGTAGACATCGTCACCAACGGGATTGAAGTAAACGATAATACTCTGGCTTTTGATATGATACGGGAGATAGGTCCCCGAGGCTCGTTCTTAGCCCAGAGGCGCACGGTCAACGAGTATCGAAAGCTCTGGCCGCCGTCCATCCTGTTTGAAAAATCACGGCTTCCAGAGGAGAGATACAGGGACCCGGTGGAGGTCGCTCACGAGGCTATTGATTGGATTCTGAAAAACCATCGCCCAGCGCCATTGCCCGAAGACGTGAGGCAGGAGCTCAGAAAGATAGTGGCTGCTGCCGACCAGGACGAGGACTTGAAGCGAGAAGTCGGGGGAACCCATTAAGTGCAAATCAACAACGTCGCCGTCATCGGCGCCGGCACGATGGGACACGGCATAGCCCAGGTGTTCGCCCTGGCTGGCCTGCAGGTTGCCCTGACCGACAGCGATGCGGAAGTTCTGGGAAAAGCAATCCCGCGTATCCAGGCCAACCTCGAGACTTGCCTTGAGCCCGGCTCTGTCAATGAAGACACAGCCGCTTCATCACATGACAGGGCGGCGGCCGCGGCTGCGCGCATCACTCTGGCCTCCAATCTGGCCGATGCGGTTTCCCAGGCCGACTTCGTCGTTGAAGCCGTCTTTGAGAACCTCGACGTCAAGCGCGAGGTGCTGCGCCAGTTGGAGGAGCACTGTCCGGCCCACGCCGTCATCACCAGCACCACGTCCAGCTTTTGCGTCCGCGATCTGGCCATCGCATTGAGCCATCCGGAGCGGTTCCTGGTAACACACTTCTGGAACCCACCCTATGTCATCCCGGTCGTAGAAGTAATGCCCGGAGATCATACCTCTGCTGAGGCGGTCGAGACCACCGTGGCGCTTCTCGAAGCCGCTGGCAAGTATCCAGCGCTGGTGAAAAAAGACGTTCCCGGTTTCGTTGGCAATCGCCTGCAGCATGCCCTGCGCCGAGAGGCGATTGCTATCGTAGCTGAGGGCATCGCCAGCCCTGAGGACGTGGACCTCATCGCCAGGCTGAGTTTCGGCCTGCGGTTGCCCGTGGTCGGCCCACTGGAAACCGTTGACCTGGGCGGCCTGGACCTCACGCAGGCGATTCAAACTTACCTGCTCCCCGAGCTGGACCGTTCCACTGAGCCCCGGCAGTTGATCCGAGATAAGATCGCCCGCGGCGAGCTGGGAGCGAAGGCGGGCAAAGGATTCTTCGAATGGCCTCCAGGCCGTGCCGAAGAGGTCATTCGGAAGCGCGACGAGGCCCTGCTGGAGATGGTGAGGTGGCTGAGAGATCGTGGTTTCCTGCAGACCCCGCGGACCCTAAGGGTTTCTGAAACCCTTAGGGTCTCCTTCAAGGGGAGGGCGATCCTTGCAGGCAATCTAGAAGGCGAGGCCCTGGTGACCCACGTGGGATTCAATGCCTATGCCAGCTTCTACACCAGCATCCATGCCCAGGTGGAAGCGGCCCAATGCGCCGACAGTGGCAACCCGGAGCTCTATGGCAAGAACCTGACTGACAAGATCATCTGTCTCCCCAAGACCACCGGCTCCACGTCAGCCGGAGCGGTATGGCAGAGAGTGGCTCAAATGGGGATCGCGCCTAAAGCCATGCTGTTTTCGCAACAGATTGATTCCCTGGCTGCGGGCGGACTGATCGTGGCTGACGTATGGGCCGGCAAACGAATAGCCACCGTAGACCAACTGGGCGACGAGTTCCTGGAAATCGTCCAGGACGGCGACCGCATTCTGATACGAGAGGACGGCACGGTGATAATCCAGGGAGGACAAGCATGAATGTCGTCACACCAGAGGAAGCAGGTTTCTCAGCCAGTAGATTGAGTCGCGTTGGCGCGTGGATGCAGGGTTACGTGAATCAAAGGAAACTACCAGGCGCCATCGCTGTGGTAGCGCGCTGCGGAAAAGTGGTCTACCTTGAGCGCTTCGGAATGATGGACGTCGAAGCGACCAAGCCGATGCAATTCGACACCATCTTCCGCATCTACTCCATGACCAAGCCCGTCACCAGCATGGCACTGATGATGCTCTATGAAGAGGGGCGATTTCAGCTCCACGATCCTATTTCAAAGTTCATCCCTGAGTTCGCCGACGTCAAGGTGTTTGCCGGTGCAGACAAAGAGGGCGCTGAACTGGAACGAGAGATGACGATACGGCATCTGCTGACGCACACAGCGGGCCTGACTTATGATTTTTTCGAAGACTCCCCTGTAGATGCGATGTATCGGGAAGCAGAGATGGTCAGCCGTCTTCCTTTTGGCAAACTTCAGGTGCCACTTCAGGAAATGATCCAGAGGCTCGTCAAGCTGCCGCTGGTATACCAACCTGGCACCGCCTGGCGCTATAGCATGGCGACCGATGTGCTTGGCTATTTGATTGAAGTGATCTCTGGAGTGCCACTGGACACATTCTTTGAGCAAGAGATCTTCAAACCGTTGGGCATGGAGGACACTGATTTCTACGTGCCCGAGGCGAAGCTGGGGCGCTTTGCCGCGATGTACGGCCCTACGGAGAATGACGGCATTCAACTTCTGGACGCTCCGGCGACCAGCCCGTTTTCCAAGCCGACGCACTGTCTGTCAGGCGGCATAGGCCTTGTCTCCACCGCAGCGGACTACGCGCGCTTTGCTCAAATGCTGCTCAATGGTGGTGAATTGGATGGGACTCATTTGCTGGGTCGCAAGACGGTGGAATTGATGACCACCAACCATCTGCCGGATGAACTGATTCCTATCCAGCTTCAACCTCACACTTTGCACGGGTGCGGCTTCGGCCTGGGCTTTCGCGTGCTCGTGAACGTCGCTCAGGCCGGTCGGTTGGGATCAGAGGGCGAGTTCGGATGGGGCGGGGCTGCGAGCACCAGCTTCTTCGTTGACCCAAAAGAGGATCTGTTTGGCCTGCTACTGACCCAGCTTATGCCGTCTCAATACTACCCGATCAGAAACGAATTCAAGGTGCTCGTTTATCAGGCCCTTCGTGACTAGGAACTGCGGCAACGCGTATTGAATATCGCTGAGGAGACAGCGAGGATATGCTAGACATCTTGATCGTGAACGGTCTCGTGGTAGACGGCACAGGGAAACCGGCTTTCAAGGCCGACGTGGGAATTGCAGAAGGCCGCATAGAAGTGGTGGCGGACAGCGTCGAGCAGGAAGCGGCGCACACTATCCAGGCACAGGGCCTGCGCGTGGCTCCCGGCTTCATTGACCCCCACACTCACTCCGAGCTCGCCCTGCTGGCCGATCCCCGCGCCGTGGGCATCCCATGCATCGTCGTCAATGGCGTGATTGTGCTTGACCAGAGCCAGCACACCGGCGCTCTGCCCGGGCAGGTGCTCTGATGCAGATTCGAGAGTCAAGAACCATGAAACAAGTCACAACGGTATGCGCCCGGGACTGTTATGACACGTGCGCATTGATAGTCACCCTGGGAGAGTCGGGACAGATTCTCACGGTTAAGGGGGATCCGAAGAGCCCGGTAACACGAGGCTTCACGTGCCCCCGGGGCGCTAAAGATCATGAAAGGCTCCACAAGAATCGAGTTGAAGCGCCTTTCCTCCGCAAAGGGAACTCCTTCGAGCGGATCACTTGGGATGAAGCTCTGAGCATCGTGTCGCAGGAGCTTGGTGAGATTCTCGAAAAGCACGGTCCCCAAGCCGTGTTGTATCTGGATTACGCTGGGAACATGGGATTGCTGGCGGGTGCGTTTCCACAAAGACTATGGAACGCAATTGGCGCTACGCAGACGGATTGGGCTCTGTGTAGCAGCTCGGGACATGAGGCTCTGTCTCTGCACTATGGCCGCAGCTATGGTCTAGCGCCTATCGAGCTTCTTTCAATGAATCTTGTAGTGTTCTGGGGCTTTAACGCCGCTGTGAGTTCACCTCACATGTGGGCCCTTGCCAGGAAAGCCCGCAAGTCACAAGGCGCTCAAATCGTGGTCATTGACCCCAGAGAAAGCCGAACAGCAAAGAAAGCCGATCTGTGGATCCAACCAAGGCCGGGAAGTGACGTTGCCCTGGCCTATGGAATAATCAACTACTTGATTCAGAATGATCACGTAGACTTGGAGTTTATTAGGGAATGCACCAACGGTTTCGAGCAGTTGAAGGCGGAGGCCAGTAGATGGACTCCAGACAGGATAGAGCGAATCACAGGCGTTGCTTGGGAACACGTTGAGCAGTTGGGAGAGGCCTATGGCAGCTTGAAACCCAACGCAACGATGATTGGCATTGGATTGCAGAAATGCGACCAGGGCGCCGATCAAGTCCGGGCTGCTTCATTCATCCCCGCACTCCTGGGCTTGCATAGGGGCTTCTTCTATGGCAACAGTAGTTCCTTCACGATCAATTGGCCACTCATTTCTGGCCGGGCGCTCACAGAGAAAACGCCAAGAATCGTGGAACAGGTTGCCTGTGCCGATTTAGTTAAAGGTGGCGAGTTCAGATTTGTCTATGTCAGTTGCATGAACCCCGCCATGACTCTCCCCAATCAGCGCGCTTTCAGAGAGGGGATATCGCGACAAGACGTCTTTATGGTGGTTCATGAAACGCATTGGACAAAAACAGCCCAGTATGCAGACGTCGTCCTCCCTGCACCAACCTACCTTGAGAAAGAAGATCTGGTCATTCCCTGGGGGCACAACTACGTTCAATGCTCCAGAAGAGCCGTTCACCCGATCACTGACAGTCGAAGCGAAATCTGGGTGATGCAGGAAATTGCAGAACGACTGAGCTTGACAGAGGATTGGCTCTATGAAGATGCCTGGGGAGTCATAGAGCTGGCGCTTGAGGATGCACTTGAGAGAGATGGCTTCGAATCTCTAAGATCAGGAGAGATGGTCAAACTCAAGACAAGACCGGAGGACACCTATTCGACGCCATCGGGGAAGATCGAATTCTATTCTTCCAGGGCTGCAAAAAAGGGTCTGAGCCCCTTACCAGTACAAACTCCGCTGCGCACCGAGGAGAGGGAATTCATCCTACTAACCAGTGCCACGCCAAAATACACCAGCACACAATTTCAAGAGGTCTATGGCCCAATTCCCGCTGTTGTGGCGATGAACTCTCAAGATGCTGAGCGTCTGGGGATTGAGGACGGGCAAGTCATCATGCTCGCAAATGATCGCGGACGTGTACAAGTGAAAGCGGCTGTCTCTGACACAGTTCCCAAAGGAGTCGTGTGGTCACCACGCCAGTCCGAAGGATTGGCAGGAGAGCCGCAGAATTGCCTGATGAGTAGCACTCCACAAGAGATCGGTAACGGGCCGAGGTTCAATTCAACTACGGTCACAATTACCGCGAGCGGTTAAAACCGCGCCTGGAGAGGCGATTTCAATCGCAGCCTGAATTCCTTGACACCCCAAATTCCTTACAAACGAGTCAAAATTCTGGATGCAGATTAACGCTGATCTACGCAGATGCCGCTTCGCTTACATTTATCTGCGAAAATCTGCGCTTAAGCGAAGCGGCATCTGCGTCCCATCTAAGCTTGTCGGTTTGAGGCGAAGCTTCGCTGGGCAGTTACGCATAATCCAAAGAAAAGGAGATAGCCGATGAAAATAAGTGCCCCTGAAGAACTTGGCTTTTCACCAGAACGATTGAAACGGATTGACACAGCCATGCAGCGCTACGTTGACCAGAAGACGCTAGCCGGGATTGTGACGCTGGTGGCGCGTCGTGGCAGGGTGGTTCATTTTGAGAAATTCGGCTACCAGGACATAGCAACCGGCCAACCAATGGAGTTGGATACCATTTTCCGCATCTACTCCATGACCAAGCCCATCACCAGCGTGGCGCTGATGATGCTGTTTGAGCAGGGCTTGGTTCGTCTGACCGATCTTGTGACCAAGTTCATACCTGAGTTTGGGAAGGTCAAGGTTCTAGTTGGCGAAGGCGAGCTGGCCGATCTCGAACGAGAGATCACCATTCAAGACCTGCTCAGGCACACCGCCGGTCTGAGCTACGGTGGGTATAAGGACACCCAAGCGCCCATTGACAAATTGTACGACCAGGCGCATCTTTGGCGTCCGGACATCACGATTCGGGACGCGGTCCAGCGCATTACCGAGTTGCCTCTGGCCCACCAGCCCGGGCAGGCGTGGCGGTACAGTGTGGCTACGGATGTGATTGGTCACGTGATTGAGCTGATCTCCGATATGTCATTGGGCGAATTCTTCGAGGAGAAAATCTTCAAGCCTCTAGGCATGGAGGATACCGCCTTTACCGTAACGCCGGAGAAGGTTGACCGTTTCGCAACGCTGTACGGGCTGACCGATACCTGTGCTGAGCTTGGTCGAAGCAAAGGCCCCTTGGAGCTTATTGACGTCGCCACTGGCGGCGACTACTTCAGTACGCGCCTGGAATCTGGTGGAGCTGGCCTGGTCTCGACGGCGGCTGACTACGCACGGTTTGCTCAATTGGTCCTGAACAAAGGCGAATTGGACGGCGTACGCTTGCTTGGGCCCAGGACAGTGGAACTGATGACCACCAACCATCTGCCGCCAGCCTTGCTGCCGACAATGGCTGACCAAGAAATGTCTGGCTTTGGCTTTGGGCTGGGTTTCAGCGTGATGATGGATGTTGCCCAGTCGGGCATGATGGGTTCGGTTGGCCTCCACGGTTGGGGCGGTTGGGCCAGTACGCATTTCTGGGTTGATCAACAAGAGCAACTCATCGGCATCCTCATGCTGCAATATATCCCCAGCAGCATTTACCCGATAAGGACTGATTTCAGGACACTTGTCTACCAGGCGCTTGCTGACTGACTGGTCGTCCAAAACAGATGGGACTTATTGACGCGATCCCCGTTCCCAATCCCCGACGGCGGCGGAAGCGGATGATTCTTGCAGGCGAAACACCCAACCCCATTGATCTGCCCTCCGGCTGCCGCTTCCACCCGCGCTGCCTGGCGGCCTCCGCCCAATGCTCCCAGACCGAGCCACAACTCCAGAGTGCAAGCGCCGATCATCAGGTGGCTTGCTTGTCTGTCTAGTCCAACAGGTAGTATCGTAGATCCAAGATTTACAGCAGAGGCGGCTTCCATGACCGCGAACCGGCGGAATGGGAGCCGCCTCTGCTCAGAATGTGGATCTACTGAGACTCACGGCAAGGTCTTCAAAAACAGCTTCCCATCCCGGTGGCAGAGGAGCTGTACCACTTATCCACCTAAAAAGGCAAGCCCCCTCCACCTCTGATGAGGCGAGGGGGCTTGCTAACGGACTCCTCTATTTGCCAGCTTCGGCTCTGCCCACCAACCTCTCCCACTCCCGATCCACGTTCTCTTGGATGCACTCGATGTCCTCCTCGGTGAGATGGCTTAAGCGGCTCTGGAGCTTGAGGTACTCCCGCACCGGCGCCCCCCGCTTGGGCCAGACGTTGATGGTTCACTTCTCCCCATTCTCTATCTCGTAGCGGGGAAGACCTTAGATGCCCCCGGAACGAGCGCGCCATCTTTTCACTCAGACTTAATCATGGCTCAGAGATCGCACATTGACGAGTTTGCGGATATAGTGAGCTTCCACAGCGCATAGAAGTGCTGAAATCAACCTATGAAGAAAACGTACCTTTTGCACCAAAGTCCTTTTGTACTCTGATCTGAGACGGTAGTTATCTTTCTCAGTAATCGCCAGGATGTCTTCGTACTTTGCACAGTAGAGGTAAGAGGCTATCTTGTAACGCAAGCGCTTACTGTTCGACAGATTGAGCTTTCCCTTCCTAAAGTGCTCCCTGGCAAGCTCCACTTGATCCCTGACCCATGCCTGAAAGTTATCATCGTTGATGTTATCGAGATTGATTCTGTATCTTTCCATATCATTCTGAGAGATGTTCACGTAGCCCTGATCAAGATCCTCAATGAAGTCCCTCAGCAGATGAACAAGTTTGCATCCAACTCCCTCATCGTACTTGTCTGCCCCAGCGTAGTCCCCAGTTTCCCCACAAAAGAATCGAATCATGTTGATAAACGCCTTGCTTTCGACGTAAATGAATTCATCCATCTCCTTTGCAGGCGTCGGCGCTCCATTCCGTTCGAGATCACGCATTAAGACCGAGAACATGCCAAGGATGTCATCCTTCAGAGCAAATCCCATCTCTCGATCGAAAGCGACAAAATAGTGCGCAAATTGCTCCTCGAGAATATAATTACCTTGGTATGCCAGGCCGTCATACAAGTTTCTAATAAGCTTGCCCTGGCGCTCCATGGAGCGCTTTTTCCCCTCATAGCTCGTCCTTGGGCAGTCAATGATATCATCAACCCATCGAAAGTAAGCATAGATCAAGAACGAATGGTCCCTCCAGTCCTTTTCGCCAAACAAGCGCACGAGGAAGTAGGCCGTGGGATTCGAAGCCTTCGTCCGCTCTTGTGCAATGGCTTGCACATGCTGCAAAGAAAACATTCAGAACCACCCTCCTTACCATTTTAGCTACTCAGAATGTGCAGGGTTTCGCCAGACAACGGTAGCGAGTTCAGCCAAACAGCACCAGTTGACTAATGCAGGAAACAGCCAGGGCAACCGATGTTCCAATCATAGCGCCGGCCAAAATATCCGATGGATAGTGCAGTCTTGCGATGAAGCGAGAGATAGAAATGGTGAAGGCGATGAGAAACACTAGAGGAATCACCTCTCTATAGAAGAACCCTATGCTCGTTGCAGTGCAAAAAGTCCCTGCAGCATGGCTGGATGGGAAAGAATACTTATCAGGAGCTTTTATTAGTGGCATTACATCGGGCAAATCATCATGGGGACGCAAGCGATAAACAAGGACCTTGATAATGTGACTCACTAAGAACGTCAGCCCTATGGCGACAGCATTTGTGAGCGCGACCCGATTCCCGTTCTCGCCTCCAAAGACGACTACACATGCCTCTGTCGCTGCAAGCACCAGAACGCAGAAAGGTGTATGGCCTAGGCTGGCGACCAATATGTCGAGTTTGCTGGGAGTGGCTGGGAAGTACGCTTTGACTAGATGGGTATCCAGCCGCTTGAGAAGTCGGAAAACTATACTGATTATGAGAGTCTATCTCCCTTCGAGTTGAGCGTTGTGGTAATCTCTATTGCAGCCCTCACCAGACCTCCACGCCCAGCCAAGTGACAGCCGTTGCTCAACTATTCATCACTGACTCGTCCTGCCCACCAAACTCTTCCACTCCCGATCCACGTTCCCCTGTATGAACTCAATGTCCTCCTCGGTGAGGTGGCTGAAGCGGCCCTGAAGCTGGAGGTACTCCCGCACCGGCGCCTCCCGCTTGGGCCGGACATTGATGGTCCACCTCTCCCCGTTCTCCACTTCGTAGAGGGGGAAGACCTTGCTCTCCACGGCCAAGCGCGAGATTCGGATGGAATAGACAGGCTCCATCTTCCAGCCAGGCGGACAGGGGGAGAGGATGTGGATGAACTTGGCCCCGCGTATGGCACTGGCCTTCTGGAACTTGCGCACCAGGTCCTCTGGATAGGCGACGGTGGCGGTGGCAGCGTAGGCGATGCGATGGGCGGCCATGATGGCCACGATGTCCTTCTTGGGCCTATCGTTGGGATGCTGCACGGGCGTGGTAGTCGTCCAGCCCCCCCAGGGCGTGGCGGAAGAGCGCTGGATGCCGGTGTTCATGTAGGCTTCGTTATCGTAGCAGGCATAGATGAAGTCGTCGTTGCGCTCCACGGCGGCAGAGAGGGCCTGGAGGCCGATGTCGAAGGTGCCGCCGTCGCCAGCCCAGGTCAGCACCGTGGTCTCCGTATCCCCCCGTACTTCCAAGCCAGCCTTGACCCCCGCGGCCATGGAGCCCCCCGTCTCGAAGGCGGTGTGGAGAAGCGGAACCTTCACCGAAGAGTAGGGGAAGGTCCCAGCGATAACAGACCAGCAGCAGGCGGGGACAACCAGGATCGTCTCCTCGCCCAAAGCCTTCAACGCCAGGCGCATGGCGAGCGACCCTCCGCAGCCTGGGCAGGCCTGGTGACCAGAAAGCAGAAGTTCCCTATCGGGTATGGCGTAATTCATGTCTTCACTCCTCTCCAAATTATCTCCATCTCAGGCGCGTCGTGCTCGAAGGTGTACTCGGCGATGCCTCGGATTGACGCGGGGGTAACGTCCCTGCCGCCCAGGCCGATGATGAAGCCAAAGATGGGCGGCCGATGTACCCCGTTGTAGAGAGCCGACTTGACCTCCTCGGCGAAGATGCCGCCGTGGCCGAAGGAGATGTTGCGGTCTATGACCGCCACTTTGCTGGCCCCTGCCAGGGCCTCTCGAACGTCCTCAATAGGGAAGGGACGGAACATACGCATTTTGAGAAGCCCTATTTTGTGGCCCTCCTCTCGCAGCTCGTCCACCACCACCCTGGCCGTGCTGGTGATGGTGGCAGAGGTCACCAGCACCACCTCGGCGTTTTCCAGGCGATATTTCTCCACCAGGCCATAGCTGCGTCCGAAGACCTCCCTGAACTCCGCATCAGCCTGGCGAGCCACCTCCACCGCCTCCTCCATGGCCCTCTGCATCTTGTAGCGTAGCTCCATGTAATGGTTGGGCGTTACCAGAGCATTGAAGGCGTGAGGATCACTGGTGTCGAGCTTGTATCGAGCATCGTAGGGGGGCAGGTACTCATCCACCAGCTCCTGGCCCGGTATGTCCACCGGCTCCTGGGTATGGGAGAGGACGAAGGCGTCCAGCACCAACATGGTGGGCAGGAGCACCTGCTCGGCGATTTTGAAAGCCTGGATGACGCTGTCCAAAACTTCCTGATTGCTCTCGCAGTAGAATTGCAGCCACCCCGTGTCTCGCTGAGCCAGGCTGTCGGTCTGCTCCGTCCAGATGGACCAGCCGGCTCCCATGGCCCGGTTCACGTTGGCCATGACGATGGGCAGCCTGGCCCCAGCCGCCCAATGGAGCATCTCGTGCATCAGGGCCAAGCCGTGAGATGAGGTAGCGGTGAAAGCCCGCGCCCCAACCGATGCGGCCCCGATGCAGGCAGCCATGGCCGAGTGCTCGCTTTCCACTTTGATGAACTTGGCATCCAAAAGCCCTTCGGCACAGAACTCCGACAGCATCTCTACGATCTGGGTCTGCGGGGTGATGGGATAGGCAGAGATAACCTGAGTCCTGGCCAGCTTGGCTCCGTAGGAGACGGCGTGGTTGCCCATGATCACTTTTTCCATTTCAACTCCTCCTCGATGGATATGGCGTAGCGGGGGCACTCCTCGGCGCAGACGCCACACCCCTTGCAGTAGTCGTAGTTGATCTCATAGCCCGCCCCATTCAGGCGGGCGAGAGGCACGGGATAGGGAGGAGCCGTCAGACGAGCGATGGCTATGTCAGGGCAGAAGACGAAGCAGGTATCGCACAGGTTGCAGGTGCCGCAATTGAAGCACCGCTCGGCCTCTGTTTGGGCATCCTCTTCTTCAAAGCCCATGTTCACTTCTGCAAAATCGCGCACCCTCCCCTCGACAGGCTTCTGGGGCTGTGCAGGCCGCTCTAGCTCCTCGAAATAGGCCAGGTTCAGATCCTCGAAGCGGACGATAGTAGGGGCCATGTTTTTAGGGACAGCATGGACAGCTTCATCAACTGGCGGGAAGCCCGCCAACTCCTCGCCCCTGAGATACTTGTCAATGGCCAGGGCGGCGCGTTTCCCGGAGCCGATGGCGTGGGCCACAGTGCCGAAGGGGGTAGCCACATCCCCTCCGGCGAAAGTCCCCGGACGGGTCGTCGCCCCGGCTGCGTCTATGGCGATGCGACCTCGCCCGACCTCCAGTTTCCAGCTTTCAGTTTCCAGAAATGCCGTGTCCGCCTCCTGGGCGATGGCAGGGATGACGGTGTCTGCCTCGATGGTGAACTCAGAGCCCGCGATGGGCAGGGGCCGCCGCCGCCCGCTCTCATCTGGCATTCCCAATTCCATTTTTACGCACCTCAAGCCCGTTACCTGACCATTTTCGACCAGCAGTTCAACGGGAGCCGTCAGGTAGCGAATCTTGACACCTTCTTCCAGGGCCTCCTCGATCTCCTCGGCGATGGCCGGCATCTCCGCCCGCGAGCGACGGTAGAGGATCGTTACCTCTGACCCCAGGCGCAGCGCCGAGCGAGCGGCGTCTATGGCAGTGTTGCCACCGCCGAGGACTGCTACTCTGGGCCCTACCTGGACCTCCTCACCCAAATTCACCCTCTTGAGGAACTCCAGGCCAGGAATGACCCCCTCAGCATCCTCGCCTGGGACGTTCAGCCTGCGACTTTTCTGGAGCCCCACTGCGATGAAGACAGCGTCGTAATCGTCGAGCTCGCTCATCGGCAGGTTATCGCCCAAGCGCATCCCGGTTTTGATCTCCACCCCCAGGGCTTCGATGTCGGCGATCTCCCGGTCCAGCACCTGGCGAGGCAGGCGATACTCCGGTATGCCCACCCTCATCATCCCCCCCGCCACCGGCAGGGCCTCGAAGACGGTGACGAGGTAGCCACGGCGAGCGAGGTGGTAGGCACAGGAGAGGCCAGCGGGGCCGGAGCCGATCACAGCGACCTTGGCGTTGTAGCGTTGGGACGCTTGGACGCTACGACGTTGCGACGCTGCCCAGTCGGCCAGAAAGCGCTCCATAGTGTGAATCGCTATCGCACCCCCTAGCTCCTCACGATTACACTCACTCTCGCAAGGATGGGGACAGATCCGTCCGCAAACCCCTGGGAAAGGATTCTCCTGCTTGATGAGTTCCCACGCCTCTCTGTGCTTGCCCTCCCTGATCAAAGCCAGATAGCCGACGACATCCGACCCGGCGGGGCAGTTGTGATTGCAGGGAGGGGTTTTATCCACGTACAGAGGCCGGATATACCTCCAACTCCCGGTCTTGTTGACCAGGGTCGTTCCAAGCGACATCGGGAGGTAAGGCATATCGGCTTCGGTTTTGAACACAATCTCCTCTGTCATCGTGTCTCCTTATCCCACATCTCACATCGCACATCCCAATAAGCCTCTTTGGTAGCGGCCACATTCTCCCCTGGTTTCAGAGGCACAGACTCGCGCACAGCCTCGGCGAGGGCTTCCAGGCTCACTATGCCCGTGGCCTTAGCAAAGGCTCCCAGGATGGCTGTGTTGACGATGGGTGCACTCTTCGGCCCCAGCCTGTGCTTGATGGCGATGGTTCGGGCGTCAACGGTGGCCACCCGATATTTGGCTGGCAGGTCAAAAGTGGTAGGATGTTGCTCGCTGTTGATGATGATCCAGCCACCTTCTTTCAAGCCGGCGGTAACATCCACCGCCTCCAGTAAAGTCGGGTCCAGCACCACGATGTGATCGGGCTCGTATATCTGGCAGCGGATTCGCACGGGCTGGTCGTCAATGCGGGTGAAAGCCATGACAGGCGCGCCTCGTCGCTCCACCCCGAAGGCCGGAAAGGATTGCACGTACTTGCCTTCCCTAAACACAGCAGCCGCAAGCACCTTGGAGGCGATAACCGCTCCTTGGCCGCCGCGGCCGTGTATCCTGATCTCGATCATGCGTTTCCTCCTTCTTCGTTGATGGAAATCCCTTGCATGCTTTACAACATCCTTGTTGGCTTATTGATTTGTTGATTCATGAGCCTACCGTCAAGTCAGCAGCACTCCCAGGTCCAGGGAGACAGGTTGGGCCTCAGGTGGGTCGGCACGGGAGGGATTGGTCGCTCAGAAACGAGCGCCTCTGGACATCCTGTAGCCTGTGGTAGTCAGCGCATACCCAAACAGGCAGATCCCGCCAATGATCAACATGTCTTCCCAACCCAAGGTGCCAACCACATACAACAAATAGGCGCCCAACACTATGAACCCTATTCCGACCAGGAACACCACGAGACCATAGACTTGATTCATCATAGTTGTCCCTCCTATCGGCAGACACATTTATGTGCTAAATGATCGGCTCTCAGCCACCACTTGGTTTTGCAACGACCAACCCTCAGCCACCACGTGGCTTTGCAACGACCAGACCACAGAAATATGCCTTGCAAACGCGAAACCAACCTCGATTACGACGTGCGATGGCACGCTCGCAGTGACGTGTTAGCCGATATGTACCGTCTTCGGTCCTCTCAGAGACCCTCTTCGCTGGACATCCTGTAGCCTGCTACAGTCAGCAAGTATCCAAACAAACAGATCCCAGCAGCGAATAACATGTTTTGCCAATCCAGAAGAAGTCTGCTATCCATATACCCTGTATACAAGAGATAGCCACCCATTACTAGAAATCCCATTCCAGCCACGAACAGCACGATACCAAAGATCCGATGCATAGTTGCTCCTCCAAATTATCAGTAATTGTTCCATCGCCCGGCCAGGCGAAGGCTTATTCTCGTGCCGCCAGCAGCACTCCTAAAGCCATGGAGACCAGCTTAGTCTCGTGGGGATCGGAGCGGGAGGCCACTATGATGGGGGACTTGCCGCCCACCACGACCCCTGCCATATTCCCCTTGGCGAAGTAGGTGATGGCTTTGGCTAGAACATTGGCCGCTTCGACATCGGGAGGGATCAGGATGTCGGCCCGGCCCGCAACGTCGCTCTTGATGCCCTTGATTTGAGCTGATTCCAGGGAGATAGCGTTATCCAGGGCCAAGGGGCCATCTATGAGGCCGCCTTTGATCTGCCCCCGGTCGGCCATCTTGGAGAGGTTAGCAGCGTCGAGGGTGGTGGGTATCTTGGGATTGACCATCTCCGTGGCGGCCAGGATGGCCACCTTCGGCTGCTCCACTCCCAGACGCTGAGCAACGAAGATGGCGTTCTGGACGATCTCGATCTTCTGCTCCATCGTGGGGGCGACCACCACCCCGGCATCGCTGATGAAGATGAGCCGGTCGAAGCCGGGGATCTCGAAGATGCCCACGTGGGTCAAGAGGCGACCCACCCGCAGCCCCACCTCCTCGTCCAGCGCGGCCCGCAGGAAGTCTCCCGTCTCGATCCCGCCCTTCATGGCCATCTGAGCATGTCCCATCCTCACCAGTTCCATGACCTTGCGCGCCGCCAGCTTTGGCTTCGGCTCGTGGATGATCATCATGCGACGAATGTCTATGGAGTTCTCCTGAGCGACGTCCTTAATGACTGCCCGATCCCCTACCAGGATACACTCGCAAAGATCTTGTGTCTCAGCATCGTGGGCCGCCAGGAGAATCTCCTTTTCCTGAGCGGCGGCGATAGCCACTGTCCTGGGGCCTACTTTTCTAGCTTCCTCCATCAATTGAGCAAAAGTGGTGATTGCCATACTTCAAATCTCCAATCTCCAATACCCAGTATCCAATCTCTATCTACGCTTGCGGCGTCTCCTCGATCGGCGGGTTTTCTTCTCTTCACTGGGAGCCGAAGCCAGGTCCTTGCGCATGCAGCAGTGTTTGTACTTCTTGCCGCTGCCGCAGGGGCAGGGGTCGTTGCGCCCGGCTCTGGCCGTGGCCCTTACCGACTGGGGGGCGCGCTGAGCCTCCACACCGGTGCGCATCTCGCGCATGGGGCGCGGCTGCGGCTCCCTGACCAAACTGACCCGGTAGATGTCGTCCACTATGGCGCGCTGGATGGCGGCCAGAAGTTCTGCGTACATCTCGTGAGCTTCTTTTTTGAAGGCCATCAAGGGATCCTGCTGGCCATAAGCTCTGAGACCTATGCCTTCTCGCAGATTGTCGAGGCCGGTGAGATGCCTGATCCACAGATTGTCCACCGCCTTCAGCATCACCAGTCGCTCTAACCGCCGCATGTCCTCCGCACCCAGATGCCGTTCCTTTTCCTCGTAGAGCTTCTCGGCCAGGTTGAGTATCCGCTCCTCGATCTCCTGGGGCGTTAGTTTCCTCCAGCGTGACGAGGTGAGGGAAGCTGGCAGGGGCATGATTGTTCGCAGCGATGCCTGCAATGCTTCCAGATCCCAATCCTCGGCGTATCCAGTAGTGTGAAGGGCCACCAGGCTGGCAAGTTCCTCGTGGATCATATCGCTGATGATGGGCTTGAGATTCTCCTCGCTAAGCACCTGATGGCGCTGCTCGTAGATGATCTCTCGCTGCTTGTTGACCACGTCGTCGTACTCCAGCAGGTGCTTGCGGATGTCGAAGTTGTGGCCCTCCACCCTGGTCTGGGCATTCCCGATAGACTTGGAGATCAAATCGTGCTCAATGGGGATGTCTTCCTCCATCCCCGCCCACTCCATGAATCCCTTGACTCTATCCCCGCCGAAGCGGCGCATCAGGTCGTCCTCCAGGGAGACGTAGAAACGGGAAGAGCCTGGGTCACCCTGGCGCCCGGAGCGGCCCCGCAACTGGTTGTCAATACGCCGCGCTTCGTGGCGCTCAGTACCCAGGACGTGGAGGCCACCCAGTTCCAGTACCCTCTTGCGACCCTGTTCGCAAATTTCCTTCGCTTGGGCCAGGGCCTCAGCCCATTGCTGCTGAGAGACCGTGGTCAGATCCGCACCCTGGCATCGTAGGTCCTCCCGGGCCAACCCCTCCGGGTCGCCCCCCAGCTTGATGTCCACGCCTCGGCCGGCCATGTTGGTGGCGATGGTGACGGTGCCGGGGCGTCCAGCCTGGGTAATGAAAAGCGCCTCTTTCTCGTGGTACTTGGCGTTAAGCACCTGGTGGGGAACACCCTTGCGTCTGAGCATCTCCGAGAGCATCTCGGACCTCTCAATGAAGACGGTCCCTACCAGCACCGGTCTCCCCTGCGCTTGCAGTTCCTCGATCTCTCGCACCACGGCTCGGAATTTAGCACGTTCGCTCTTGTAGATCAGGTCAGGGTAATCAATGCGCTTATAGTACAGCTCGTCATTGTTGGGGTTTCGATAGGTTACTACCTCCGCCCTATCTCGCCGCTCTTTCTGGGTGACCAACTCGCCTTCCAGAGCCCGGTACTCGACGTTGGTGGGCAGCACCATCACGTCCAGGCCGTAGATCTTGTGTAGCTCTTCAGCCTCGGTGACTGCTGTCCCTGTCATGCCCGCCAGCTTCTCGTACATGCGGAAGTAGTTCTGCAGGGTGATGGTGGCCAGGGTCAGGTTCTCCCGCCGCACCTCCACTCCTTCTTTGGCCTCGATGGCCTGGTGCAGCCCCTCCGAGTAGCGCCGCCCATGCATCAGGCGGCCGGTGAACTCATCAACGATGATCACCTGCCCGTCTTTGACGATGTAGTTACGGTCGCGATGGAAGACGGTCTGAGCTCGCAGGGCATTGTCCACGTAGGGGGTCAGGGCGAAGTTTTCCGGGGAGTAGAGGTTGTCCACCCCCAGCCACCTCTCCATCTTCTCGATCCCCTCTTCGGTGAGGGTTACTACTCGGGCCTTCTCCTCTATGACGTAGTCGGCTTCGCGCTGAAGGCGGGGGACGAGGCGGGCGATTCGGCGGTAGTTGGCGTCCGGCTCATCGGCCGGGCCGGAGATGATGAGAGGAGTACGAGCCTCGTCTATCAGGATGTAGTCCACCTCGTCTACGATGGCGTAATTAAAGCCCCGCTGCACCTGCTGGGAGAGGTCCAGCACCATGTTGTCCCGCAGGTAGTCGAATCCGAACTCGTGGTTGGTGCCGTAGGTGACGTCGGCCTGGTAGGCTTGGCGGCGGCTCACGGGCCGTAGGTGCTGATAGCGCTCATCGTCGGCCAGGTGATCAGGATCGAAGAGGAAGGCCGACTCGTGCTGGATGACTCCCACCGAGAGACCCAAAAGGCGATAGATGGGGCCCATCCACTGGGTGTCGCGCTTGGCCAGGTAATCGTTGACAGTGACCAGGTGACATCCTTTGCCCTCCAAAGCGTTGAGATAGAGGGGCAAAGTGGCGACCAGGGTCTTTCCCTCGCCGGTTCTCATCTCGGCCACCTTACTCTCGTGCAGCACCATGCCGCCCATCAGTTGCACGTCGAAATGGCGCATGCCCGTGGTGCGCTTGGATGCCTCGCGGACTGCGGCGAAGGCTTCTACCACGAGGCCCTCCAGGGGCTCGCCAGTCTGGAGCCGGTCGGTGAATTTCGCTGTTTTGCCGCGCAGCTCTTCATCGGACAGAGCCTCGAACTCAGGCTCAAGAGCGTTGATCTCTTCGACGAGAGGCTGCAGCCTATTCAGTTCCCGTTCGTTGGGGTCTCCGATAACTTTGCTCAGTAGATTCCGAAACATGATCTCCCTCTTGGTGAACTGGTAAATTGGTAGAGCCGTAAATTCGTATAATCGTAGATTCGTAGACCAGTTTCCGAATTTCCGAGTTTACGGGTTTCCGAATTTACGGATTTACCAGTTTCCCAATCTACCAGTTTCCCAGTCTATCGCCTACCCGGGCACATCCTTCATGTACTCACCCACCGAAATCCCCAGGTGGACGCGGCGGATAACCTCGCCCAGCAAAGGGGCTACGGAGAGGATGGTGATGTTGGGCAGCATCTTCTCAGGTGGGATGGGGATGGTGTTCGTAGTGACTATCTCCTTGATCTCACATTTTCGCAAGCGCTCCACCGCTGGGGGGGAGAATAGGGGGTGGGTGAAGCTGGCGTAGATGTCTTTGGCGCCGTGGCTTTTGACAATGGTCACGGCTTCCATCAGCGATCCCGCTGTATCCACCTCGTCGTCAACGATGATCACGTTCTTGCCCTGCACGTCGCCTATGAGCGTCAGTGCTTTGCTGGACGAATCGGTGAGGCTGCGACGTTTCTCCACGAAGGCCAGGGGCAAGCCCAGCTTCTCGGCGAAGTTGCGGCCTTTCTTGGCGAATCCCAGGTCGGCGGCGACAACTACAGCATTGGGCAGATTCTTTTTCACGAGATAATCGCTGAGGATGTTGAAGGCCGACATCTCGTCGCCCGGAATGCTGAAGAACCCCTGGATCTGGCCCGCGTGAAGGTCTATGGTCATCCAGCGGTCGGCCCCCGCCACGGTGATCATGTCGGCAATCAGACGGGCGGTGATGGGCACACGGGGCTGATCCTTCTTATCGCTGCGGCCATAGGAATAAAAGGGTACCACAGCGGTGATGCGCCCAGCAGAAGCCCGCCTCAGGGTATCAATCATGATCAAGAGTTCCATGATGTTTCTGTTCACCGGCGAGCATAAGGACTGGATAAGGAAAACGTCTCGCCCGCGCACGCTCTGGCGCAGCCTGATGAAAATGTTCTCATTTGGAAAGTCCACGACGTCCGCTTGCGAGAGGGGAACCTGTAGGTAATCGCAAATCCGCTGGGTCAGAGCCGGGTTGCCTGATCCACCAAAGATCGCCAGATCCCCGTACATCTTTACCGTGACTTCTTTCACCTCTCCCCTCCTGAGTGGCTGGTCTCAAACTCCTCTCGCAGGATGCCCATGATCAGAGTATCGTGATAGCCGCCCTTCCGGAACAGGGCCTCTCGTTGCCGTCCTTCTAGCTTGAAGCCGCACTTCTCGTAGCAGCGGATGGCGCGGGGGTTAAAATCGTGCACCTCCAGTTGGACGCGGTGCAGGTTCATCTCTGCAAAGGCAAAACCCAACAGAGTGCGAACAGCGTCGCTCCCGTAGCCTTTTCCCCAGTATTCCTTCTCGCCGATGGCGATACCCAGCACGGCGCGGCGGTTCACCCAGTCGCAATCGTGCAGGCCGCAGTTGCCGATGTGCACGCCGTCCATAGTTTCAATAGCAAAGCCGCGGTTGTCTGGGTTTTCTAACTGGCGCTCGAACCACTTCCCCTCTTCTTCGGCCGGGGACATGGGCATATACATCAACAAGTATTGCCGTACCTCCGGATCGTTAAACCAGCGGACAAAGCTGGGAAGGTCCTCTCGCTCTATCGCTCTGAGTATTGTTTTCTGCCCTTGTATCATCTCCGTCCACCTCCGGAGATAATTATACAACAATTTTCCAAGATTGAAAAGAATCATCGGACAAGGGCGATTTGTGTGCTCTTAGCTGTTGTGGTATAATCAAAAATACCAAGAACCGGCAGTCGCTTCACAAAGACGCATGGGAGAGGAGACAGAGAAAATGATCCGGGTAACCATTGATAGTATAAGAGCTAGTTTAATGTCCCAGCATCGAGTGGTGATTCTAAAAGATGTAGATAGCGAAAGGTATCTGCCTATCTGGATTGGGCCCTTCGAGGCTGAAGCTATTACCCTCGAATTGCAGCAGGTCGAGTTGGCGCGCCCCCTCACCCATGACCTGCTGAAAGCGGTTATCACCGCGATGGGGGCCAAAGTGTCCCACGTCCTGGTAACCGATCTGCGCGATGACACTTTCTATGCCCGCATCGTCCTGGACAACAACGGCCAGCCCCTGGAGATAGATTCCCGCCCCAGCGATAGCATCGCTCTGGCCGTGCGAGCCAAGGCGCCTATCTTCGTGGCCGAGTCGGTGATGGAGAGAGCCGCCATAACACCTGGCGAAGGGATGGGCCCTTCTGATGAGGAGAGACTATCGGCTTTCCGCGATTTCGTTGAAACCCTTGACCTCGACGCCCTGGGCGAAGAGGAGAGCTGAGAGAGCGATGGTGAAACGATGAACAAATCAGAGAGAATGGCGCCTCATAACACCGAGGCGGAAGAGGCAGCGCTGGGATCGCTTCTTTTAGATCCCGATGCTATATTCAATGTGGCCTCCTTCCTCAACCCTGAGGATTTCTATCGGGAGAAGAACGGCTGGATCTACGATGCTGTAAGAGACCTCCACAACCGGCGGGAGCCGGCCGACTTCGTCACCCTTTGCGACGAGCTGGAGCGGCGCGGCCAACTGGAGGAGGTAGGCGGGGCAGCCTACATCACTTTCCTGATCAATGCCGTGCCCACGGCCATCCACGCGGAGTACTATGCCCGCATCGTGGAGCGCACAGCCATCCTGCGCCGACTGATTGGCGCGGCGGGACAGATCGCGGCCATTGCCTACGAAGACGCCGAAGACGTGGACGAGGTGGTTGACAGGGCAGAGCAGGTACTGTTTGGGGTCTCTCAGCGCCGCATCACCCGCGACCTGGTGTCAATAAAACAGATAATTGGGGCCTATTATGATCGGATAGACTACCTGTATCAACACCGTGATGAGCTCATCGGCATCCCCACAAGCTTCCCCCTGCTAGACAAGCTGCTGGGAGGCCTGCAACCCTCCGACCTGATCATTGTGGCCGGCCGGCCAAGCATGGGCAAGACGTCGCTCGTCCTCTCCATCGCCCAAAACGCCGCCCGCAAGTTCAACCAGCGCGTGGCTCTCTTTAGCCTGGAGATGAGTTCCGAGCAGGTAGTGCAGCGTCTCGTCTCGGCTGAGACGGGCATAGATTCCCAAAGATTGCGTCTGGGTGACCTGAGGGACGATGAGTGGCCTCTCTTCGTGGAGGCGACAGGTATCCTCTCGGAGGTGCCCATCTTCGTTGATGACACGCCTTCTATCTCCGCCTTGCAGATGCGAACCAAGGCCCGTCGCCTCCACGCCGAGCACGGTCTTGATCTCGTCATCGTTGATTACCTCCAGTTGATGCGAGGAGACATCCGGTCGGAGAACCGCGTCCAGGAGATTTCTGCTATCTCTCGGTCACTCAAAGGGTTAGCCAGAGAGCTGAACGTGCCCGTGATAGCTGTCTCACAGTTATCCCGAGCCGTTGAATCCCGTCAAGATCACCAGCCCATGCTCTCCGACCTTCGCGAAAGCGGATCAATCGAACAGGATGCGGACGTGGTGATGTTCATCTACCGCGAGGAGATCTACAACCCCGACACTGAGCGGAAGAACATCGCTGACGTCATCGTGGCCAAACACCGCAACGGCCCCACTGGCAAAATCCCCCTGTATTTTCAAAAAGAGCTGGCTCAGTTCCACGAATTAGCACATGTTCGCGAAGAGCTAAACCTCTAAATCGGGTTTTGAGTTTGTGAGTTTCGGGTTTACCCGACCACCCGACCAAGGACCACCAAACCAACAGACCAATGAAAGGCTTTTCTGGTTTTCCTGCTGGCAAGGTGCACTTCACCCCCTTGCCTAATCTGTTCTTTAGCAAGCTCCTGCCGGCCATTGATGACCTGGCTGAGCTGAAGGTGACTCTGCACATCTTCTGGCTGCTGCATCAGAAGAAGGGCTATCCTCGATACGTGAGCCGGCAAGAATTAGAGGCCGATGGGGTGCTGCTGGGAGGGCTCAAAGGGACGGGACAGGAGCCCAAGGAATGCCTGGAGCAGGCTTTGGAGCGAGCCGTGGCCCGGGGCACCCTCCTCCACGTGACAGCCCAGCAGGGAGATGAACGGAACGACTGGTATTTCATGAATACCGACGTTGGCCGGAGGACAGTGGACAAAATCCGCCACGGAGAATTGGAACTCGAGGCCGTTGTCTTGCCTGGCGAGGTGCGTCTGGAAGTGGAACGGGCCAACATCTTCGTCCTCTACGAACAGAACATCGGCCTGCTCACGCCCCTCATCGCCGAGGAGCTCAGGGACGCCGAGAAGACTTACCCTGCCGACTGGATTGAGGAGGCATTCAGGATAGCGGTGGAGCACAATGCTCGCCGTTGGCGTTACGTGCGCAGCGTTCTGGAGCGCTGGGCAGCCGAAGGGAAGGATAGTGAAAAGACTAGAAGAGGTTCTGAAGAAGATCGCCGTAGATACATCGAAGGGAAATATGCCGAGTATATCGAACACTGAAGAAATTCAAAGTTCAAAGCTCAAAGCTCAAAGCTCGGTTTGCCCTATCTGCAAAGGGGCTGGGTATCTGGTCAAGGACGTGCCCTTTGGCCACCCCGATTTCGGCCAGCTCTATCCCTGCCAGTGCAAGATCGAGGAATTGGAAGCCAAGCGCCTCTCGGACTTGCAGGACTTGAGCCAGTTGGGCGGGCTTTCCCGCATGACCTTTCAGAGCTTTGAGCCTGAGGGCCACGGACTCTACGCTGAAATACAAGAGAACCTCATGCAAGCTTATGAGCGGGCTAAACACTTCGCTCAGGAACCAGAAGGATGGTTGGTTCTTAAAGGGGGCTATGGTTGTGGTAAAACTCACCTGGCAGCGGCCATAGCCAACTATCGCATCGCCAATGGACAGCCTGCTCTCTTCGTCGTCGTACCCGATCTCCTCGATCATCTGCGGGCCACTTATGCCCCCACCAGCCAGATCTCTTATGATGAGCGGTTCGAGGAAGTGCGCGCGGCCCCCCTCCTGATCCTTGACGATCTAGGCACCCAGAGCGCCACCCCCTGGGCCCAGGAAAAACTCTACCAAATACTAAACTATCGTTACAATGCCCGGCTGCCCACAGTTGTCACCACTAATCTCGAACTAGAGGAAATAGATCTGCAGCTTCGCTCACGGCTGGTGGACCCCGACCTGACGAGAATCGTAGGCATTAAAGCTCTCGACTTTCGTGGCAGTAGTACCGATCGAGACCAATCAGAACTCTCCAGCCTCAACCTCCACAGCGACAAGACCTTCCAGACCTTCGACCTGCGGGCCCACGAACTCCCTCGCGGGGAGCACGAGAACCTCAAGCGGGCCTTCGCCATTGCCAAAGGATATGCCGAGAGTCCGGTGGACTGGCTGGTCTTCGCTGGGCCTTATGGCTGCGGCAAAACCCACCTCGCGGCAGCCATTGCCAACTATCGGGTGGAGCAGGGCTATCCAGCCCTCTTCGTCGTGGTGCCCGATCTTCTCGATCACCTACGAGCCACCTTCAGCCCCCAGAGCCTGGTTTCATACGACCAGCGCTTCGAAGAAGTGCGCAACGCCTCCCTTTTGATCCTCGACGACCTGGGCACCCAGAGTTCCACGAAATGGGCTCAGGAGAAACTCTTCCAGCTTTTCAATCACCGTTATAACGCTCACTTGCCTACCGTCATCACCATGCAAGAATCGGTAGAGGAATTTGAGAAGACGAACCCCCGCCTCAGCTCCCGCATTTTGGACTTCTCCCGTTGCACCGTCTTCGCCATCATTGCCCCCAGCTACCGTGGCGGAGTGCGGCCTCAAAAGCGACGGAGCCGCCGTCGTAAGGGTTAGAAAAAAACCATTCGGTCAAGAGAGCCACCAGACCTCGGAGGTCTTCCCTGACCTCCGAGGTCTTTTTCGAACGGTGTTGGAGTTAGACAACAGGCTGGCGCACTCAGTGCCGGGGTATTTTCACAGTGAAGGTAGTGTCACCTGGCTTGCTCTTAACCACGAACTGGGCCCCATAGGGACTCAGAAGCTGATAACAGCTATGCAGCCCTAGCCCTGTCCCCGTGAGGGTTTCCCCATTGACGGACTTGGTGCTGTAGAAGGGCTCGAAAAGGTGGGGGATGTTCTCCGGTGGGATACCCACTCCTGTGTCGTGGAAATCAATGTAGACGTATTCCTCGTTACAGCGCGTCGTGATGGTGAGCACTGGCTTCTCGCAGCCCTCCATGGCGTCTATGGCGTTGCTGATGATGTTGGAGAAGGATTGGCTGAAGTCGCTGTAGATGCCTTCAATGTACAAAGGCGCCTCACAGAAATTGTAAACCTTCTCGATATAGTGCTTGAAGCGCGGATCCCCGTTCAAGAACTTCAACTCCTGCCAAAGCAGATCATTGATCTCAACTAGCTGCTTGTGCTCCTCTTGCTCCTGCCGGCTCTTGTACATCAGGTTATCAATGATCTCCTCCATGGTCTTGCCCCCCCGCTTGATGGCGAACAGCTCCTCACGTATGTTATCATATACCTCAGCAAGGTTAGGGGGCATCTCCGACTTACGGCCACCCCTCTGGCTCAGGAGGGCTGGTAGCATCTCCTCGAAGCATTCTCGTGCCTCTTCGAAGACAAGCTGAGTCCTGCCCCTGATGACTGTCAGCGGAGTGAGGAGGTTATGGGCGATTCCCTGGGCCAACCGCCCAATGGCCGAGAGCTTATCAGCTTGTACAAGTTGGGCCTCCAGTCGTTTTCGCAGGGTGATGTCCTGGACGATTTGTACCAGCCTGAGCACATTACCCTTCGAGTCTCGCAAGGGATGGGTAGACAGGCGCAGGTCTTTTTTTAGCGTAGGCTCTCTCACTTCAACGATTTGAGGTTCCCCTGTCCGCATCGTCTCAATCTGGGGGCAGTAGTCGGGAGGTTCATCCCGATCGTGTAAGACTCGGTAGCATTTCTGGCCGATGAGCTTGGCCGGTGTAGTGCCCAGCATCTTGGCAAAGGCAACGTTTACTCGGAGGATGTTGAATTCTTCGTCCAGCATGAAGATGCCTTCGGTGATAGCGTCGAAGATTTCCTCCCATTCCCTCTTGGCACGAACCACGTTCTGGAACGTCTGCGCGTTCTCAATGGCTGTCCCGATCTGCTGGCCAAGGGTCACCAGCAAGTTAACCTCTTGAGAATTTGGAGTGCGGCCTCGGCTGAAGACATTCATAATCCCCATCAGGTTCCCGTTGGCACTCAGGGGCACGCTGATGTAGGAGCGAAACCCTTCTCTGTCTCGCAAGAATCTGCCAAGCCGAGGATATTCGGAAATCTCCTGTACCACCACGAGTCTTTCCAGATCAGGGGTCACGGCCGGAAAATCGTGCCCGGCTTTCATGGTGATCAACTCTCGGGTAAATTCGCCTCCCATTCCGCGCTGAGCTTTTAATACAAACTCCCCCCTGGCTTCATTTAACAGGAAGATAAACCCCGTCTCTAGTCCCATCGAGGACAACGCAATATCCAGGGCCTTCTCCAGGACCTCCCGTAGATCAAGTGATGGGCCGACCTCGACGCTGATTTTGTTGAGAGCGACGAATTCCTCCTCTCTGGACAGTAGCGCGTTATTTACTCCCTCTAGTTCGGCAATCTTCTCCTCCAGATTGTCAAGCAACGCCTCTTTTTCCATCTTCCCTCCTCGGTTCATCAAACCGCTTAGCTGGGACGGCGCACTTCGCCTGTTAGCCATCCGACTTGATCACGATCCTTCGTCCCTCGTTCGAACTTGAACTCTTTCTGTTTGAAGAGCTTCAAGCAAGCGCCTACCGCCCCAGGGTCATAAAGGACGCCCCTATTCTGTGAGATTTCCTCCAGGGCCTTATCTAACCCACGAGCCGCTCGGTAAGGCTGGTGAGAGGACATAGCGTCAACGACATCAGCTACACCCAGGATTCTTGCTTCCAGCAAGATCTCATCACCCGACAGCCCTTGAGGATACCCAGAGCCATCTAGCCTTTCGCTATGTTGAAGCACGATTTCGGCCACTGGCCAGGGGAATTCTACGGCCTTCAATATGTCGTAACCGATTTGGGGATGAGCCTTAATGATGCCGTATTCGAGGTCGCTTATTCCATCGGGATTACTGAGAATTTCAACCGGTACACTTATCTTGCCGATATCATGAATCAGCCCCGCCACACGGATCCCTTCGATCTGCTCTTCAGGAAGGCCCATCTCCCTGGCGATGGCACTGGCCAATTGGGTTACCCGCTGTTGATGACCAGCCATATAGGGATTCCTCGTCCTGATCGCCGATGCCAGGGCCTGCACCGTTTCATCGAAGGTTCTTCGCAATCTCTTGAGACTTTGCTGAAGCTCTTCTTCTACCTGCTTGTGCTCGGTGATGTCAGTGAAAACGGTCAGGGTGCCAGCGAAGCGACCTTCCTCAATCCGGGGGCTGCCGCTGACCAGGACGGGAACCAGCGTGCCGTCTTGGCGGACGAGTTGGAGTTCGTAGCGATCGACTTCGCCGTGCATGCGCCGTTCGTAGGCCGCCTGGACGCTTGGGTGCTGATCGGGCGAGACGATGACCGTCCAGTGCTGGCCCACCAACTCTTCGGGCGAGTAGCCCAGCAGGTCAGCCGCAGCCGGGTTGACGAAGATAATGCACCCCTCCGCATCCTCCACGGCGACGCCTTCGGCCATGTTCTGGACGATGCCCTCGTTGAAGTCTTTCAGCTGCCGAATCTCCCCCTCCGCCTGCTTGCGGTCAACGATCTCCTGCTGAAGTTGTTCATTCATCTTTTGTAGTTCGCGCTGCGTGTTGATGAGCTTTTGGTTTTGTTGGACAGCGTTATCATACGTGGAAAGAAGGAGATTCAATATCTGTTGACGGTCTGAAGTTATGACGTGACGTTCACCGCCAAAGGCAACCTCCAGCTCCTCTTCCGCCCCATCGTTTTTCTGTCGAACCGGCCTTGCAAGAGCAGACTCGACCTGGGACAGGAGATGATTTTCATAGTATGGTTTGGTGAGATAGTAGTCCACCCCCGCTCTGAGCGCCCGGATAACGTCTTTGGTATCCGATAGCACTGTGAGCAATATGACTGGAATGTCTCTGAGCACCCCGTCGTGCTTGATCGCCTGGCACATCTCATAGCCATCCATCCCCGGCATAATAATGTCGGAAATAATGAGATCCGGCTCACGCTCGCGCGCTGCGGCGAGGGCCTCTTGGCCGTTGGTAGCAACCGTGACCCAGTAACCACGCTCCTGGAGCAAGTTCTTAAGCCGGGCAACTTGAACCAGGCTATCCTCGACGATCAAAATGCGCTTGTTCGTGATACCCCTCCCCACAGCCATCTCTTGCAGCCGCTCTGGGTATTCCGGCAGCGATTCTTTGCCCCACCGGCTCTCAATGCCCATCACTTCCAATTCGGCGACCCGTTGGCGCAATGCCGCTAACTCATTCATGAATAGTGGCTCCTTTGTCCTATTTTGATCTGTCATCTTGTACGCCTCCCAAAACACGTGGCTGTTTCCAGGGGCGACTGCAAGGACGCGCTTCTACTCTTCGGACCAGGCTCTTGGCCGTCTTTGGCTATTGAACTTCAGACTCGCCCCCTGATTCCCGATGGCGAGAAGATACGCGGCTCTCCTCGAGGTATTCGTTCAACATCTTCAGGCTGTACCTGCGATGACCACCTGGAGTGCGGTAGGGAATCAAACTCTCATCCCTCTCCATCCTTCTCAGAGTGTACAGGCTCACCCGCAGATAGTCGGCAGCCTCCTTCGCTGTAAGGATGGTCATTTCATCTTCCACCATATCACCCTCCTGCTTACTACTGGCGGACCGGCGAGCTGGTGGTGAACGTCGCTCCCCAGCCCATCTTGCTTGCCACCTTGATGCTTCCCCCATGCCACTGAGCAAACTCATCAAACCGGGATCTGATCTCCTGGCAGGATTGAAACGTGATGCGCACTTCACGTTTCACGTCTTCACGTTTTACGTCCAGTCCTTCCCCTATCGGTAAGAACGGGAAGACCTGCGGCTATTGTTGAGGTATCGGTTCAACATCCTGAGATTGTACCTGCGATGCCCCCCAGGAGTGCGGTAAGGCACCAATCCACCATTGCTCTCCATCTTGCTCAGGGTGAACATGCTCACCCGCAGGTACTTCGCAGCTTCCCTGGCGGTCATGAGGCTTACCCTATCCTTTGCCATTTTCACACCTCCATTCCTTGCCTGCCGAAGAGTTATCCAAAAGCGGACAAAACGGCTGTAAATTATCTGAACTGTTTGCATTATAGCAAATTCTGTCCAGGTTTGGGGTGAAGGAGGCGTGAATTCGGCATTGATTTGGCGTGAAGGAGGTGGCACTCTCTGTGAGGCTGCTCCGCGGGCAAGGGGGTAGCTTATCCTCCCGCGGGTTGCCCTGGAGCATGGGGTGACCAATGCGGCAGGGTGCACACTCCATTTGGGTGATCTAGGCTTGGAAAACCTGCGGGAGGAAAAATCCCTTAAATCGGCACTTGACAAACACCCTCGTTTCTGGTATAATATACGTGCAGTTAGGAAGTTGATCTCGCTCGCTATCTAGCGAAAAGATCTAATAATTGAGGAAGGAGGCAAATAGTCTAAAGCTTAAGGGGAATCGTGAAAAGTGATAGGTCTTTTGCCTCTGCCGGTGTCAAAGCATCGGCTCTTTTCGTCCAGATGGATTTGACAAATTCTCAAAGCCATGTTATAATCCTGTTTACTTGAAGGGGAGCACCTTAACAACTGAAGAGTGGTAAGAAGGCAGCGTAAGAATTTTGGGTTCCAAAAGTCAACTCTTTATGGAGGGTTTGATCCTGGCTCAGGATGAACGCTGGCGGCGTGCCTAACACATGCAAGTCGAACGGTCCTGGAAGCTGGAAGCTGGCGACTGGAAACTAGCTTGCTAGCAACCGGTAACTGGCAACTAGCAACCGGGATAGTGGCGAACGGGTGAGTAACACGTAGGCGACCTGCCCCGAAGAGGGGGATAACCGCTGGAAACGGCGGCTAATACCCCATGTGGTCGTGAGGGTTAGAGGCCTCATGATTAAAGCTCCGGCGCTTCGGGAGGGGCCTGCGGCCTATCAGCTAGTTGGTGAGGTAATGGCCCACCAAGGCAATGACGGGTAGCTGGTCTGAGAGGACGATCAGCCACATGGGCACTGAGACACGGGCCCGACTCCTACGGGAGGCAGCAGTGAGGGATATTGCGCAATGGGCGAAAGCCTGACGCAGCAACGCCGCGTGAGCGATGAAGGCCTTCGGGTTGTAAAGCTCTTTTCTGGGGGAAGAGGAAGGACGGTACCCCAGGAATAAGTCCCGGCTAACTACGTGCCAGCAGCCGCGGTAAAACGTAGGGGACAAGTGTTATCCGGATTCATTGGGCGTAAAGCGCGTGCAGGTGGTGCTTTAAGTTGGGCGTGAAATCTCCTGGCTTAACTGGGAGGGGTCGTTCAATACTGAAGCACTTGAGGGCAGAAGAGGGAGGTGGAATTCCCGGTGTAGTGGTGAAATGCGTAGATATCGGGAGGAACACCAGTGGCGAAGGCGGCCTCCTGGTCTGTTCCTGACACTAAGACGCGAAAGCTAGGGGAGCAAACGGGATTAGATACCCCGGTAGTCCTAGCCGTAAACGATGGATACTAGGTGTGGGTGGCATTGACCCCATCCGTGCCGTAGCTAACGCGATAAGTATCCCGCCTGGGGACTACGGCCGCAAGGTTAAAACTCAAAGGAATTGACGGGGGCCCGCACAAGCAGCGGAGCGTGTGGTTTAATTCGATGCTACACGAAGAACCTTACCAGGGCTTGACATGCTGGTGGTACGGACCCGAAAGGGCGAGGACCCGCGAGGGAGCCAGCACAGGTGCTGCATGGCTGTCGTCAGCTCGTGCCGTGAGGTGTTGGGTTAAGTCCCGTAACGAGCGCAACCCCTGCCGTATGTTACATGTGTCATACGGGACTGCCGGTGATAAGCCGGAGGAAGGTGGGGATGACGTCAAGTCAGCATGGCCTTTATGTCCTGGGCGACACACACGCTACAATGGCCGGCACAATGGGTAGCCAAGCCGCGAGGCGGAGCCAATCCTCCAAAGCCGGTCTCAGTTCGAATTGCAGTCTGCAACTCGACTGCATGAAGGTGGAGTTGCTAGTAACCGCGCGTCAGCCATAGTGCGGTGAATACGTTCCCGGGCCTTGTACACACCGCCCGTCACGTCATGGGAGTCGGCAACACCTGAAGCCAGTGAGCTAACCGAAAGGAGGCAGCTGTCGAGGGTGGGGCTGGTGACTGGGACGAAGTCGTAACAAGGTAGCCGTAGCGGAAGCTGCGGCTGGATCACCTCCTTTCTAGGGAGAACCTCGATAACTAACTAGTTATCGGTAGCTCCTAGGTCAATCGCAGGTTGTGAGACCTGTGATCTCCCCAAAGTTCTGCCCCTTCTTACCACTTCTCAGTTGTTAAGGTGGCCAGCCAATAGGTGGCTTATGGCATTATTGCCATAAGCCTTTGACTATTAGCTAACGGGCCTTTAGCTCAGTCGGCTAGAGCATTCCTCTGATAAGGGAAAGGTCCCTGGTTCAAGTCCAGGAAGGCCCACTGTGTCCGTAAATTTGTGGATTCGGAAGTCGTAAAAATCGCTACAAAATACGAACCTGCGAATATGGGGATGTAGCTCAGCGGGAGAGCGCCTCCCTTGCACGGAGGAGGCCAGGGGTTCAAATCCCCTCATCTCCACCTCTTCAGGTGGAGGCATTTGACAAAATACTGAGATCGTGGTATACTCTAGACAGTAAAAGATAGTAAGGGTTTCATGAACTTAGATTTAGAATCAGAATTGGATAGAGTGTGTTGGTGGTGATATCAGCGAGGTTTTCTTAACAGCCTGGCAAAGTATGCCGGGCTGTTTTTGTGTCAAGATTTGGCGATTGGCTTGTGCTAACTGGAAGACCGGTTGTCAGAGGCCAGCCGCCAAAGGCTGGAGTGGCGACAAGGTACATGTGATTGCCACTTAGCACCTTAAAAACTGAACAGAATGTGAGGACTTCGATTCTGCCGTATCACATGAATTAAGTTACTAAGGGCGTACGGTGAATGCCTTGGTGCCAAGAGCCGATGAAGGGCGTGGTACACTGCGATAAGCCTCGGGGAGCCGTGTGCAGGCGTTATATCCGAGGATGCCCGAATGGGGAAACCCACCCAGGGGAATGCCTGGGTACCCCCAGCTGAATAAAATAGGCTGGGTGGAGGGAACGAGGGGAACTGAAACATCTTATTACCCTCAGGAAAAGAAATCAACACGAGATTCCCCTAGTAGTGGCGAGCGAACGGGGAAGAGCCTAAACCTGCCTTATGGAGGGCTGCAGTTCTTTGAAGTAGGGCGGGGGTTGTAAGGCACGACCGGTGTTTCTGCAGAAACACCAGGGAGTAAAAAATCTGATCTCTAGTCGAACCACACTGGAAAGGTGGGGCGTAGAGGGTGATACCCCCGTAGACGAAAGGGGTCAGACTCCCGTCGTTGACCTTAAGTACCACGGGGCACGCTAATCCTGTGGGAAACTGGGAGGTCCACCTCCCAAGGCTAAATACTCTTGGCAACCGATAGTGAACAAGTACCGTGAGGGAAAGGTGAAAAGAACCCCTGTTAGGGGAGTGAAATAGAACCTGAAACCGTATGCCTACAAGCGGTCGGAGGGCTATGCCAAGTTGAAGCGCTATGCGCTCCTTGGAATGCCTGACGGCGTGCCTTTTGGAGAATGAGCCGGCGAGTTAATCTTTGTGGCCAGGTTAAGGGAGTGACACCCGGAGCCGTAGCGAAAGCGAGTCTTAATAGGGCGACAGTCGCAAGGATTAGACACGAAACCAAGTGATCTACCCATGGCCAGGGTGAAGCGGAGG